>Ga0190360_1001737_pt1 | contig 11056 bp, 12 predicted proteins | sample 48721834_MG_FD_161271 | JGI IMG/M metagenome (GOLD analysis project Ga0190360, IMG submission 161271) | Hydrothermal vent microbial mat bacterial communities from Southern Trench, Guaymas Basin, Mexico - 4872-18-3-4_MG | ecosystem: Environmental > Aquatic > Marine > Hydrothermal vents >... | reverse complement strand
CTTTGAGGGTCGCCCTTCTCCGGGTCATAAACGTACCCGCACACGGTGCATATCCACTTTTCCATCACTTCCTCCTTCCTCGTATCGTCTTTCTGTACTCGTTGTAGGTGAGGGGCTCGCCTTCCTCCCGCACCCCGGCCTGGGTAACCTGTGCCACAAACAGGGTGTGGGTATTAAGATCGAGCGTGAGTTCTGGGATTACGGTGCACTCCCAGAACGCTTTAGCATTCGGGAGGATCGGGCAGCCGTTTTCGCCCTTCTCATAGGCGAAGTCGGCGAATTTGTCGACGTTGCGGCCGGACTGGAACCCGAACCGGCGGATGATCGCCGGTGAGTCCGGATTTTCCCTGTCGAGGGCGTTTAAGATGAACTTCCCCGTCTCGGCGATCATCTCGTGGGTGAGGGATTTCTTTCCCACCCCGATCGCGATCCGGGGTGGGGCGCTTGTGACCTGCATCGCCGCATCGAGGCACTGCCCGTTCGCCCTCCCGCCGCGGACGGCGGTGAGGACGTACAGGCCATGCGTCATCTCGAACAGGGTTTGGTTCAGCCCCGCCGGATCGCTTGGGATTCGGAAGCGGTTCACTCCTCTTTCCCTTCCGTCCGCGTCCCGAGCTCGCGATCGATCATGATCAGCCCGTGGCCGGAATCACCGACCCGTTCCAGGAGCTCCACCGCCTTCCTCGTCTGGTCTTCCTCCTCCACCTGCTCGGCCACAAACCAGCTCAGCATCTGGAAGGCAGCATGGTCCTTTTCGGCCTGGGCCAGCTCCACCAGCTCGTGGATCCTCCCGGTGATGTGCCGCTCGTGCTCGTAGGCGGCCCGGAACGCGGCCAGCGGTGACTCCCACCCCCCTTGGGGCTCCTTCAGGGCCCGCAGGGTTACCTTGCCGCCCCGCTCTACCAGGTGGTCGAAGATCTTGAGGGCGTGCTCAACCTCCTCCTTGGCCTGAAGCCGCATCCAGCGGGCCATCCCATCCAGGCCTTCCCCGTGGAAGTAGGCGGCCATAGCGAGGTACAGATAGGCGGAGAACAGCTCCTCATTTATCTGTTCGTTCAACGCTTCCTCCATCCTGTTTCCGATCATCCTTCCTCCTTTCAGCTTGAGAGCTTCTTGTGGCAGAACCACCAGTCATAGCAATCGATGGCCCCGGCTTTGGCCTCCTTAAGGCGCCCCTTTGCGCCCTCCTCGGAGGCGGGCGGCGGGACGATGATCCGATCCCCGATGAGTTCGTTATTCGGCCAGCCAGCGGGAATGGCCGCCTTCTCCTTGTCCGCAAGCTGCAGGGCCCTCACCAGCCGCAGGATCTCGTCCATGTTCCGCCCCACGTTCAGGGGGTAGTAGATGATCGCTCGTACGATCCCTTTCGGGTCGATGACGAACACCGCCCGCACCGTCTGGGACTCGGCCGCCTCCGGGTGAAGCATCCCGAAGGACGCTCCGATCTTCCCTGTGTTATCGGCGATGACAGGGAACTCGATCTCCACCCCCAGCTTTTCCTTGATCCACTCCACCCACTTGATGTGGGAGAACACCTGGTCGATGGAGAGGCCGATGAGCTCGCAGCCTAGCTTCTTGAACTCGTCGTATCTTTTCTGGAAGGCCACAAATTCCGTAGTACACACCGGGGTGTAGTCCGCCGGGTGAGAGAAGAGGACGACCCATTTCCCCTCGTAGTCCTTCGGGAAGTTGATGGGGCCGTGGGTGGTCTGCGCCCTGAGCTGCGGCGCCGGATCTCCGATAAGCGGAAGCCTTCTTTCCTGCACGTTCCCTCCATTTAGAAATTCTTGAACTTTTCGCGGGGGGCGCCGCACACCGGGCAGTACTCCGGGGCCTCTCCCTCCACGGTGTAGCCGCACACCGGACAGATGTAGACAGTCTTTAGCTCGATGTCCTGCCCTTTCTCGGCGGCCTCTTTAGCCTTCTCGTACATGCGAGCGTGGATCTTCTCCGCCTCCAAGGCGTAGTGGATGGCTCGCCTGGCCCCGGCCTCCCCTTGCAGCTCGGCCACTGCCAGGTATGCGGGGTACATCTCCTCCACCTCGAACGTCTCCCCAGCGATGGCCTCGGCCAGGTTCTCCGGGGCGGATTTGACGCCGGCCAGCTCCCGCAGGTGGTTTGTGGCGTGGACCTGCTCGGCATAGGCGATGGCCCGGAACAGGCGGGCGATGTTAGGCTTCCCCTCACGCTCTGCTACCTCGGCGAAGATGAGGTAGCGCATGTGGGCCTGGGATTCGCCGGCGAACGCAGCTTTCAAGTTCTCCTCAGTCATCTTGCGCATAGTTCCTCCTTCTCAGTGTTCCTCCTGGCAGCGGGGACAGATTCCTTTCAAGGTCAGTTCGTGGCCTGTGATCCGGAAGCCTGGGCCGAGATCGAGGTGGTCTAGTTCGGCCTGGTAGGGAATATCGACGTCGTAGACCCGGCCGCAGGAAAGGCACAGGAAGTGATAGTGAGGCTTAGTATTGGGATCGAACCGATCCGCCTGCTTCCCGTGGAGCTCTTTTACCTTCCCCTCCCTGGCTAGGGCCCGCAGGTTCCGGTAGACGGTGGCCAAGCTGATGTCATGGCCTTGCTCTTTGAGTTCCCGATAGAGTTCCTCGGCGGTGGGGTGGTCGGTGCGCCCTTCCAAGGCCTGGACGATGATCCGCCGCTGCTTGGTCCAACGCCATCCCTGCCGCCCGCCTTCTTTCATGATCATCATTTGCATTTTAAGGAAGGCCGGGACGGTTGTCAACCTTGCCTGTAGGGGGAGAAGGCCGGGCGCTTAAAATCTAGGTTGCCATGAAGATAGGGATCCTCAGCAGGTGGAATGCTACCTGTGGAGTTTCCCTGCATGCTGAGCTTTTGGGGAGAGAACTCTTGAGAAGAGGATACGTGGTAAAGGTTTTTGCCCCCTTCCTTTCAAGCGCAAACAAATGGTGGCATCACAAGATAATAAGGCCGGACGAGGTGTACGTAAGAAGGGTTTACACCGAAACCTCGCCGGAAGGGAGCGAGGGGAGTCTAGAGAAGAAGAAACTCCTCGCGGAAAAGCTCGATCTCCTCCTGGTCGAATCTTATGAGAAAATCCCCTACAAGGATGTGGAGGAGCTAGCGAAGGTCCTGAAAGACAAAGGCATCCCATCCATAGCCGTCGTCCACGAGGGGGCTTATGAGGACATCGGCTACACGGATATGTCCGCGTTTGAGGCCGTGGTGGTCTTTGATGAGAGGTACATAAAGGAGGTTCTGAAGGAAAGGGTAGAACAAACGAAGGTGCATGTGATCCCCTACCCCTGCCACCCAGTGAGGGAAGGAAAAAGGAAGTTCATGGAGGACGGGAAAATAACCTTCTTCACTTTCGGAAGGCAACCGAAGGAGGAATACAAAGAGTACATAGAGGCCCTAAGAGCACTAAGTGAAGAATTCGAAAACATACGCTACAGAATAGTCCGGGCGGATGAGCTTCTCGAGGTAAGCTACAACTGGGTGGTGCAGGAAAGAAAGGTCCTCGATTTGGAGGAAATTTACCAATACCTTCACGGCTCGGACTTCCACCTCCTTCCTAAGGGACGCACCAGGCGGGTTGTAGTCTCCTCGACGCTTTGTCAGGTGCTTGGAGCCCTTTGCACAACCGTTGCTCCAAAGTCGAGGTTCTTCGAGTCCCTTCCCCAAGGAGAAGGGACACCGGTGGTACTTTATGACAACGTTGAGGATCTGGTCGCCAAGCTCAAAAGGCTCATCTCGGACGGAAGGCTGCGGGAAAGGATAAAGGAAAACGCAAGAGAATACGTGGAAGAAAATAGCGTCGGTATGATAGCAGATAGGTTTGAAAACCTAATTCATAAGAGCTTAGCCGGAGGCAGAAAGTAGATGCGCTAGCATATGGTGGCCCACTCCAGGGGCTGAGTGAGCTGTGGCCGGCCAGCTGCCTCGGACTGGAACGAACCCCCAATCTGGGGTAAAGAGTTAGGGGATGGCTGCGAATTTGGACAGGACCTCTCCTATACCGCTTTACCGGCAGATAAAAGAGGTTATCCTGGAGTGGATGCGGTGTGGAGAACTTATGCCGGGGGCAAGGCTCCCGCCGGAAAGGGAGTTGGTACGGCGCTTCGGGGTCAGTCGCCTCACGGTGCGCCAGGCTATCTCCGAGTTGGCGAGCGAAGGTGTGGTGTACCGCATTCAGGGGAGTGGGACTTATGTGGCCGGGAAACGGCCGGTTGTGCTCCGAGCGTTGGTGTCGGAGCGGGAATGGGTGACCGCGCTGCAGGATGCTGAATGGTACTACAACGAGTCCCATCCCCATAGCCCCCTGCGCCTTGAAATCAGGGTGGTTGGGCGGCCCAGGTTGCGTGATGAGATAGTGCTGGCGGTTGCCTCAGGGGAGGCTCCCGACATCGTTCTCATCGACTGCGCTTGGATGGCCGAACTGGCTTCCCTTAAGTTCTTCCTTCCGATCGACGAACTTGACCCCCACTGGACAAGTGAATACCTGGCAGACCTCTTTCCCGTCATCCGGCTGGGAAATCGCCACGGGGATGGACATCTGTACGGGGTACAAACAGAGGTCAGTGCGACCGTGCTTTGGTATCGAAGGGACTGGCTGATCCAGGAAGGGATGGCTGTTCCCCGCACGTGGGATGAGCTGGTATCCGTGGCCAAGCGGTTCAAGCCCCGCCAAGGAACCCGAGGATACCCGCTGGCCTTCTGTGGAGGGCTGCGGGGAGGGGAAACCACCACGTACCAGCTTTTGCCGCTGTTTTGGAGTACAGGGGAGGAGTTGATCTCGGCAGGCAGGCCCGCACTAGACAGCCGCGCAGCAGACACGCTTAGGTTTCTTAAAGATCTCGTGCATGTTCACCGTCTGGCTCCGGCCAAGGTGGTGGCCTTTTCCTGGGATGAGCCCAGGCGCCTGTTCGCCCAAGGCCAGGTGGCCTTTGCCTTCGGCGGAACGTACGACAAGCGTCCCATTCAGTCCACCGCCCGCTGGAGTGAGCAGGAGTTCCGCAAGCGGGTCGGGATGACATTCGTCCCAGTCGATCCCGCCGGAAGGATAACCACCAGTGTGGCCGGTGGGATGGTGTTTTCCGTGCTCCGGCAGACCAAGCACCCGGAGGTGGCGGCGGAATTGCTGAAGCTTCTGGCGTCCCCACAGCTGATGAGCCGCTTCTGCCAGCGGACGGGGCGGGTTCCGAGCCGCATTTCAGTGGCCAGCTCTCTTGAGGCCGATCGCCACTGGTTCCAGCGCAAGACGGTCGAAATCTTAGCCCATGCCCGCCCACGCCCTTACAGCCCCTATTACTCCAAGATATCCACTCAGTTCCGGCTGATGGTGGAAAACGTGCTCACGCAGCGGATGTCGCCTGAGGAGGCGGTCAATCGCGCACGGAACGGAATCGAGGCTATACTTATAAAGTGAGCTTTACCCTCCTTTGCCGAAGGCTCGCGCTGCATACCGGCTTACCATTTGGTGCAAGTAATGGAGGGCGTAGTCGTAGCCTCGCAGGGCCACCGTCACCGTGTACCCGAGGACGCGGGCCAGCCACAGCCGGAAGATGAGCTCCTGCCAATCTCGGTCCGTCGGGTCGAAGTGCTCAAGGAGGATTTGATAAACCCTGTACCATGTATCCTCGTCCATAAATCCGAATCGGGGGAAACTTCGGCAGGCCAACATCCCTTCTTGGACCTTGTCTGGGAAGTATGCCAGGAGCTCCTCTTGCCGGGGGGTCCAACCCTCGACGAGAAGCGAAAGCGACCCTTCCACATCGTAGCCGATCTTCTCTCGCACTTCCTGGGGTACCGGCCCGGGGTATTCGATGCGGTGGGTCCCCCCCCTGGGTACGCGTTCGCCTTGGAGGGACTGGATTGCGGAAAAACACTCAACCAGCATGGTCTTAAGATCTGTAAGCTTTCCGTATAGTTTATGCAGCTTACCTGCTCCGATGTAAGTCTCATACAAGCTAAACTGGTTCTGTACGATGGCGAAGGTGTAGAGGGTGTCGATTCCCCAGTCGCTTTGCCGTCGCACGCGCTCGTCGTTGAGCAATTGCTCGGCTACCGATCGGGAGAGAAGGAGTTCCCCTCCCAGGGGTTGTTCTATCCAGGGGAGCGTGGATTCGGGCCACAGGATGGCAAAGCCTGTCCGTGTGATGAGCCAGGTTATCATGGCGTCGGTGCTGGCCCGAGGGAAGTAGTGTCGCACCACATCGAACCCTTGGTCTGCGGCCTCCTCGGCTTTGCTGATCCACTCCTGGGAAAACGACACGATATCTGCATCGTAGAAGTGGAGCCTCCCGTAGGCCGTTTCCTCGAGGAAGTACTTGAGGGCGGTGTTCATGCCGTCGCCCTTCCCCGGCCGGAGCTCTCCGATCCGCTCTTGGACGATAACGCTGACGGGCTTTCCATGTTTCTTTTTGAGCCTGGGAGAGGCCTCGGCCAGGGCCGTGAAGCAGTTGTCCTCGCTCGCCCCCACGCAGAGGACCTCCTGTACCCGGGGGTGGGAAAGGGCGACGTTTACATTCCCGATTAGGACCTCCGGATCCTCGTTCTTGAAGGGAAACACAACAAGGGACATCGTTACCTCCTGTCGTTACTCGAGTTTGAGGGCTTTCTCTGTTTCCTCGCTGAAAAGGCGGATTTTCTCCTTGGTAAGCACTAGGCCTATGGTCTGGCCAGGTTGAGCGGAGAGGTCGGGGCTCGTGGCCACCTTAAGGATGTCCCTGTCCACCTGGACCGTGAGGAGCTGCTGTGGGCCCAGCGGCTCGGCGACGATCAGTTGGGCGGGGAGGGCCCCCTCCTCCGCCGTGGGGCGTACCTCGATGTTCTCCGCGCGGATCCCTAAAATCAGGGTCTTCCCTACCATATCCCGGAGCTTTCCCTCCCACTCCGCATGTACCTCCACTGGAAAGTCGCCCACGGCCAGGTACACGCGCTCGTCCCGGCTCCTAACTTGGGCTGAAAGGAAGTTCATGGGCGGGGTGCCGATGAATCCCCCCACGAACACGGTGGCCGGTTTGTCGTAGACCTCGTTGGGGGTATCCAGCTGGACTATCTCCCCCTCCCTCATCACCGCGATCCTGTCCCCCAGGGACAAGGCCTCTATTTGGTCATGGGTTACGTACACGGTGGTGGTGCCCACCTCCCGGTGAAGCCTCTTGAGCTCGGCCCGCATCTGGAGCCTGAGCAGGGCGTCCAGGTTGGAGAGCGGCTCGTCCATGAGGAGGACGTCCGGCTTCATCACGATGGCCCGGGCCACAGCCACCCGTTGGCGCTGGCCGCCTGAAAGCTGGGAGGGATAGCGATCCAGAAGCTCGCCTATCTGCAAAAGCTCCGCCACCTCTCGGACGGCCTTCTTTATCTCCTCTTTCGGCAGGTGGCGCATCCTTAGGCCAAAGCCGATGTTCTTCTCAACGGTCATGTGGGGAAACACAGCGTAGCTTTGGAACACCATGGCGATCCCCCGCTTGGCCGGCGGAAGCTCCGTAACGTCCCGGCCCCCGATGAACACCTTGCCTTTGTCTACCCGCTCGAGGCCGGCGATGCAGCGCAAAGTGGTGGTCTTGCCGCAGCCGGAGGGGCCTAGGAGGACCAGGAATTCCGCCTCCTGCACCAGAAGATCTAGGTCCTTAACCGCCTCTACCTTGCCGAACGTCTTGCGTACTCCCGCTAGTCTAATCTCCCCAGCCATGTCTCACCTCTCCGCCGTGGCCCCGCCCCACATGTGGAACAGATACCGCCGGATCAAGAACATGAACAGGAGCGCAGGCAGGATCATGAAGAACCCCCCGGCGAACCTGAAATCCAGCGGCGAAGCCTGGATGGTGGTGATGATATGTGCCGGCAGGGTTCGGTTGCGCACCGTGAGGATGGCCGCGGCGAACACCTCGTTCCAGGAAATGACGAAGGTGAACATGGCCGCCGCGGCCAATCCTGGAAGGGCGAGCGGCAAAGCCACCCGGACGAACGCCCCCAGGCGGCTACAGCCCAACGTCATGGCCGCCTCCTCCAACTCCTTGGGCACCCCCATGAAGATCCCGGTGGTGATGATCACGGCGAAGGGGAGGGCCATGGCAGTGTGGATTAAGGCCACCCCCACCAGGGTGTCGTAAAGCCCCCACCTGATGAAGGTAACGGCCAAGGGGACAGCTAGCAGGGCGGTGGGGAACATCCGCGTGATGAGGATCCCCAGCCGAAAGGCTTCCCTCCCCCGGAAGAGGAACCTAGCCACCGCATATCCTGCGGGTGCCCCCACTGCCAGGGTGAAGGCCAACGTGAGCAGGGCGACCTGCACGCTGTTTGAAAGTGAGCGCACTACCCCGTGCGCGCCCAAGAAGAACCGCATCGTCTCCAAGGAGAAGTGGCTTGGGATGATGGATCTAGGCCACAGGTAAAGCTCCTGCCGCGGGGTGAAGGCGGAGATGCCGATCAGGAGGATAGGGACAAGGACCCACAGGGCCAATGCCAGGGCAGCCATGTAGATCAGGGTTTGCCGGAGCAGATAACGGTAGCTCACCCTCGCATCACCTCCGTCTTCGACCTCAGATACCTCAGGTAGACCCACGTCATGGCGATGGAGATCACCATCAATAGGACGGCGTAGGCAGAGGCGACATGGGAATTACGATACAGGAATTGCCAGAAATAGGCCTCCCCTGCCAAGACGGGGGTGATCTGCCCGGCCAAGGCGAGCACCACGGCGAACGTCTGAAGGGCGAAGATCGTCCGGATGATCAGTGCCGACTGTAGCGAGGGTTTAAGCAAGGGAAGGATTACATACCAGATCTTCTTCCATCCCCTTGCCCCCAAGACCTCGGCCGCCTCCAGATAATCCCTGGAAATCATTTGCAACCCCGCCACCAGGATCACCATCACGATGGCGGTAGCCCGCCAGTGTTCTGCCGCCACCACGGATAGGAAAGTGTAGTTGATGTTCTGATAGGAGAGATAATGGATCGGGCGCTCGACGATCCCCAGGGCGTAGAGGATCGAATTCAAGAACCCGCGATGGGTGAAGATGGAGAGCCAAATGAGGCCGGCAGCAAGGTCCGCGATCCCCAGGGGAAGGGCGAAGATGTACAGGAGGAACCTGGATCCCCTAAAACCCGTATTGAGAACGAGGGCCATGGCCAAGGCGGTGGCAACGTTCAGCGGGACGATGGTGACGGCAAATAGGAATGTGAACTTAAGGGCATCAAAGAAGCGCACATCTGAGACCATTTTTTTAAAGTAATCTAAGGTGAACCCGGTATCACCATAAAAAGCGAGGCTGACCGCTTTGAAAAGCGGCATCAAGAAGAAGACCCCGATGAAGATGAGGGTGGGGAGAAGGAGCCAATAAGGGAGCAGGCTATCCGTCCCCAGAAGCTTCCGTAGCCTTTCGTTCACGGGAAACAAAGCGGGCGGGGGAGGCCTCTGGCTCCCCCGCCTAACTCCTGGTTACTTGCCGTCGGGGGCCGGATATGGGGCTCCGGCCTTAAGATACAGCTCCCGCATCCGGGTGGCCTGGGCCCGCAGGAACTCCAGGTCCACCGGCTGGCCCTGGATGACGAACTTGTAGAAAGTGTCCTTGTAGATCTTCTTGTACTCGTCGGGGATGCCGCCGGGGATGAAGCAGACGATGGCGTCCGGGGAAGCTGCCTGGGCGGACACCCCCTTGGCCAGGATCTGCAGGGCTCCAGCGGGCACCGCCCCAGACGCCTCAGCTACCGCTGGGAAGAACCCCACGCCTTGCAGGATCTTCACCTGGACCTCAGGGGAGGTGAGGTATTCGATGAGCTTCGCGGCCGCCTCCGGATTCGGCGAGGTCTCCGGGATGGCTAGGCCGGCGAGCACGCTGATGAAGCCGCGGCCGGCAGGGCCGGCCGGGGAGGGGATGGCGATGAAATCATTGGGCCGCTGGACGATGGCCTCCTTCACTCGGGCGGTGTGATCCCAGGCAACCCAGACCTCCTCGGACAAAAGTGGCGTGTCCATGGCGTCCCAGGTGGGAGCAGCGGGGCTCACGTACTGCCAGAGCTCCTGCATGTAGTTCCACATGTCCACCGCGGCGGCGGAATCGAAGGCCAGCACCTGATAGCCGGTGAAGGAGGGGTAGAGGTAGCCGTGGATAAAGCGATGGAGGAGGCTCTTGGGACCAGCAGGGATGCCGAGCTTTTGCTCCCCGGTGGCCTCATAGATGTTCTTGGCCCACGCAAGAAGATCGTCATAAGTCAGGGCCCAGATGTTGGCCCCTACCGGCAGGTAGGCCAGGGCCTTGACGTTCACCACCATCAGGTAGGTGGCCTGCATCAGGGGGATGTAGACATGCTTTCCGGCCATCTGGCCCTTGGCCATCAGGGTGGGACTGATGGTGCCGCCCGGGGTGATACCGCTTACATCTGCCAGGGCGTAGGCGAAGGGCGCAAGATCCCCGTGCAGGCCGCAGAGAACTGCTACCTCACCTGCACCGGCCTGGTATTCGGCTTCGATCCGGGAGGCAAACTCTGCATACTCAACGTTGAGGAGGTCCACAGAGATCCCGGTTTCCTCAGCGAAGGGGGCGAGGATCTGGCTGCGCACGAATTCGCCTTCAGCAATCGGGGTGAACTGAGTGGACATCCAGGTAATGTCCGCAGCGGACGCAAGAACTCCAAACGCCAGAACACCTAGCAAGATAAGTCGCTTCACTTGTACCTCCTTTTTTCATTTCATAGCCTCAACTGTTCCCTTCAAGAGAACCTACCGCTTGTTCCGGCCGATCACCCCCTAGATAAAGATTGGTCTAGACCAGTATAGGGAGCCAGGCACCTGGCGTCAAGAACTCAGGAAGCCTACGCTAAGCGGACAAGATTCCCCTCTAGCTGGAAAAGCGGTGTGTTGTCTTTTCCGGTAAAGGCTATACAATCCGGCCCAAGAGCGTCGGCCATGTCGCGTATTGGCATTTGTCATTTTCGGGTTGGGGAAACGGACGGGGTCTCGCTGGAGATCGACAAGTGGCGGGCGGCCCTGGAGGCCTTAGGCCATAGCGTCTTCTTATGTGCGGGGCGCTCTGGTGGGGAGGAGGCGTTCCTCATCCCAGAGCTCTCCCTGGATCATCCAG
>Ga0190360_1001735_pt1 | contig 11066 bp, 12 predicted proteins | sample 48721834_MG_FD_161271 | JGI IMG/M metagenome (GOLD analysis project Ga0190360, IMG submission 161271) | Hydrothermal vent microbial mat bacterial communities from Southern Trench, Guaymas Basin, Mexico - 4872-18-3-4_MG | ecosystem: Environmental > Aquatic > Marine > Hydrothermal vents >... | reverse complement strand
CGCGAGATGTGATCCAGGAACTCCTTGCGGGTCACTGCGTTCGTCTTGAAGCTTCCGCACATAGCGCTGGTCACCATGCGGGCATTGGCCTTCTTCACGCCACGGATTTTCGAGCAAAGGTGGAGCCCCTCCACGACCACTGCCACCCCTTGCGGATGGATGGCCGCCTCCAGGAAATCCGCGATCTGGCGCGTCATGCGCTCCTGCACCTGCAAGCGGCGGGCGAACAGGTCCACAATGCGAGGGATTTTGGAGAGCCCGATGACCTTGCCGCTCGGGATGTAGGCCACGTGCGCCCGGCCCAGGAATGGCAGCAGGTGGTGCTCGCACATGGAGTAGAACTCGATATCCCGCACGATGACCATGTCTTCGTAGTCAACCGTGAATACGGCCTCATTGATGAGCACATAGGGATCGACCCGGTAGCCTGCCAGCAGCTCGTCATACATGCGCGCTACTCGATCCGGCGTGTCTTCCAGCCCTTCCCGAGACACATCCTCGCCGAATGCGTCCAGCAGGCTGGCTACGGCTTCGCGGATCTCCGGTCGCGCCACGCCTACGCCGCTCAAGAGTTCGGCTGCGGCTTCTATATCGTGCATGTCTTCCTCCTCAGCATGGATGCAAGAAGTGTAGCAAACATCGTATCATAAGGCCGCTCGAGGCATGGCTGATGGATCGGCTGTGCCCCCATTGTGCGCGTGTACAATTGCCCCGAGCCTCGAGGGTAGATGTCCATAAGGGAGAGCATCGGATGGCCATGGATCGGATCGAGATCAAGGACCTGCTCCTGAGGGGCATCATCGGCATCCAAGATTGGGAGCGCGAAAAGAAGCAGGATATTCTCATCAACATAACGCTCTTCGGCGACCTGCGCGCCGCGGGCGAGAGCGATGATATCGCCGACACCATCAACTACCGCAGCGTGACCAAACAGGTGATTTCGCACGTGGAGACCGCCGAGCGCTTCACAGTCGAAGCGCTGGCCGCGGACATCGCCGCTATTTGCCTGCAAACCCCGGGCGTGGAACGCGCCCGGGTGCGGGTGGAAAAACCCGGCGCGCTGCGCTTCGCCCGCTCCGTGGGCGTCGAGATCGAACGGGGACGGGAAGCTCTTGCCTGAATTGGCCTTCATAGCCCTGGGATCCAACATCGAGCCCGTATCGAACCTTTCCCGGGCCATCGCCCGGCTCGCCTCGCTTGGCTCGCTCATCGCCACCTCGCATGTCTATCAAAATCCGGCCATCACCTCCGAGCCGCAGCCCGATTACCTGAATGCCGCCGCGCTGTTGGAGACGGACCTCCAACCGCTGGCGCTGCGCGAAAGGTTTCGCACCCTTGAGGCCTCCCTGGGACGCGTCCGCGGCGCCGATCCTTACGCGCCCCGCACCATCGATCTCGATCTCTGCCTCTACGGCAGCCATATCCTCGCTCACCCGCTATTGGAAATCCCGGACCCCGACATACTCACCCGCCCCCACCTCGCCGTCACGCTGGCCGAGCTAAGGCCCGATTTTCTCCACCCCCAAACCGGGGAGACGCTTGCGGCCATCGCCGAACGGTTGCGCCCGCAGGCCAAGCTCACCTTGCGGGAGGATGTCGTTCTGCGCGCCTGAGCAGCGAAGGAGACTCCCCATGTTCCCATTCCGAGGTGGCTCATGAGCTCGAAGTCCGTCGATGTGTTGATTTGCGGGGCCGGTATCGCTGGCATCTCCACCGCTTACCACCTGGCGGTGGAGCGCGGCATACGCGACGTCCTATTGGTGGATGAACGTCCGCCCCTCTCGCTCACCAGCGACAAGTCCACGGAGTGTTATCGCAACTGGTGGCCCGGCCCGGGAGATGCGATGGTGTCGATGATGAACCGCAGCATCGATATCCTCGAGCGGCTGGCGGATGAAAGCGGAAACATCTTTCAACTTAACCGCCGGGGCTATCTCTTTGCCACTGCTGAGCCTGCGAGGCTCGAGACCTTCCGGGCCCACGGCGAGGAGGCGGCCACTTTGGGTGCCGGGCCGTTGCGTATCCATGATGGCAAGAGCGGCGGTCCTGCCTACCAGCCCGCCTCCCTCGAGGGTTATCATCATCAGCCCATCGGCGCCGACCTGATCACAGATCCGGCACTGATCCGGGAGCATTTCCCCTACCTCTCGGAGGCAACCGTCGGGGTGATCCACGCCCGCCGGGCGGGCTGGTTCAGTGCGCAGCAGCTGGGCATGTATATGCTGGAGCGCGCCCGGGCCGCGGGGGTCCGCCTTCGCACCGGCCGTGTCACCGGCCTGGACCTGCGAGGCGACCGCATTCAAGGCGCGCGCATCCAGGATAATGGCACGGAAGAGGTGATCGCCACCCGGCAGGTGGTGAACGCCGCCGGCCCTTTTGTGGACGAACTTGCCGGGATGGCCGGGCTCGAGCTGCCCGTCTTCTCAGAACTGCACACCAAACTCTCGATCCAGGACCATCTGGGGCTTTTCCCGCGTGAGGCCCCACTGCTGATTTGGGCCGATCCCCAGCGCCTGCCCTGGAAGCCGGAGGAGACCCAACTGCTGGCGGAGGATCCCGAAACCCATTTCCTGCTTGAGACCTTCCCCGAGGGCATTCACGCCCGGGCGGAAGGCCCCCTTGACAGCAATGTGGTGCTGATCCTATGGACCTACCACACCGATCCGGTTCAGCCCACTTTCCCCATCCCGCAGGACCCCTATAATCCCGAGATCGCCCTGCGCGGCATGGCCGCCTTGGTGCCTGCGTTCGAGGCCTACTTCGAACGGCCGCCGCGCCCCTTTGTGGACGGCGGCTATTACACCAAGACGCAGGAGAACCGGCCGCTTGTGGGACCGCTTCCTATCGAGGGCTTCTGGATCATCGGCGCGCTGAGCGGCTTCGGGTTGATGGCCGGCCCAGCCTGCGGCGAGCTTCTGAGCCTCCACATCGCCGGCGAGGCGCTCCCGAGCTACTCCGACTGGTTCTTGCTCAGCCGCTACCAAGATCCCCAATATCGGCGATTGCTCGAAACGTGGGACCGCACCGGCCAGCTATAACCCCTCACGCCCACAAGCGATCCGGACTTCGGGGGTCCGCGCAAAGATCGGGCCGGGCTAGAGCAGGCCGGCGCTCTGGAGGATACGTTTCAGGATGGCGCGATCGGGCTCTCGCAGTGGCAGGAGAGGCCGGCGCGGTGGCCCACCGTAGCGGCCCTGGAAGTCCATGGCGGCCTTCAAGCCCGGAACGCCGAAGCGGGCGGTGACGGCGGTGTTGGCCTCCACCAGCCTACCTTGAATCCTGGCTGCTGCGGGGAGATCCTCGCTGCGGAAGCGAGCCAGGATTTCAGCCAGGGGGACCGGCGCGATGTTTGCCAGCGCGGCCACGAGACCCACCGCTCCCATCGCCAGCGCCCCCAGGAAGAAGCCTGCCGATCCGGCCAAGATCTGGAATTCCCCCTTTAGGGCATATGCGATCTGCCCGATCTTGGACACATCGCCCGAGCTATCCTTCATTCCCACAATATTCGGATGGTTCGCGATCTCCAGGACGGTGCCGGCATCGATGTTCACGCCCGTGTTGGCAGGCACGTTGTAAACGAGCACAGGCAGGGGGGAATACTCGGCCACGTCAAGGTAGTAGCGCGTAAGCGTCGCCCGGTCCATCTTGGCCTTGTAATAGCTGGGAGTGATGACCAATGCGGCATCGGCGCCGGCCTCCGCCATACGGTCGATCAGCTTCAGGGTGGCGTGGGTGGCATGCATGCCTGCGCCGGCGATGACCAGGCGGTCTTTCGGCGCCCACTGACGCACCCGCGCCACGGTTTCAACTCGTTCGTCCGGCGTCATCGACACGAATTCGCCATTCGAACCGCCGACCACGTAACCCTGCAGTGGCTCTTCGTTCCAGCGCTCGAGATTGGCCTCCAGACGGTCGAAAGCGATCGAGCCCCCCTCATCGAACGGCGTCGGAATCGGGGGGAAGATCCCCCGCAGATCTAGCTGTCCTGTCATCTCAGCCCCTTCAGCCCACGCTGCGATTCATGTCCGCCACGGCCCTTCGAATGGCTGCCCGAAGCCCCTCCGAGGGAATCGACTCCCATTCCTCATAGCGCTCGCCATCCACCCAGATCTCCAGCGAGCCGTCCGAGGCCGTTCCAAAATCAACCTCCATGGCAGCCAATTCGGGATCGGTGGCAAGAATAGTGCGGACGCGTTCCTCGACCATCTCCGCCATGCCGGAGGCGATGCGCTCTCCTTCCACCAGCCCTTCGGAGGCCCCAGGACGCTCTCCTGATGGATCTCCGCTCACCAAGCCGCCGGAGACCGGTCCCCTCCAGGCCCGGAGAAGGGCCAAGACGAGCAGCAGGCCCAGGCCAACAAGAATGACGAGCACCACCGTCTGCGACATGGTCGTCTCCCTTCACATGCCGGGATACCGCCGGCTCATTCCTCGATCAGGACCGCCCTCGCCGGCGCGCCATCGCTGCCCTGCAGGAGGAGCGGCAGGCAGCTTAGCGTATACCAGCCGGTCTCAACCCCGCTGAGATTCAGCCCTTCCACAATCACGATGCCGGCTTGGAGCAAGACCTCATGCGTCGGCCGGCTCTGGTCATAAGGCGCCACAGAGAGGTAATCGGCCCCCACCAACTTGATGCCACGCTCGGCGATCCAGCGGGCGCCACTCTCGTCGACTCCCACGAAATCTTCCTGGAAGCTCCCAACCCCTTGGGCCCAGTACTCGCTGTTACGGGTCCGGAGAAGCAGGCGTTCGGCTTCTGCCGGGATTTTCGTCGCCTCCAGCGCCCCCGCGTCGACGACTGCCGCCGAACGCAAATCCGCCACAAAGGCCCGCCCGATCAGCGCCTCCAGCGGCAGCCTCTCAACCGGCGCTTCGCCATCGAGGAAGTGCACCGGCGCGTCCACATGCGTGCCAATATGCACACCACAGGCCAACCTGGAGACATTGGCGTTCTTGCCCTCGGAGATCTTGGCGATGCGCTCCAGCTCGATGGGAGGATCACCTGGCCAAACGGGCAAGCCCGGATGGATCGGGACAGAGATGTCGTGAATGCGCATGCTGTCGTTCCTTTCTGCCACGGACATGTTCATGAGCAGGATGGTGATATTGTCTCTCCATCGGACGGCCCGTATAATCCTTGGGATACCGCCCTCGTGGAGAATCCCAGGCCATGCGAGATCATACCATTCTGGATGAAATCGTCCAACGCCGGCTCCCCCAAACGTTGGACGAGCTGGCGCGCCTATGTGCGCAGCCCAGCATCGCCGCCCAATCCTTGGGCATGCGCGAGTGCGCCGAACTGGTGGCGGAGATGCTCGCAGCTCGCGGGTTCCAGGCCCGTGTGCTCCCAACACATGGGCAGCCGGTCGTCTTCGCCGAGCGCGAAGGCAAGCGCGACAGGACGCTGCTCTTCTACAACCATTATGATGTTCAACCGCCCGAGCCCCTCGAGCTTTGGACCACCCCACCCTTTGAGCCCACTATCCGCGAGGGCAAGATGTTTGCCCGCGGCGTGAGCGACGACAAGGGCCATATCCTCTGCCGGCTGGCGGCCATCGACGCCTTCCTGGAAACGGAAGGCGAGCTCCCCTGCAACGTCAAATTCATCGTCGAAGGCGAGGAAGAAATCGGAAGCCTTCACCTCCCAGAATTTGTGCGCGAGAATCGTGATTTGCTCGCAGCCGACGCCTGCCTGTGGGAATTTGGCGGCGTGGACTACGAGGGCACACCTCTTCAGGTGGCCGGGCTGCGAGGCATCTGCTACGTGGAACTCAGTGTCGCCACAGCCTCCAAGGACTGCCATTCCGGACTGGGAGGTTCCATCTTCCCGAACGCGGCCTGGCGCCTGACCTGGGCCTTGAACACTCTCAAAGGACCTGACGAACGTATCCGGATTCCGGGCTTCTACGACCGGGTCCTGCCTCCCTCGGAGGAAGATCTCGATTTGCTGCGGCAGCTCCCCGAGATGTCGGATGAGTACCGGCGCATCTACGGCATCGAGACCTTCCTGAAAGGCCTGGAGGGCGGCCTGGAGCTGCAGCGCGAGGCCATCTTCAGCCCCACCTGCACGATCTGTGGCCTTACCTCCGGCTACCAGGGCCCTGGGACCAAGACCGTCCAGCCGGCGCATGCCCGCGCCAAGGTGGATTTCCGGCTGGTGCCGGAGCAGGACCCGGAAGAAGTCATCCTGATGCTGCGCAACCATCTCGACGCACAGGGCTTCGAGGATATCGAGATCACCTATCTGGGTGGTGAGCGGCCGGCGCGCACCGACCTTTCCGATCCTTTCCTGCGCCTGGTGGTCGAGACTGCCAAGGATGTCTATGGGGTGCCGCAGAAGATCATCCCCATGTCGGGCGGCTCAGGACCGAACTGGCCGTTCCTGCATAATCTTCACATACCCGTTGCAACCGCGGGCGTGAGCTACCCAGAGGCCAACGTGCATGCCCCGGATGAGAACCTGGTGATCGAGAACTTTGTCCTGGGGGTGCGCCATACCCTGCGCATTATGGATCGCTTCTCCCAGCTCGAAGGCTGACCTTGTTGGAAGGTGGACTGTGGGCTATAATGCCGACGTTCGGGGCGTAGCGCAGTCCGGGAGCGCACTTGCATGGGGTGCAAGGGGTCGGCGGTTCAAATCCGCCCGCCCCGACCTGAGGCCGTCGGCAACCAGGCGGCCTTTTTCTCATCCTCCCGCCACCACCCGGGAGACCAACGTGGATACCAATTCATTGCGAGGCCAGGCATGAAGACGCTCAGAGGCATCCCCGCCGCCCCCGGGATTACCCTCGGTCCGGCATTCCCCTACCTCCCGGCGAGCCTGGACGTGCCCCGACGCAGGGATGCAGATCCTGCGCAAGAGCTCGAGCGCCTCGATCGAGCCCTCAGCGCCGCGCGCCAGCAGCTTGCAGAAATCCTCCAGAAGGCTAGAGAGCAGCTGACAGAAGGCGATGCGGCCATCTTCGAGGCCCACGCTCTCTTTCTCGAAGATCCAGCTCTCATCGAAGCAACTCGCCAGCGCATCCGGGCCGAGAACCTCAACGCCGAAGCTGCGCTGCACGATACGGTGGAAGACCTGGCAGGCCAGCTGGAAGCCCTGGGGGATGAGACCTTCCAGGCCCGCGCCGCCGACGTGCGCGATGTCGGCCAGCGAGTACTGCGCAATCTGCTCGGCGTTGGCGAAGCCGACCTTTCCACGCTCGCTGCGCCCGCGATCATCCTCGCCCGCGATCTCACGCCCTCCGACACCATCCAGCTGGATCGTTCCAAGGTACTGGGGTTCTGCACCGCCGAAGGTGGCCCGACCTCCCACACCGCCATCCTGGCCAAGGCCCTGGGGCTCCCCGCAGTCGTGGGCGCCGGGAGTCAAGTGCTCGAAGTCCTTGCAGGCCAGCGCCTGGCACTCAATGGTGCGACAGGCGAAGTTGTGATCGACCCCGACCCAGAGACCGAGCGGCGCTTCAAGACGGCACAAGCTGCCTGGGCCCAGGCCCAGGCAGCCGATCTGAGCCACGCCGCCGAGCCGGCGGTCACCGCCGATGGCACCCAGGTGGAGGTGGTCGCAAACGTGGGCAGCCTGGACGATGCCCGGCTGGCGCTCGATCACGGTGCCGAAGGCATCGGGTTGCTGCGCACGGAGTTCCTCTACCTCGAACGCCGAATTGCCCCCGATGAGGAGGAGCAGTACGCCGCCTATGCCGCGATCCTGCAGGTGATGGGGGCCAGGCCGGTCGTCGTCCGCACGCTGGACGTCGGTGGAGATAAAGAGCTACCCTACCTGGACTTGGGACCGGAGGCCAATCCCTTCTTGGGGTGGCGCGCCATCCGCATGTGCCTGGACCGGCCCGATTTCTTCAAGACACAGCTGCGGGCCTTGATTCGGGCCAGCACCGGGCACGATCTGCGGGTGATGTTTCCCATGATCTCATCCCTAGAGGAGATACGCCGGGCGAAAGAACTCTTCAAGCAGGCCTGGGATGAGGTCCGCGAAGCCGGACATGCCACGGCGGAGAAGATCCAATTGGGCATCATGGTCGAGGTCCCCTCGGCAGCGATCATGGCCGATCGTTTCGCAGACGAGGTGGATTTCTTCAGCATTGGAACCAACGACCTGACCCAATACACTTTTGCCGCTGAGCGCACAAACGAACGAGTGGCGAATCTTGGGGATCCGTGCCATCCCGCGGTCCTGCGGCTCATCGAAGGCGTGATCCTGGCGGCCCACAGGGCGGGTATCTGGGTGGGCCTTTGCGGCGAGATGGCGGGTGATCCCGAAGCGATCCCGCTGCTCCTTGGGCTGGGACTGGACGAGTTCAGCATGGCCCCCAGCCTGATCCCACGCGCCAAGGCTGAGATCCGGCGCTGGACGGTGGAGCAGGCACGCAGCCTGGCCGAGCGCGTCACGCGGTTAGATAACGCCGAGGCGGTGCGCGCCCTGGTAAGAGCGAGCTCTCCTGCAGCATCTGTTGCTATGGAGCCGGGGACGGGAGGGGATGCATGATGCGCCTCGAAGCCCTACGGGCCGAAGTCCTATCGCGTGCCCAGCAAATGTGCGCCGACGACCTGGCGCATGGCTCGGCCGGCAATCTGAGCGCCCGCGACCGGCAAAGCGGCCTGATCGCCATCACACCCAGTGGCCTGGAGTACGAGCGCCTGCAAGTGGCCGATATTGTGCTCGTGGATGCGGAAGGCCAGCTTGTGGAAGGGGCGCGGACGCCAACTAGCGAGTGGCGGATGCATATCTCCGCCTATCGGAACCGTCCGGATATCGGCGGCCTAGTGCACACCCATCCTCCCTTCGCCACGCTGTTCGCAGCGCTGGAGGAGGAGATACCCATGGTCGTGGATGAGGCGGCATACTATCTGGGAGGGCCAATTCCCGTGGCGGACTATGCGCCACCCGGCACGCAGGATCTCGCCGATTCGGCATGCCGCTCCCTGGATCAAGGCATGGCAGTGCTCCTGGCCCGCCATGGGCTGCTCTGCGCCGGGCAGAACCTCGCCGAGGCCTACCAGGTCACGCTGGTGGCCGAATTCAGCGCCCGCCTTGCGGCGCAGGCCCGCTCGCTCGGAGCGCACTTGGAGCCGCTGGATCCGGAGCATGTGACCAGGTTGCACGCCATGTTTCGATCACGCCAATTGGAGGATGAAGACAGCTCTGGCTAGTGCCACACCGCCCGCTGCCAACCTGCCCGCGGCGCGCATTGCACACTTCAAAGAGAACGCAGGATGGCGAACGCGAATGTACACGTCAAATGGACCGGTGCACGGCAATTCATAGGCACCGATAGCGGCAAACATTCCATCGTGATCTCATCTCACGACGAGGCTAACCACACCGGGGTGAAACCCTCCGACCTGCTGCTGCTCGCCCTCGGCACCTGCTCGGGGTATGACGTGGTCTCCATCCTGGAGAAGAAGCGGATGACACTTAACTCGCTTGAGATCCACATCCAGGCCCGGCAAGACCCCGACCCGCCGTGGACCTTCCGCGAGATACGATTGATGTATCATGTCTCCGGACAGGGGCTCACTCCCAAGGCCGTGGACCAGGCGATTCATTTATCGCTCACAAAATATTGCTCAGTGGCGGTCACGATCTCAGGGCGGGCGAAGATCGAATACGAGTACGCTATAGGCGAGCAACAGGGCTGAGCCGGCCGGCAGCTTTCAACGGGACCCTGGCCTCAGGCAAGATTGGGCGGAGTGATACAATAGCCGCCACTGCGTGGTAGGCGGACGCCCACGCCAGGAGACCGAATGGAAATGAGGACGATCTAGCCCATGGAAAAGCTGCGCATCACAGTTCACCACCCCGTGGGGCTGCACGCCAGGCCAGCCGCGAAATTCGTTCAAACCGCCGGGCATTTTCCCTGCGAGATCCAGGTGGCCAACCTCACGGCCGGCTCTCCGCCGGCAAACGCCAAGAGCATCCTCAGCGTCCTCACGCTGGGGGTCGAACAAGATCACGAGATCGAAGTCACGGCCGAGGGGGAGCAAGAGTCTGAAGCCATTCAGGCTTTGAAAGAGCTCATCGAGGCCAATTTCGGGGAGTAATACGGCCGCAGGGGTTCGGCGGCCTCACTGCCCCGCTCGCCCATCCCGGCCAAGATCCCGGGCCAAATCCACCAGCGAATCATAGGTCGCCCACGCAGCCGAGAAATCGGCGTCCCTTAGATCAGGGTTGGGAATCACAATGCAATCCATCCCGGCGGCGCATGCCGCCTGCAAGCCAGTGGGAGAATCCTCGATCGCAAGACAGCGCGCTGGCGCCGCCCCCAGGCGCTTGGCCGCCTCCAGGTAGACATCCGGATGCGGTTTGCCACGAGCCACCTCGTCACGGCCCACAACGCAATCAAAGGCCTCCAGCAGGCCCAACTGCTCCATCGTCCGATGGACATAGCCCACATGGCTGTTAGAGGCGACGCCAAGTCGCAGCCCTTCCCGGCGGAAGCCGTCGATCAGCGGCTGCAGGCCCGGATTGGGCGAAACTCGGCGGCCCATGATCTCAGTCCGCAATTCCCAATAGGATTTCAGGATCCTTTCAACCGAGACGGCGTCGCCAACCACCCGCAATACATGCCCGGCGACTGCTTCGGGATCCTTGCCGATGACAGCCCGGTAATCTTCCGGCGACAGCCGCGCGCCGTAGGGTGCCAGGACCTGCTGCCAAATCTCCAGGGCAACGCGCTCGCTATCGATCATGAGCCCGTCGAAATCGAAGATCGCCGCTTCCAAGCCGTCCAATCGCATGACCGTCGCCACCCTCCCAGGTCCGGAACAGCTTTCCATCATACCGCATCCAAGGTACCACGGGTATTTGCGGCCTGGTCTGCCAGGGCAATCGCATTCTCCTTCCGAGGACTGTTAAATTTTTGAAAACCGCATTACCATCAGGTTGGAAAGGCGGTGAAATGGGCGACCTGATGACGCACTTCTAAGCAGTAACTGACACTCGGAAGGAGCAGGGGAAGAGACATCCGCTGATCAGCATCATTGCAATTGCCATCATCGGAGTGATCTGCGGAGCGGATGATTGGGTGACGATCGAGCTGGTGGGCAAGACG
>Ga0190360_1001731_pt1 | contig 11074 bp, 8 predicted proteins | sample 48721834_MG_FD_161271 | JGI IMG/M metagenome (GOLD analysis project Ga0190360, IMG submission 161271) | Hydrothermal vent microbial mat bacterial communities from Southern Trench, Guaymas Basin, Mexico - 4872-18-3-4_MG | ecosystem: Environmental > Aquatic > Marine > Hydrothermal vents > Microbial... | reverse complement strand
GTTCGCCGTAAAGATATCAGTATGTGTGGATATCTGCCAACGGCCGTGGCCCTTGTGGCCGCCAAAAGGTTGGGTGCAGTCAAGGGAGAATTGGTCAAGTACCAGACCTCGGGTGACGTGACCGGAAATTATAATGAAGTTGTTGGCTATGCAGGAATAAGGATATATTGAAAAAAACATTGATTACCACGTTACTGACGTCAGTTAAAAGAATTCATTCTTTAAAATTGTCTTTCTCCGGACAAAAAGGAGGGATTTATTCAATTTATTGATTTTTTGTCAACCGAAAAGGGAAAAAATTATGGGGAATTTGATTGACCGGCAAGAAGAGAACCGGTTTGACAATTTTTATGGGTTAGTGCTATAAAATCATGAAGAGGAGCAATAAAACCGTGAAATCCCGAATCAGAGAAAAAGATAAATATATTTTCCAGCTGATAGTGGATGAGTATATTCTTAGTGGTAAACCGGTGGGCTCAGCTGTTATCGCTCAAAAGAGCAGAATACCTGTTTCTCCGGCCACGGTACGGAATATTATGGCTAAACTGGAGAGAGAAGGTTATTTGGAAAAACCTCACCATAGTGCCGGGCGTATTCCGACCGATAAGGGATTGCGGCTTTATGTTAATCAACTTTACGACCAAGTGCTGACCCCAGAAGAATTCCTGGAGTTACCTCCCGGAAGTTTTGCTGTCGAACAAGGGGATTTCAACAAACTTCTGCAGAATGTCTCTCAACTCTTGTCAGCTTATTCGGATAATATCGGCTTTGTTATTTCTCCCAGCCTGGCTCGGGTGTTATTTAAGCATGTTCGATTCATCAGGATATCTGAGAAAAAATTTATGCTGATTTTGGTGACCACTTTTAACCTGATTCTCACAGAAATAATTGAATCCACTGTAGATATGACTCAATTTGAGCTTGACCGAGCCTCCCGCTTTATAGAAGAAAATTTTGCTGGAAAAAATCTTATTTATGTTCATAATTATTTGCAGAAAGAATTCCCCCGCTTTAGAGTAAGATTTGAGGATGTTCTCCAGAAGCTGAGTTTATTGCTGAGAGTTTATACATTACAAGAAGATGAATCAAAGAAAATTTATTTAGAGGGGACAGCCAAACTCATTAGTAAAGTAAATTTGTTTGATTTAAAGCGACTCCAGGCGCTGTTTCAGAAATTTGAAGAAAGGGCTAAATTAGCCCAGCTTCTCTCTGATTTGATAAATTTAGATCGGGTGAGAGTTCTTATTGGCACTGAATTAGATGTGCCCGATATTGCTGATTGTTCTTTGATCCTTTCCCATTATGGGAGCGAAGAACAGGTGTTGGGTTCTTTGGGAATAATTGGCCCTAAAAGAATTCCTTATCGTAAAGTTATTCCCTTAGTGGAGTATGTGGCTCGCCGTTTAAGTCAGACTTTTAGGATTACTCATTAAGGAGGCCTTCGATGGTTGAAGATAAAAAGGATAGACCAATGGATGGTGAACAAAAAGGTGAACAGGAAGTTGAAATTGAATATCTCACTGAGATAAAGAAAACGAGCCGGAAGAAAACAGCGGCTCGAGAATCATCCCGCAAGAAGGTCACAGAACTGGAGAAAAAGCTTAAGCAGAAACAAGAAGAAATTGAACACCTGCAAAAGAATGTCGATAAATTAAAAGAAGAGGTCCTCCGCCAATTGGCGGAAAAAGATAATTTAAGAAAAAGATTTGAAAAAGAAAAGGAGGATTTTTACCAATTTGCCTTAAGTGATCTTTTAAAGGAACTTTTGGGGATTTTGGATAACTTTGAGCGGGCTCTCCAAGTCTCTGATGACCATAATCCCGCCAGTTTTAGACAAGGTGTAGAGATGATTTACCGCCAGTTACAGGACTTGCTCTTTAAAAAGGGCGTTGAACCCATAGAGATCAAGGATAAAAAATTCGACCCTTATCTTCATCAAGCTTTTATGACCGAAGAATCGGATGAAGTTGAAGAAATGCAAGTCGGGAAGGAGTTGCAAAAAGGCTATACTTTGAAAGGGAGACTTCTTCGGCCGGCTTTGGTTAAAGTGATTGTTCCTCGAAAGAAGGAGAATGAATGAGTCCCGTCATCGGAATTGATCTAGGGACAACCTATTCTTGTGTCGCCTATTTAGAAAATAACCAGGCTCAAATAATTCCTAATCTCGAGGGGAATAATACCACTCCTTCCATTGTCAGTTTTACCAGTACAGGTGAACAGTTAGTAGGTACCCCAGCTTTGAGACAGGCTGTGATCAATCCCGATAAAACAATTTATGCGGTGAAGCGATTAATGGGGAAAAAGTATAATTCTCCCGAAATACAAGAAATTCAGCGCCGTCTGGCGTACAAATTAGCTGAAGCTCCTAATGGTGATGTCTTGATTGATTTGGAGGGCAGTTACATCACTCCCCAAGAAATTTCTTCTTTGATTCTCCGGTATCTCCGGAAATGTGCTGAAAATTATTTTGGAGAACCAGTTAAAGAAGCTGTGATTACTGTGCCAGCCCATTTTAATGACCATCAACGTCAGGCAACCAAAGATGCTGCCAAAATTGCCGGTATTAATGTCTTACGGGTTATTAATGAGCCCACGGCCGCCAGTCTAGCTTATGGCTTGAGTACCAAAAAAGATGGCCACGTGGCTGTCTATGATATGGGGGGAGGCACCTTTGATGTGACCATTCTGGAAATCAGCGAAGGTATTTTTCATGTTTTAGCCACGATCGGTGACACTTTTTTAGGTGGGGAAGATTTTGATAGCCGATTAATCGAGTGGATTCTAGAAGATTTTAAGAAGAAGGAGGGTATCGATTTAAAAGAAGACAAATTCGCTTTACAGAGAATAAAAGAAGCCGCAGAAAAAGCCAAGAGAGAACTTTCTTATACCTTGGAGACAGAGGTCAATCTGCCCTTTATTGCTACCGAGGGCCAACTCTCCAAGCATTTACAGGTGACAATTACCCGGAGTTTACTGGAGAGTTTAACCAAAGATTTGGTGGATAAAACTATTCCATATATGGCCCAGGCTCTGGATGAAAGCAAGCTTGGCCCCGAGGATATTGATGAAGTTATTTTAGTTGGTGGTCAGACTAAAATGCCCCTTATTCGAGCCACAGTTAAGAACTTTTTCGGCCAAGATCCCGCTGACTCTGTTAATCCAGATGAAGCGGTAGCCCTGGGGGCAGCTATTCAATCCGGCGTTATCAGTGGTGAAGTTCATGATATAGTTTTGTTGCTGGACGTTACTCCTATCTCTTTGGGCATAGAAACAGAAGATGATAAATTTATTAAAATTATTGAGAAAAATACCACCATTCCCACCAAGAAAACGATGCCTTTTACCACTGTTGAGGATAATCAACGCCGAGTGAAAATTCATGTTCTTCAGGGAGAAAGTCCTAAAGCTTCCGAGAATATTTCTCTGGCGCGCTTCGATTTAGTGGGGATTGAACAGGCCCCGGCTGGTGTTCCTCAAATTGATGTGACTTTTGAAATTGACGCCGATGGTCTGGTTAAAGTCTCCGCCAAAGATGTCGCCACCGGCCGGCACCAGAGCATTGAAATTCGGCCCTCAGCTGGCTTGAGTACTCTGGAATTGAATAAAATTATGAAGAGAACTGAAGAAGCAGCGGAGGTGGAAAAAGATGATGAAGCGGGATTACTATGAAGTCTTAGGCGTTTCTCGCCACGCTTCCCCAGAAGAAATTAAAAAGGCTTATCGGCAGATGGCCTTGAAATATCATCCTGACCGGAACCCAGGCAATAAAGAGGCTGAGGAAAGATTTAAAGAAGCAGCTGAAGCTTACAGTGTGTTGATTGATCCGGAAAAAAGAAAACTCTATGACCTTTACGGCCACGAAGGGTTAAGAAGTGAAGGGGTTTCGGGATTTAGCGGTTTTGACTCTTCCATCTTTTCTGAATTCGAGGATATCCTGGGCAACTTTTTTGGTTTTGATTTCAGTGATTTCTTTGGCGGGACGTCTCGACGAAGACGGCGGGCTCCTCGCCGGGGAAGAGATCTTATCCTGGAGTTAGAAATTTCCCTGGAAGAAGCGGCTTTTGGCACAGCCAAAGAGATCACTCTGGAAAGAAAAGAAACCTGTCCTGTTTGCCATGGCACTGGGCTTCATCCCGGTACGGGCAAAGAGTATTGCCCTGTCTGTGGTGGCCGAGGTCAGATCAGGTACCAACAAGGCTTTTTCACTCTGACCCGGACCTGCCCTCGCTGTCAGGGAACCGGCGAGATTATTTCTCATCCTTGTGAAAATTGTCAGGGTACGGGTAAAGTTCTCGAGAAAAGAGTCCTTAATATCAAGATACCACCAGGTGTTGACCAGGGGATGCAATTAAGAATTCAGGGTGAAGGAGAAGTTGGCGACCAAGGGGCTCCCCGCGGCGATCTTTATGTCCAAATTAAGATAAAGAAACATAAATTTTTTGAGAGGAGAGGTAATGACCTCTTCTGTGAAATTCCGGTCTCGATAGCTCAAGCAGCTCTGGGAACTACTCTGGAGATTCCTTCTCTCAATGGGAGTGAGACTCTGGTGATTCCGCCAGGAACCCAGCCTGAGACTATCTTACGCATAAAAGGCAAAGGCATTAAGGACATTCGTTCCCATCGAGCTGGTGACCTCGTGGTCAAAATTAAAGTCGAAGTTCCCCGAAAATTGACTAAAGAACAAAAGGAGCTTTTGCGGGAATTTGCTCTTTCCCGAGGAGAAAAAATTGGTGATATTGATCCCTCTCCCTTGAAGCGATTTCGAAAAATCTTCCATCAATAATTGCCTTGACTGCCAAAAGATTTTTTGTCAACTCGAGTGAAATAAAATTTCCCTGGGCTCAACTTAAAGGTGCAGAGCACCATCATTTAGCCCATGTTCTCCGCAAAAAAACGGGAGAAAAGATTATTGTTTTTGATGAGAAAGGTAGGCTTTATCAAGCAGAAATAATTGAGATCGGCAAAAATAAGACTTCTATTCGTTTACTCACCCGAGAGTCTCCGCCGGTCAGAGAAGTGATCATCAATTTGGGCTTAGGGATTCTTAAGGCGAAAAACATGGATTTGGTCATTCAAAAAGCTACTGAATGGGGAGTGGCCCGGATATTTCCCCTTCTTACCCAGAGGACTGTAGTCAAGATGAGCGAAGGTGGGGAGAAGAAAATTAAACGCTGGCGGCAGATCGCTGTTGAGGCAGCCAAACAAAGTGGCCAGGTGCTTCTGCCTCAAATCGAAAAACCAGTCAACCTAGACCAATTTATCCAAGAGTGTAGCGGAGCCGAAAAGTTATTTTTAAGTGAAACAAAGGGAAAAATTCTCTGGCAGGCTTTGGAAGAGCTGGCGGCCACCTTTTCATCATCATCATCATCATCATCATCATCATCATCATCTTCTTCTTCTTCTTCTTCTCAAAAAGAAATAATTTTAGCTGTTGGTCCAGAAGGAGGGTGGACAGAGGAGGAACAAAATTATATGATTAATCATGGTTTTGAGGCAGTGAGTTTAGGTCCTTATATTCTCCGGGCGGAGACAGCGGCCCTGGCGGGAGTGGCTATTGTGGCCCATTATTTTATGGGGAAGTCATGAGATGTTTCTTCAAGGCCAAAAGGTAGGCAAATATAAAATCATTCGGTCGCTGGGAAGCGGCGGTTTTGGTTCAGTTTTCCTAGCTAAAGATACTTGGTTAAACTTGCATGTAGCTATTAAGGTTCCTCATCGACAATCGACTGAACTTTTTAAGTTATTAAAAGAACCCAGACTTCAAGCCGCACTTGATCATCCCAACATTGTCCGGATGATTAGTGCTGAGAAAGCTAACAAAATATTTTTTATGGTTATGGAATATGTTAAAGGTGAATCACTCGAGAAAATTTTGGAAAGAGAAAAGGTTCTCGATAGTGATCGGGCCATTGATTATATAGTTCAAATCTGTGACGGGGTCGATCATGCCCACTCTAATAAAATTATCCACCGGGATTTAAGACCCTCGAATATCCTTGTTTCAGAGAGGGGAATTATTAAAATTACTGATTTTGGGACTTCAGCCTGGCTCAACGGTGTGCCTTATGCCTCAACCAGGATTGGTTCACCTCCTTATATGGCTCCTGAGCAATTTCAGGGTAAAGCCACTTTCCAGTCCGATATATATTCAATTGGTTGTATTTTCTATGAAATGCTCATCGGCCGGCCCCCAATATTTGACCCCGATCCTTTTAAGATTTTAGAGAAAGCCCAGCAAGGAAAAATTACTCCACCTCGCCTAAAAAACAATCGGATACCCAAAGAGATAGATCGAATTATCATGAAGTGTTTGGCCTCCAAGATAGAGGACCGCTATCGTCGACCAGCCGAGATAATAAAAGATATTTCCCGTTTTCGTGGCCGAGATTCGGTTAAATCAGAGATAGATGACATCTTCAGTCGAATTCGAGCCCGGGAGAAAAAGCCTAAGCGCGATTTCTGCTGGAACTGTCGTCGTCCTTTACCTTATAAAGCTCAAGTTTGTCCACGATGTGGAGAAAAAATTGATGATTGAGCTGGTTCTGGCACTAAAAGGAAAGTTCCTTTATTTGACTAACGTTAGTTAATTCTTTAAGATGAATTTTTGTTTAGGTCGAAAAAAAATGTTTTTTTTCTTGAATTTAGAATAAAGGAGAACCCATGAGTTCTTTTAAGGAAGATGGTCTAGTCTGGATGAATGGTCGTCTTGTTCCCTGGAAAGAGGCGACAATTCATGTGGCCTCCCATGTAGTTCACTATGGTTCATCGGTATTCGAAGGAATTCGAGCCTATGATACTCCCCGAGGGACGGCCATTTTTCGGCTGGAGGCCCACCTTCAGCGGATGTTTGATTCCTGTAAAATTTACCGAATGGAAATACCTTATACTTTCCAAGAGATGCGGGAGGCCATTATTGAAACAGTTAAAGCCAATCAATTGAAGGCTTGTTATATTCGGCCAATTGTCTGGCGAGGCTATGGTTCCTTGGGAGTCAATCCTTTTCCTAATCCCGTTGAGTGTGCTATTCTGGTTTGGGAGTGGGGGAGTTATCTAGGCCGGGAGGCTCTGGAGGAGGGCGTAGATGTTAAGGTCTCCACCTGGCAGAGGATGGCCCCCAATTCATTTCCAGCGCTAGCTAAAACGGGCGCTAATTACATGAATTCTCAATTAATCAAGATGGAAGCTGTACTTGAAGGTTATGTGGAAGGGATTGCTCTCAATATTCGAGGCCATGTCAGCGAAGGCAGTGGTGAAAATATTTTTCTGGTCATCAAAGAAAAGTTGTATACACCGCCTCTTTCTTCTTCTGTTCTGCCCGGGATTACTAGAGACACAGTTATGACCATTGCTCGGGAATTAGGCGTTGAAGTGCTGGAAGATACCATCCCTCGGGAAATGCTGTATATTGCTGATGAAATATTTTTCACTGGAACAGCTGCGGAGATAACTCCCATTAAGTCGATTGACAAAATCCCTATTGGTCAAGGAAAAAGAGGTCCTATTACCACTAAAATTCAACAGAGATTTTATGCTTATATCAATGGCCAGGAAGAAGACCGCCATCAATGGTTAACCTATATTCCCATTAAAAATTAAAAGGGGGGAACATGGATATTGATGAATTATTAAAAATAGCTATTGAAGCCGATGCTTCAGACCTTCATCTTAAAGCCGGCAATTACCCCATTATTCGGGTTCATGGTAAGTTGAAGCCTCTCACTAGTTTTTCCCGTCTGAGTGTGCGGGATACCCTGGAAATGGCGGACCAGATTACTAATGATTACCAAAAAGAAATGCTAAAAAAGGACTTGGATTTGGATTTAGCTTATAGTTTGCCGGGCTTTGGTCGTTTCCGGGGCTCTATTTATCATCAACGAGGCAGTATTGCTATTGTTTTGAGAATAATTCCTCTGGAAGTCAAAACAATTCGTGAATTACATCTGCCACCTATATTAGAAAAGATTTCTATGGAACAACGGGGTCTAGTTTTGGTTACTGGAACCACTGGTTCCGGTAAAACTACGACTTTGGCGGCCATGATTAACCACATCAATTCCCATCGAATGGAAAATATTATTACCATCGAAGACCCCATTGAGTATCTACATCGAGATAAAAAATCCACTATCAGTCAGCGAGAGGTAGGGGTGGATGTTCTCAACTTTGAGCGGGGTTTGCGGGCTTCCTTACGAGAAGACCCGGATGTTATTCTTGTGGGTGAAATGCGGGATAGAGAAACCATTGAAACCGCTCTCCTGGCCGCTGAAACGGGCCACTTGGTGTTAAGTACTCTCCACACCCTCGATGCTCCAGAAACTATTAACCGCATAGTGTCTGTTTTTGCTCCTCACCATCAGAGACAGGTAAGACTACAGCTGGCTAGTATTCTCAAAGCCGTAATTTCTATGCGACTTATTCCCACCAAAGATGGCAAAAGCCGAGTGCCAGCCGTCGAAGTTATGGTCAACACTCCTTATATCTCTGATTGTATTCAGGATCGGGAAAAAACATCGCTCATCAGAGATGCTATCGCTCAAGGAGTCTCTCAATATGGCATGCAAACATTCGACCAATCGGTCTATCAGCTCTATAAAGAAGGATATATCTCCTATGAGCAGGGCTTACGCTATTCTTCCAGTCCTGACAATTTCAAATTACGGGTTATGGGGATTCGCTCTACTTTAGATGTAGCCTTGGAAGACATGGAGCGCTCCATGTCTAAAGTCAAGAGAGAGGAGGAAATTTCTGAGGAAGAGGTGGAATGAAAGCTCAGGAAATCAGGGAAACTTTTCTCAATTACTTTGCCCAAAGAGGGCATAAAATTGTTAAGAGTTCACCTTTAATTCCCCAAGACGACCCGACTATCCTTTTTACTAATGCGGGCATGAATCAGTTCAAGAATGTTTTCCTTGGTTTGGAAAAAAGGTCTTACCGCCGAGCCGCTTCAGTCCAGAAATGCATGAGAGTTAGTGGCAAACATAATGATCTAGAACAGGTAGGCCGGACGAGCAAACATCATACCTTTTTTGAAATGTTGGGTAATTTTTCCTTTGGGGATTATTTTAAAAAAGAAGCGATTGTCTTCGCGTGGGAATTGATGACCGAAGTTTTCCGTTTGCCTCCGGAGAAGCTCTACATCACTGTTTATGAAGAAGACGAGGAAGCTTATCAGCTCTGGCAAACAGAGGTCGGTCTCTCGGAAGAGAGAATTTTCCGTTTTGGTAAAGAAGATAATTACTGGGCTATGGGCGATATTGGGCCTTGTGGTCCTTGTTCAGAAATTCATTACGATCTAGGCGAGGAAATTGAAAAAGGAGACCCTTATGAGTTAATCGAGCAGGGAAGCGATCGATTTCTCGAACTTTGGAACTTAGTCTTTATGCAGTTTTATCAGGACGAGCAGGGAGCCATTCACCCTTTGCCTTCTCCTTCGATTGATACGGGGATGGGCCTGGAAAGGATGGCCACTTGTTTGCAGGGGAAAAAAAGTAATTTTGAGACGGATCTTTTTCTGCCGATTATTGAGGAAGTCTCTAATTTAAGCGGTGAAGAGTACGCTAGCGATCCCAACAAAGATGTTTCGTTCCGGATAATTGCTGACCATGTCCGGGCGCTGGCTTTTTTAATTGGCGATGGAGTTATGCCGGCCAATGAAGGACGGGGCTACGTTCTCCGGCGTTTAATCCGGCGGGCTTTTCGGCATGGACACTATCTCGGCTTGGAGGAACCATTTTTGTATAAGCTGGTCAGTGTGGTCAGTGAAATAATGAAAGATGCCTATCCTGAATTACTAGATTCAACTCAATTTATCGCCCAAGTTTGTCGGGCTGAAGAAGAGCGGTTTGCCCAAACGCTTCATTCTGGATTGAAAACATTTTACCTCTTTGTTGAAGAAGCTCTAAAAGCAGGCCAGAAAACTCTCCCCGGAGATAAGCTCTTTAAGCTTTATGACACCTATGGTTTTCCCCTTGACCTTTCCCGGGACTTGGCAGCCGAAAAGGGTTTAACTGTGGATGAGGAAGGCTTTCAGCAGGAGTTGGCTCGCCAACGAGAGAGGGCCCGTTTGGCCTGGAAAGGAGCCGAGTTGCAACGGGAAAAAACTATTTATGAGCCTCTTAAAGGATTAAAAAATGAATTTGTCGGCTACGAGCTCTCCACTGTGCCTGAAGCTAGAGTTTTGGCTATCGTCAAAGAAGGGCGATTGGTTGAGGAGCTTAAAGAAGGGGAAGTGGGAGAAATAGTGCTGGATAAGACTCCATTTTACGCCGAAGCCGGCGGACAGATTGGTGATACTGGCTATCTCAAAAATGCTTATTTTTCCGGCCAGGTAAAAAACGCCTTTTATCCTTTACCCGAGATAATTGCCCATGAAGTAGAGGCTCTTTCGGGCAAGGTAAAAGTCGGTGAGACAGTCGAGGCAGCCATCAATGAAACCCAGCGGAAAAACATCAGCCGGAATCATACCGCCACTCATCTCCTTCACGCAGCTCTCCGGCAGACCCTCGGCGATCACGTTAAACAGGCAGGCTCCTTGGTTTCAGCCGAAAGATTGCGTTTCGATTTTACTCACTTTGCTCCTCTTAGTCAGGCCCAACTTAAACATATTGAAGAACTTATCAATCAGAAAATCAGAGAGGATATCCCGGTTATAGTTAAGGAAACAACTCTGGAGGAAGGGTTGAAGGAAGGGGCGATGGCTATTTTTGAAGAGAAATATGGCGAATCTGTTCGGATGATTTGTATCGGGGATTTCAGTAAAGAATTATGTGGTGGAGTCCATGTGGGGCGTACTGGCGAAATAGGTGTGTTTAAGATAATTTCCGAAGCTAGTGTGGCGGCCGGGATGAGACGGATTGAAGCGGTCACCGGAGAAGCGGCGGTCAAGTATTTCCAAGAAATAGATAACTTGGTTAATCAAATCTCATTAAGTTTAAATACTTCCCGCCAGGAGATCCTCTTCCAAATAAATAAACTTAAAGAAACCCTGAAGGCTAAAGAGAAGGAGGTTCAACAGCTTCGGTCAAAAGTTCTTCAGAGCCAGGTAAGTTTAGATGAAGCGCATCTTCAAGAAGTA
>Ga0190360_1001728_pt1 | contig 11079 bp, 11 predicted proteins | sample 48721834_MG_FD_161271 | JGI IMG/M metagenome (GOLD analysis project Ga0190360, IMG submission 161271) | Hydrothermal vent microbial mat bacterial communities from Southern Trench, Guaymas Basin, Mexico - 4872-18-3-4_MG | ecosystem: Environmental > Aquatic > Marine > Hydrothermal vents >... | reverse complement strand
ACAGATAATACCCTGGAAATACTTGGCCCGGAAAGAGTTAAGAAAATTAAATATATTTATCAACCTAACTTTGGGCCTTCTGTTGCCCGAAACACCGGAATTTACCTTTCTCGGGGAGAATGGGTGACTTTTCTGGATTCTGATGATCTCTGGGAAAGAAAAAAACTGGAAAAACAAATGGACGCTCTGCAACAAGAGCCTGAATTTAAGATCTGTTATACCGAAGAAAAATGGATAAGAAATGGAAAATTTGTAAACCCAAGGAAAAAACATGCTAAACATTCCGGATGGATATACCTTCAATGCCTGCCTCTTTGTATCATATCTCCTTCTTCAGTAATAATTCACCGCTCTGTATTTTCCAGAGTCGGATACTTTGATCCAAGACTACCTGTAGCTGAAGACTATGACTTCTGGCTGCGAATCTGTTCCATCTATCCTGTAAAACTAATCAGAAAACCTTTAATTATCAAAAGAGGGGGGCATCCAGATCAATTATCTAAAAAATACTGGGGAATTGACCGCTTTCGTTTACAAGCCTTAGAGAAAATGGCTGAAAAGACCGAACTCCCTCTTTCCTGGAAAATCGCCACCTTAAAAGAAATAATAAGAAAATCCGAGATTTTAGCAAGAGGCTGCAGTAAAAGAGGGAAATGGGAGCAGTATAATTTTTACCGCCAGAAGATTGAAACTGCAAAAACTAAAATCCGCCTTTTAACCCATTATATTGATACAAACGGAGGTGTCAAAGTAAAATGAGAGAGCAAAACTATCCACTGATAATTGTCGGGGCTGGGCCAGCAGGACTCTCCGCTGCCATCTACGCAAGAAGAGCGGGCATAAAAATCCTTGTTTTGGAAAAGTTGACTCCAGGGGGGCAGATTTTACTATCAGAAAAAATTGAGAATTATCCTGGATTTCCTCATCCTGTTTTCACACAAGAATTAATCTCCCGAATGGTTCTTCAAGCTGAAAATCTCGGGATGGAGCTTAAAAGCGAAGAAGTGGAAAAAATAGAAGGGAATCAGGAGAAAAAAATTATAACCAGCTCAGGAAAAATCTATACAAGTCATTCAGTTATTCTGGCCACAGGGGCCGGTGCTCGACATCTTGGTGTCCCGGGGGAGAAAGAATTTACAGGACGAGGAGTAAGCTACTGCGCCACCTGTGATGCACCCTTTTTTAAAGATCGGGAGGTAGTAGTAGTTGGAGGGGGAAATGCAGCTGCAGAAGAAGCACTTTATCTTACACGATTTGCCAGCAGAGTTTATCTCATTCATAGAAGAGAGAAACTAAGGGCAGATAAGATATTACAGGAAAAAATTTTAACTAACAGAAAAATTCAGGTTTTCTGGTCTACAGTGGTGGAGAAAATATACGGTGATGGACAGGTAAAAGGTGTGGTGGTTAGAAACCTAAAAGAGCAAACAATAAAAAATCTTCCCTGTGAGGGAGTCTTTATATTCGTGGGACTTAAACCAAACAGCGATCCTGTAAAAGGATGGGTTAAACTGGATGAGAAGGGATTTATTTTAACCAACGAAAAAATGGAAACAAACGTGAAGGGGGTATTTGCCTGTGGTGACGTGAGAGCTAATCTTCTCAAACAGGTAGTGGTTGCCTGCTCTGAGGGAGCTCAGGCTGCATTTAGTGCCGGTAAATATCTCGATGAACTTGGAATAATCTAAAATTATAATTTGACAAAATTGGTTTTTGCTGGTAAAAGTATAAAAGAAAATGCAAAAAGCAAAAATTTTAATTATTTTTTCTTTAATAATCCTCGCAGGCACAAGCTCTCTTCCTTTCCAGGGTAGCTGCGAATATCTGCACGTGAAGGATAGTGGATTTACAAAACTTTCTATAAGTGCACGGGCTATGGGGATGGGAGGAGCTTTTGTAGCTGTGGCTGATGATTACAGTGCTTGCTATTATAATCCTGCCGGACTTTCCGGTGTTAAGCAGCGAGAACTTGGTTCAATGTACACTAATCTCTATGGGCTGGGTTTACTTTCGCAAAGCTATCTCACTTTTGTTGAACCTGACACCGGACTGGGAAGTGGGGGTGTTAGCTGGAACCACCTTTCTGCTGATCTTGAACCAGAAGAGTGGCTTTATGATCTGTGGTCTTACTCCTATGCAAGAGAAATTGGAGCAGCAAGTAGCTGGGGAATCAATTTAAAATACTTAAAACAAACAACATCCTGGGAAGACGCCACTGGCTACAGTTTTGACCTTGGTTACATTATGAGACAGGAAAAAATGTCCTTTGGGGTGTGTCTGCAAGATATATACTCCAAAATCGAATGGGGCACCGGTCATAAAGAAACAATACCCTCCACTTTAAAAGTCGGTTTTTCCTTTAAACCGACCCCATCGATCTTGATTGCCCTTGATACTGACTTTACCTTGGAGGATTTACCCCGGAGTGTTCAACTGGGAAGCGAACTTAAAATGGGAAAGCTATTTGCCCTTCGAGCCGGACTTATTAACAAATTTCAACCCGAAGAAAAATTAATAATAACAGCAGGACTTGGGCTTAAAATAAAATTTTCCCAGAAAAACGGCTTTAACCTGGATTATGCTTTTGTCACCAACCAGGAACTTTCCAGCAGTCATTACTTTTCTTTTTCTTTAATATTTTAGATTGAAACTAAAAAGGAATAAAATTATCTTTTTCCAGCCTTAAAACAAAAAGACTCAGAAGCTTGATGGCATTTTCCACATCGCTCACGGAAAGAAGTTCTACAGGAGTATGTAAGTACCTTACTGGAATGGAAACAAGGGCAGCTGCAACTCCAGCCCGGCTAATCTGAATTACATTGGCATCAGTTGGGGTAGCTCTTGACTCACCAGCCAGCTGATAAGGAATGTTATTCTCCTCGGCAATTTTAATCAACATCTCCCCTAACTTAGGATTTATGTTGGGTCCTCGAAATAACACAGGTCCTGCACCTACTTTTATTTCACCTTCTTTCTTTTTATCCATCCCTGGAAAATCAGTAGCTAAATCAGCATCAATGGCTACACCGAGATCAGGATTTATGGAGTAGGTGGCTGTTCGTGCTCCCCTTAACCCAACTTCTTCCTGGACAGTGGATGTGGCAAAAAGAGCTGCAGAGAAAGATTCATTAGAACAGAACCTTAAAACTTCGCAAACAATAAATGCCCCTATTTTATCATCAAATCCACGTGCTACGAGTTTATCCTGATTTAATCTCTCAAGTTCCACGGCAAAGGTTACAGGATCACCAATCCTTACCTTTTCTTCCGCCTCCTTTTTACCTGTCACACCAATATCTATCCATTGTTCGGACAATTTGGATACCTTTTTTCTTTCCTCCTCTTCAAGAGCATGGATTGGTTTTTTACCAACTACGCCGAGCACGGGTCCGCTTGACGTATGAATCTTAACCCTCTGACCGGGTACTATGTGAGCATCCACTCCTCCTATAGAAGAAAAATACAGGAAACCATTCTCGTCAATATACTTCACCATGAATCCTATCTCATCACAGTGACCGGCTAACATTAAACGAGGACTACCCTCAGGATTTTTAATGCCAGTAACATTACCATGAATGTCTGTTTTCACTTCATCGGCAAATTTTGCCATCTCTTCTCTGATAACTCGCTGGATAGGGACTTCAAAACCCGAGGGACTGGGAGCCTCAATTAACTTCTTTAAAAACAAAAAGGAATCTTCCTTCATCCTGTCCTCCTCCAAATTTTTTGGAAACCCAATTTAAATTTGATGGATAGATATATTAAAAATTTTATTGGAAAGTGTCAATCAGTTTTTTGCTGAAGTTGAGACAGTTTTCCCATAGCTTTTTTCTGGGTCCCAATCTCAAGGTTTTTTGTTTTTGATAGCCTGGGAAAGGGAAAGGGCAAACTCGCCCACTTTTTTAACCATATCTTTTTTGCTTTTACTCTCCTTAATTTTGCGGATAATTGCTGAGCCTACAATAACACCATCGGCAAAAGAGGAAATGGATCTGGCCTCCCTGGCTGAAGAGATACCGAAACCTACAGCTACAGGGATGGAAGACAGAGAATGTATTTTTTTCAGTAAAATCTTCAATTTCTTAATCTCTGCTTTTCGCTCACCGGTTACCCCGGTATAGGAGACACAGTATATAAAGCCCTGACTTAATTTGCAAATAAGCTTTATTCTATGGTCTGAGCTTACTGGAGTGATAAGAAAGATGAGTGCAAGATTGTTCTTTCTGGTTCTTTTAACCAGATCTTTTGCCTCTTCGGGAGGAAGGTCAGCTATGATCAGTCCATCTAACCCTGCCTGATTAGCCTCACGGATAAAATTTTCCTCGCCCATTCGAAAAACAGGATTGTAGTAACCCATAAATAAAAGAGGGACCCGGGATTTTTCTCTTATCCTTCGAACAAACTTTAGAGCTTGCCTTAAGTTGACACCGTTTTTCAAGGCTTCATAAGATGCAGTTTGAATTACTCTTCCATCAGCCAGCGGATCAGAGAAAGGTACACCAAGCTCAATTATATCGGCTCCTCTTTTTTCCAGTTCCAATACAAGTCGGAAAGTAGAATCAACATCTGGGTAACCGAGGGTTAGAAAGGGAATAAAGGCTCTTTCTTTTCTCTGCTGTAATCTTTTAAATACCTGATCTATGCGGTTCATATTTTCATCCTCTTCTTAACCAGTTTTTTTGTCTTCATAATTTGAGCCACCTGCTCAACATCTTTGTCTCCCCTACCAGAAAGATTTACCACTATGACTTTATCTTTACTCATCCTGGGAGCAATTTTAACTGCATAAGCCAGAGCATGGGCACTTTCAAGAGCAGGAATAATGCCTTCAATTCGAGAAAGCAATTTAAAAGCCTCAAGTGCCTCTTCATCTTCAACAGCAGTGTAATTTACCCGACCGGTAATTTTTAGATAAGCATGTTCAGGACCAACACCTGGATAGTCAAGTCCTGCAGCAATAGAGTGAGTGGATTGTATCTGCCCATTTTCATCCTGAAGAAGAAAACTCTTGCTCCCGTGAAGAACACCAACTTTTCCCTTGCATAGGGTAGCTCCATGCCTGGAGGAACTTAGTCCAAACCCTCCTGCTTCTACACCAATTAGACTAACATTTTCGTCTTTCAAAAACGGATAAAACATTCCAAGAGAATTACTTCCTCCTCCAACACAGGCAATTAGAAAATCAGGTAGTCTTTTTTCTACCTGTAAAATCTGTTTTTTAACCTCACGACCGATAACAGACTGAAAGTCTCTAACCATCATGGGGTAAGGATGAGGCCCTACAACTGATCCCAAAACATAGTAGGTAGTTTTAACGTTGGTCACCCAATCTCTAATAGTTTCATTAATAGCGTCTTTAAGGGTTTTACTTCCCGATTTAACCGGAATAACTCTGGCCCCCAGAAGTCTCATCCTGAACACGTTTAACCTTTGTCTTTTTATGTCTTCCTCCCCCATGTATATATCACAGGGAAATCCTAAAAGAGAAGAGGCGGTAGCTGTTGCCACACCATGCTGTCCTGCTCCGGTTTCCGCAATTATTCTTTTCTTCCCCATTCTCCTGGCCAGAAGAGCCTGACCCAGAGTGTTGTTGATCTTGTGAGAGCCGGTATGAGCTAAATCTTCTCTTTTTAAATATATCTTTGCCCCTCCAAGGTAATGGCTCAGACGAGAGGCAAAATAAAGAGGTGTCGGTCTCCCCGCATATTTGGAAAGGAGCAGTTTAAGTTCCTGCTGAAAACCCTTTTTATCTTTTTTAGCTTCCCGGTAGGCCCTCTCAAGTTCCTCAAGGGCAGGCATTAAAGTTTCGGGAACAAATTTCCCTCCAAAATTACCAAAATGACCATTGGAATCTGGTAAACGGTAATGTCTCATATAATCCCCTTTGCATTTAAAATAAATTTTCTTATTTTTTCCTCAGATTTTTTGCCGGGCCATATTTCTACCCCACTTGCCACATCAACGGCATAAGGCTTCACTTTCTCTACAGCCTCTTTTACATTATCACTGGTTAATCCCCCTGAAAGAATAAGAGGTATATTAAACTCTTTTACTTTAAGAGCAACATCCCAGTTGAAAATTTTGCCCGTTCCTCCCTTTTTTATTTCAGAGTAAGTATCAAGAAGATAGGCATCTGCCTTATAATTGCTCATATTAGGAGGAACTTCATTATTGATGGAAAAGGACTTGATCACTTTTAGAGTGAATTGATTACAATACTCAGGTGATTCCTCGCCGTGAAACTGCAGACAGGATAGTTGACAAAACTCTGCAATTTCTTTAACTCTGGAAATATCCTCATTTACAAAAACCCCCACTTTTTCGATAAAAGGGGGTAAGATTTCAATGATTTTCTTGGCTTTTAAAGGAGTAATTCTTCGAGGACTGGGTGCAAAAATAAAGCCCAGTGCATCTGCCCCCATATGGGTGGCAATAAGTGCATCTTCTTCATTGGTAATACCACATATTTTTACTTTAACCACTGCAAAACTCCTTTAATTTTCTGGCTGGATCTTTGCTTTTTAAAATAGCTTCCCCAATTAGAAATGCTTTAACTCCCATTTTCTTCAACTCTATTATGTCTTGAACATTTTTTATCCCGCTTTCGCTTATAATATTTCGGGAAGAAGGAAAAAACCTTAAAATTGACCTGGTCACTCCTAAATCCACTTTAAAATTTTCCAGATTGCGATTATTTATCCCTATTATCACTGAGGGAGGTAAAGATCTTATCCTGGATAACTCCCCAGATGTATGAATCTCAACAATGCAGGCCAGACCCAAATCCTCAGCTACCTCATAGAGCCGTAGAAGATTCTCTTTCTCAAGTATCCGAGCAATTAAAAGAACTGCATCTGCACCTGCAAGTTTTGCCTCGTAAATTTGATATTCGTCGATAATAAACTCTTTAGCCAGAATTGGTAGGGAAACCGCGTCTCTTACCAATTTTAAATCATCCAGGCTTCCCCCAAAAAATTTACTGTCCAGCAGTACGGATATGGCTGATGCTCCACTTTTCCCATACAAACTTGCCATTTTCACCGGATCAAGATCGCTTCTCAATATTCCTCTGGAAGGAGAAAATCTCTTTATTTCCGCAACTATACTTACACTTTTTTCTTCAAAGTTAAAGACAGCGCTCCTGAAATCCCGACAGGCCGATACCTTCAAGGTTTCTTTTTTTAGTTCCCGTAAGGGGAAAAGTTTTTTTCTCTCAGTAATTTCCTGAAGTTTGAATTTTATAATCTCATCAAGAATGGTGTTTTTCATTTCAATTTAACTATGAATTAAAACTCCGGCTGAACTCTATCAATTGGTTCAACTTATCTATCGCTTTCCCTGAATCTATCAATTCGGCAGCCAGTTTTACACCCTCTTTTAAGCTGCTAACCATACCAGTCCCCAACAGACAAAAAGCTGAATTGAGAAGAACCACCTCCCGTTTTGCTCCCCTTTCCTTGCCTCTCAAAATATCAAGCATAATAGCGGCATTTGTTTTTCTGTTACCACCTTTGATATCACTCAAAGAAGATCTCTCTAAATTAAGCTCTTCTGGCCTAAACCAGTAAGTCTGGACTTCGCCATTTTTTAATTCAGATACCTTCGTCTTGCTACTCAAGCTTACCTCGTCCATACCATCTTCACTCCAGACAACAAAAGCTCTTTTAACTTTTAAATGGGCCATTACCCGAGCCAGAGTCTCGGTGAGCAAAGGGTCATATACTCCCATGAGACGAACATTAGCACTTAAGGGATTTGTTAAAGGACCAAGAATGTTAAATACTGTTCTTATTCCAATTTCTTTCCGAGGTGAAAGAGCATATTTCATTGCTTGATGGAAAAGAGGAGCAAAAAGGAAAGCAATTCCCACCTTATCAAGCGCTCTTTTAACCAGTTCAGGGGAAAGATCAATTTTTACCCCGATTTCCTCTAAAACATCGGCGCTACCACAGTTACTTGAAAGAGCACGATTGCCATGTTTGGCCACCTTAACCCCAGCTCCAGCAACAACAAAGGCACATGTGGTTGAGATATTGAATGTTTTAAGTCCATCTCCACCCGTTCCACAGGTATCCACCAGAATTTCTCCTTCCCATGGAAAAGTCACTACCTTTTCCATCATTGCTCGAGCAAATCCTGCTATTTCTCCTTCCTCCTCTCCCTTTAACCTTAAAGCAACAAGAAGGGCAGCAATTTGAGCTGGGGTCACCTTCCCTTCCATTATCTCCTTCATAACTTCTCTTGCCTGATTCTCGCTCAGATGCTTTCTGTCAACAAGTAACTTAATAGCTTCTCCCACCATTTTTACTACTCTTTTCTTTCTAATCTCGGCTAAAAATAGAAAATTATATATTTAAGGTTCAGGAATAAACCACAACTTTTTATATATACACTCTTTTAAACTTAGAAAATTCCTTAAAAGTTTTTTTCCAACTTTTGTCAGAATAGATTCAGGATGGTATTGCATTCCAAAAATAGGATATTTTTTATGTCTTATACCCATAATCTCTTCTTCCTTTGTCCAGGCAGTTAAAACCAGACAGGAAGGAAGAGTATCTTCCTTAATCAACAGAGAATGATAACGTGTAGCCACAAAAGGATTTTCCACTCCGTGATAGATGTCCTTACCCCAATGGTGGATTAGAGAGGTTTTTCCGTGCATCAAATTTTTAGCTCGCACTATTTTGGCTCCAAAGACCTCCCCAATACACTGATGACCCAAACAGACTCCCAGAATGGGAATAATACCGGCAAAATACTCAATTACCGCCTTGGATATGCCAGCATCTGAAGGTCTCCCAGGACCTGGAGAAATCACTATGGCTTTCGGATTTTTATGCTTTATCTCCTGTAGAGAAATCCTGTCATTGCGATAAACCTCTACCACCTCACCCATCTCACCCAGATACTGAACCAGATTGTAAACAAAAGAATCATAGTTATCAATTACCAGAACCATTCTTTTTTCTCCTCCGCAATTTCTATGGCTCTTATCAAAGCCTTTGCTTTGTTCTGAGTTTCTTCAAATTCTCTTTCAGGGATAGAATCAGCCACAATTCCTGCTCCAGCTTGAATATAGGCTGTATCACCAGACACTATAACAGTTCTGATAATTATACAGGTATCCATGTTTCCAGAAAAACTAAAATATCCAAGGGCTCCTGCATAGGGTCCCCGCTTAGAGGGCTCCAGCTCTTCTATTATCTGCATAGCTCTAACCTTAGGAGCTCCAGAGACAGTCCCAGCTGGAAAACAAGCCCGGAGAAGGTCAAACTGATCAACCTCTTTCCTGAGCATCCCTTCTACTTCAGATACAAGATGTATAACGTGAGAATATCTTTCCAGGGAAAAAAGCTCTTTAACTTTTACCGTTCCATACTGACAAACTCTTCCCAGATCATTACGACCAAGATCAACCAACATAATATGCTCTGCTTTTTCTTTTTCGTCATTCAACAGGCTGGATGCTAATTTTGTATCTTCCTGATCGCTTTTTCCCCTCGGTCTTGTCCCGGCAATAGGTCTCAGAACCACTCGTTTACCCTCTTTACGCACAAGTATCTCTGGCGAAGAACCTACCAGGGAAAAATCACCACATTTTAGATAATACATGTATGGAGATGGATTTAGAGACCTTAGAACTCGATATATTTCAAAAGGAGAAACATCTATTTTTCTACTGAATCTCTGAGACAAAACTACCTGAAAAATGTCACCTGCTTTTATGAATTCTTTGGCTTCTCTTACACAACCTTCAAATTCCTGAGGGGTAAAATTAGACAGAACCTTTTCTTTCTGACTCTTGTTTTGAGGGCAAACCCTTGTCTGCGAAATTTGAGGTAAACGGCGAGAGAGTTTATAAATTATCTTCTCGATCCTCTCAGCTGTCTGTTGATAGATTTTTGCTGGAGATTCTCCGTTTAAAAAAGCATAACCCACAAGTTTTATTTTATGGTCAAGGTGATCAAAAATAATCACATTCTTTGTTAAGATAAAAAAACACTCTGGCAGGTTTAAATCTTCCTTTCCTACATGAGGAATTTTCTCCCAGAATCTTATCACATCGTATCCCACATAACCAACCGCTCCTCCAAAGAAAATGGGCAATTGTGGCAATGAAACGACCCTGAACCTTCTCATAATCTGCTTTAAAAAATCAAGAGGATCCTTATCTATCTCATACTCTTCACTTTTACCTGTAGGGTAGAAGACAGAGGCTTTTCTGCTCATGCTCTGGAATACGAGGAAAGGATCAATACCGATAAAAGAATATCTGCCCAGTTTTTCTCCTCTTTCAACACTCTCCAGGAGATAAGAGTAGTTCCCATCATCGAGCTTCAGAAAAGCAGAAACAGGAGTATCTAAATCGGCGAGAATTTCACTATAAAGAGGGATCAAATTATTTTCTCTGGATAGTCGCTCAAATTCAGCCCTTGAGGGATAAACCATGTTACCACTTTCAAAAAAAAATGGCCCGAGACGGGCCTTCTTTTCCTGCAGCCTCATCTCTTTCTCTCCTTTACTTATCTTTTCTACCCTACTCTCACCTTTTTTAGTGTCAAAATATGCAAACTAATATTGACTTTTGCTATTTTTATTTATCCTTACTCCTTTTCCTCACCCTCCAGGACAACTTTTCCATACTTGGTTAAAATTTCTGCTTTTCCCCTCACTTTTATGGCTGATGTGTGCTCGGTAAACTGAGCCACCATCATCTCACCTTTATCAAGCTTTTCCGTGTGGTGAATTTTGGTTAGCTCTCCTCGAGTTAAACCGATAATAGTAACGCCTTTTTCCAGGGCTTTTACCACAATATAATCTGCAGCCACAACTTCAGTAGCTATATCTTTTTCCATGATGATATTTTTATACCACAAAAAAAAATTTTGTCAATTATACAATGATTTTTATTTAGGTTACTCCATATTTTGATCTGATACGATGTACCATCTCTCTTGAGGGGTGGAGCACTTTCAAATAGATTCAAATTTGCTATAATGTAAAGTAGAATGCGTATATTGGTAGTAATTCAGGGAAATTACGGTAAGAGAATAGTTGATAACCTTTCCTCTCATG
>Ga0190360_1001727_pt1 | contig 11079 bp, 11 predicted proteins | sample 48721834_MG_FD_161271 | JGI IMG/M metagenome (GOLD analysis project Ga0190360, IMG submission 161271) | Hydrothermal vent microbial mat bacterial communities from Southern Trench, Guaymas Basin, Mexico - 4872-18-3-4_MG | ecosystem: Environmental > Aquatic > Marine > Hydrothermal vents >... | reverse complement strand
CGGGCAGGGGAGGTGGGCGGCTGATGCGCGTCGGCATGAACCCGGCCCGTGGCAAGTACTCGGATTATCGCCCGGCGCGTGTGACCGTGGCGATACTGGTGCACATCCCCCATCACACGGGCTATTTCGCGGGCCGGATGGATGTGCTCAGGGCTTGTCTAACCAGCCTGATCGAAAACACGCGCGAACCCTACGACTTGCTGGTTTTCAACAACGGCAGCAGCCCGGAAGTGCGCGCCTACCTGGAGGACCTGCAGCGGGAAGGCGCCATCGATTACCTGCTTCACAGCCGGATCAATGTGGGCAAGATTGGGGCCTTTCAGATCCTCTTCCGGGCCGCCCCCGGCGAGGTGGTGGCCTACGCCGATGACGACATCTATTTCTATCCAGGATGGCTGGGAGAGCATCTGAAGATCCTGGACACCTTCCCCAGCGTGGGCATGGTCAGCGGATGTGCTGTTCGGACGCTCTTTAACATGGAGCGGATCAGCGCCAACCTGGAATTCGCAGAGCGCAACCCAGAGGTTGTGCTCCATACCGGCCGTTTCATCGAGGAAACCTGGATGCGCGATTGGGCCGTGAGTTATGGGCGCGATCCGGAGGAGGTCAGGGCTCAGACGGAAGACGTGGTCGAGCGCATCCTCGAATATCGTGGCCTTCAGGCGTTTGCGATGGCCAATCACAATCAGTTCGTCTCGCCGAAAGAGATCATCGTGGGTTGCTTGCCGGATACGTGGAGCGGGCGGCTCATGGGCCTGATGGATGAGCTTGATGTGGCTGTCAATCAGGCGGGTTACTTGCGGCTGACGACCAGGCAAAGAACGACGCAGCATATGGGGAATACGCTCGGCCCGGAGTTCGCCACCCAACTCGGCATGGAGATCGAGGCCTCTCAGCCGGCCCTCGCGCTTACCTCGAAGAGGGGCCGCTGGGCGCGATGGCGGCGGAAGTTCTTGCTCTCAAGGCCGGTGCGCTGGTTCCTGCTGGGTGTTTATAGCAAGCTGTTCAAGCTTCTCAATCCGGAGTAGAAAGCAGGGTTATGGAAATCACAGAGCAGGTGGAAGGGGTATAGCCGTCGTGGCGAGAATTGGTGTGAACCCAACGCGAGAGCGGAAAAGCGAGTACAGGCCGGTCGCCATCACGGTTGGCCCGAGCAAATCTGTCCATGGAGAGCGATATGCTCAGCCAAGCTGCACCACCTTGCCACTTAGCCAGAGAAGCAGTGCGAAGGAAAACCTGCCCATGTTACCATTGGTGACGGCCAGCCCTCGTGTTTCAATACCCGCAGGCCCGGCCTAAGCATTAGGCAAAGGGAAGAACATGGCGAGAATTGGCATCAACCCAGCCAGAGACCAATGGTCGCAGTACCGTCCATCGACGCTGACGGTTGCGGTCTTGGTACATATTCCGGTGCTTGTCGGCTACCATCAGCAGCGGCTGGAGATCTTTAAAGCCTGTCTGAATAGCCTCCTGGAACATACAGGTCGTGATTTTGATCTGATGGTCTTCGATAATGCGAGCTGCCCGGAGGTTGGCGAGTATTTGGATGAGCTGAAGAGCAAGGGGTGGGTTCAATACGTCATCAGCTCGCAGCAGAATATCGGAAAGATGGGTGCTTTCAAAGTCATGTTCAACGCCGCGCCGGGGGAGATCATCGCCTATAGTGATGACGACATTTACTTCTACCCGGGTTGGTTCGATGCCCACCTCGAAATCCTGGAGTCCTTTCCGAACGTAGGCATGGTTAGTGGGCTGCCGGTGCTTTCAAGCACGGACGAATCTGTGCATAGCACCCTGGAATTTGCAGCGGGCACGCCTGGTGTTGAAATGATCCAGGGTTCGCTGGTTCCGGTTGAGTGGCAAATAGACCATGCTCTGAGCATTGGGCGCGACCCCTATGAGTGGGCACGGGCCTCTCGGGAGGGTGGGGATCGCCTTGTTAGGTATAAGGGACTTGAGGCGTTTGTCTCTGCGACTCACTTCCAATTTGTGACTCGAAAGGATGTGATCTTGCAGGCGTTACCCGCAGAATGGACAGGACGACTGATGCGGGAAATGAGGCAGCTGGATCAAGAAGTCGATCGCATGGGCTATTTGCGCCTGAGCACAAGGGAGAGGACTGTCCAGCACCTGGGCAATGTCCTGGATGACCGGTGGGCAGATAAAGCGGCAGCGATTCCGTACAAGCGCCTCAAGCCCAACGAATGCTCCTGGGAGCAGAAGTTGATACGAGTGGGCTTTGTGAGACGCTTCCTGCAAGGGATCTATAACAGGCTTTTCTGGTTACTAAGTCAGCCGCAGGAGGCTCTCACAAAGCCGCGAGAGACTTCCATGGGCAAGGACGCGGGTGAGGTATGAATCGCGGCATGTGTGGTGAACGCGCTACGAACAATGTGGATGAGTGGGTGCAGGTCGAGGCCTGCCCCGTTTGCGGCGCCGACTCGGATTCCCTCCAGCCATTCGAGCGAGTAAGCCATGACAATGATGCAACGCTCACCTATTCAATTTGTGCAGGCTGCGGAACTGCTTTCCAATCGCCAAGAATGAGTGACGAGGCGCTGGCAGCCTACTACGCTGGCGAATATCGGAGGCAAGTGCAGGGTGAGGAGGGACCGACGTTGAAGGATGTACACGTCCAAGGAGAAAGGGCCAGGAATTTGGCTCATTTCCTCACAAAGCACTTGGACCATCTCACCATTCATCTCGATATTGGCGCGTCGACCGGCGCCTTCTTGGCGGAGACGTCGAAGCGCTTCGGCTGTCGGGCGATAGGCGTGGAGCCTGGAGTTGCCTACCGACAATATGCTGCAAGCAAGGGACTGGAAATCTATTCAGACATTGAGAACCTGCCCAAGGAGATCCGCGGTCGAGTGGATCTTGTATCCCTTATCCACGTTCTCGAACATCTTCCCAACCCCATTGCCTATCTGAGGCGTCTCCGTGAGACTTGGATGTCTGAACATGGCTGGCTTCTGCTTGAGGTGCCCAATCTATTCGGCCACATGTCTTTCGAGCTATCCCACCTAGTGGCCTTCTCGAGGGATTCCCTTCTGAGAGCTCTATGGATGGCAGGGTTCAGTTCGGAGGCGGTTCTTATCCATGGACGTCCGAGATCCCGTTTTCTGAAGCTCTATATTGGCGTGCTGGCGCGTCCAGGAGACCGAGCCCCGCGATCGTTTCCAGCGGCGGTGGATGTCAGGAAAGCAAGGCGGAGAAGGCGATCTGCGAATCGCATCCGCAGATGGTCCACAAGACTGGTACCCTGGCTTGTCTGGCGGCCGCTGCCTCCTTCAACTGCGGTGTCCGAGTTGGCCATTGCGGAGCAGCCTCTGGCTCATCAGCGTGCTGATGCCAATAGTCTAGGTGAGACCACTCAACATGAGGAGCCCTGCAGCTAATGGATAGTCCAAGAGCGCAGATTACGGGTTTGGTTGTCACCTATAACGATGCGGAATTTCTCCCCCGCTGTCTGGGTTCGCTGACCTTTTGTGACGAGCTGCTAGTGGTGGATGTGGGATCGAATGACGCATCGACGCAGATCGCCCGGGAATATGGCGCTCGGGTTATCGAAATGGAGCACGTCCCATTTGCCGAGAAGGTGCATGCGCGTGCTGCCGCCCTTACCAAACACGAGTGGGTACTCCTGGCAGACCCGGACATGGAATATCCGGAATGGATGGCTGAGCGTCTCCCAAGAATGCTGGCGCAGTATGAAGATCAAGGGCTCGCGATGGTGATCCTGCCCATGATCACGTATTCGGAGCACGGCCCATTCAACTATGGCCGGAAGGGCGGAGTTCGGGGGCGGGCAGCCGTATTCCATCGTCATAGGGTCGAAATCCCAGGCTATCTTCATTATCGAGGTTTTGAGGCCAAGGAGGGATTCCTCACGCTAGGCCTTGTATCCCCTCCCATTGATGGTGTAAGGCATTATTCGTACCATGGCCTTGGAGATCTCATCCGGAAATCCGAGCGATACCTGCGATATGAGGCTGAGAGCAGGCATGGCATTGGCCAGAGATTCAGCTGGCAGGGTATGTGGCTGGAAATCTACCGAAAGCTCGCTGACGACGTGCGCAAGCAGGCCTACCGCAGCCCCACAGCTCTGCTCCTTATGATCTACCAGGTCGTCAACATTATCCGGGCGAATTTCTCCTTGAAAAGGTACGAGAGGCAGCTGACATCAGACTCATCGCCTGAGGATGCGTAATTGCGGTTCCTGATCTGTGGCATGGGGTCGATTGGACGGCGGCATCTCCGCAATCTTCTCGCACTCGGCGAGCAGGACATCGTGCTGCTGCGAACGGGGAAGAGCACGCTGCCTGATGATGAGTTGGAGCCCTTCCCGAACGAAACAGACCTGGCCGAAGCGCTCGGCCGCTGGTCGCCGGATGCGGTACTCATTGCCAATCCCACCTCAATTCATCTGGAGACGGCGCTGACCGCTGCGGAGGCGGGATGCGATCTACTCATCGAGAAGCCCATCTCGCATTCGCTGGAGGGCGTAGAGGCGCTGCTCGAGACGGTCCGCAGGCATGATGCCAGGGCCTTGGTGGGATTCCAGTTCCGCTTCCACCCCGGGCTGCGGCGGATCAAAGCCTGGCTGGAGGCGGACGAGATCGGCAGGCCCATCAGCGCGCGCGCCCATTGGGGTGAGTATTTGCCCGATTGGCACCCGTGGGAGGATTACCGCAGATCCTATGCTGCCCGGCGGGACCTCGGCGGGGGAGTGGTCCTCACGCTTTGCCACCCTCTGGATTACTTGGTGTGGCTTCTGGGTGAGCCGGATTGGGTTCAGGCGGAAGTTGGGACCTATGGGCTGCCCGATCTGGATGTGGAGGATACGGCTGAGATCCTCCTTGGGTATGATAGGTCTGGGCTGGCCAGCGTCCATTTGGATTACATTCAGCGCCCCCCATCGCATTCCCTCGAGATCATCGGCACCTCCGGCCTGATTCGATGGCGGCAGGCTGCCCCGGCGGTGGAGATCTGGCGGAGCGATGTCAAGGCGTGGGAACCGTTCCACCTTCCGGAGGGCTTTGAGCGCAATGACATGTTCCTCGAAGAAATGAGGCATTTTCTGCGAGTGGTCCGCCGGGAGGAAGAGCCGGTCTGTGACCTTGAGCAGGGGCTGCTCAGCCTGAAAATCGCTCTGGCGGCCAAATCCAGTTCTGCCGCTGGGCGGAGGATCCTGCTTTCCGAAGTGGAGGCCTATGCCTAATAGTGTCGCCGAGGCGGCCACCTTCATCTGCGGCCACCCGAAGACAGGCACCAGCCTGCTTCTCACACTGCTAGATTCCCACCCGGAGCTGATCGTCTATCCGGAGGAGACGGGCTATTTTCGCTGGTTCGCTGAATATACCCAGGGCTATTCCCTCGACCAGAAGGCAGCGCTGGCATCCCAATTGCTGGAGCATGGCTTCCATTGGGACCCCCGCGCCTTGCGCTCGCGGGATGACGATTTCCCTGACCGGGACTATGCGGATGTCCCCTATGATCGAGTGCGCGGGCGTTTCGAGGAATATCTAAAGAGGCTCGGTCTTTCCGAGGCCAATATTCTATCGGCAGCCATGATGGCCTTTGGGGAAGTCTCTGGCCAATTGGGGCCACGCACGAAGCGTTGGGTGGAAAAGACGCCCTATCATGAGCTCTTTGTGGATCAGATTTTCAAACTATGGCCGGAGGCCAAATGCATTCAACTGGTGCGCGATCCACGCGATACCTACTCCTCCTACCGCAGGAAGCATACGGAATGGACGCCCGAGGTGATGGCTTATGCCTGGGATCGCTCGACCCGCTTGGGGATGGCTCACCGCGCGCGGTACGGGGCAGGTCGCTATCTCATCCTAAGGTATGAAGACTTGGTTGAGAATCTAAAGAACACGCTGGCCGAAGTGCGGCAATTCCTGGGGATCGCCGATGACCTGCGTCTCTACCAGCCCACGCGGGCAGGAAAGCCATGGGGCGGGAACTCGATGTTCGGTGAGTCCTTCGAAGGCGTGAGCCGGCGGCCAATCGGTCGCTACCGGAGCGCCCTCACCGAGAGTGAGACCCAACTGCTCGATGTGGCGCTTCGCAAGCATATGCGCCGCTTTGGCTATGCCATAGATACGGAGTATTCGTTCGGTGCCTGGGCCCGCTGGCAAGCTTACCGAATCAGGCGATGGCTCGGAGAGGTCAGGCAGGGGCGGAGGGGAGGCGTGTGATGCAGGAGGATCATTCTGCGATAGGTCGGTTCACTTTGCCTGGGCAAGTCGTGATTATCACGGGTGGGGCAGGCCTGCTGGGGACCTCCCACGCGCATGCCATTGCGGAGGCCGGAGGCCATCCGGTGTTGGCGGATATCGACGGTCCGAAGGCCTCCGCAATGGCCGAACAGATTCAGGCGTCCCATGGTCTAGAGGCCCTGGGGCTAGAGACGGATGTTTCCCAGAAGGAATCGGTACGGGCGATGGTCCAGGCGACGCTGGCCCGCTTTGGGCGGATCGATGCGCTGGTCAATAACGCCGCCCTGGATCCGAAGTTTGATTCCGCCCATCAGGGCCAGCATGTCAACCGCTTCGAGGATTTCCCTTTAGAGGCCTGGCAACAGGCGCTCGAGGTGAACATCACGGGCATGTTCTTGTGCGCCCAAGCAGTGGCGCCTGCGATGCTGGAGACTGGGAGGGGCGTGATCGTCAACGTCTCCTCCACCTATGGGCTGGTGGGCCCGGATCAGCGCCTCTACCAGCGTGAGGGCCAGCCCCCACAGTATAAGCCAGTGACCTATACGGTCTCCAAGGCCGCCGCTGTCGGCCTGACGAGATATCTGGCGACTTATTATGCCGGGACTGGAATTCGCGTGAACACCCTCACGCCGGGAGGCGTCTTCGCGGGCCATGATGAGGAGTTTGTGAGCCGATATGCTTCACGTACCGTCATGGGGCGGATGGCCAGCCCACAGGAGATCAGTGCGGCCTTGTTATTCCTGCTCTCGGAGGCATCCTCTTACATGACCGGCGCGAACCTGGTGGTCGATGGAGGCTGGACCGCATGGTAGCCGAAGGAGGGATCCTGGCGCTCGTCCCGGCAAGAGGCGGCTCGAAATCTCTGCCACGCAAGAACATCCGCCTATTCGCCGGGCATCCGCTGTTGGCCTATTCGATTGCGGCAGGGCTTCAGGCTGAATCGGTCGATCGGGTGATTGTGTCGACGGATGACGAGTCCATCGCTGAAGTTGCGCATGAGTATGGCGCGGAGGTGCCTTTCCTGCGCCCGTCGGCGCTCGCCCAGGATGATACGCCGGACCTGCCGGTCTTCGAGCACGCCCTGCACTGGCTCGAGGAGCACGAGAATTATCGGCCCGAAATCGTGGTCCAATTGCGGCCGACATCGCCGCTGCGCCCCTCAGGGCTGGTGGACGAAGCGGTGCGGTTGCTCAACGAAGAGCCAGCAGCGGATTCTGTGCGGGGCGTGGTCCCCGCGGGTCAAAACCCGTTCAAGATGTGGCGCATCGGGGAGGAGGGGTTTCTCTCGCCCTTGCTGACCGATGGCTTCAAGGAGCCTTACAATATGCCGCGTCAACATCTGCCAGCGACCTATTGGCAGACAGGCCATATTGATGCTATTCGCAGCGCCACCATCCTTCAGAAGGGCTCGATGAGCGGGGAGCGGATCTTGCCGATTCTCATCGACCCTCGGTACACCGTCGATATTGATACGGCGCGCGACTGGCGGCGAGCCGAATGGCTTCTCATGGAAGAGGGTCTCGAAGTCGTCTTGCCGGGACGGCCGCGCCGTGGCCTTCCCGACAGCGTTGCCCTCGTTGTTCTCGACTTCGATGGTGTGCTCACCGATGACCGGGTGTGGGTCAATGGCGAGGGGACCGAATGGGTCGCGGCGCATCGCGGGGACGGGATGGGTATCTCCCGTCTGCGGGAGGCTGGCATCGAAGTAGTGGTTCTTTCCACAGAGACAGATCCGGTGGTGAAAGCCCGCTGCGACAAGCTAGGAATCCCAGCCCTTCGGGGTGTGAAGGACAAGGCCGTCCGTCTGCAAGAGCTCTTCGAGGAACGCGGGCTGGATCCTGATCGGACTGTGTATGTGGGGAATGATGTCAACGATCTGCCCTGCTTCTCCCTCGTGGGATGCGCGCTGGCACCCGCCGATGCGCACCCCGCCGTTCGGCGGGAGGCGGACATGATCCTCAAGAGGAAGGGCGGTCAGGGGGCCGTGCGGGAGCTATGCGATATGCTTCTTCGAGCCGAAGGGCGAGGAAGGTGATGGATGAATAGGGAAATCAAGATTGGCGATCGATGGGTCGGGGATGGTCATCCCACATATATTGTGGCGGAAGTCGGGATCAATCATAACGGCGACATGGCCATCGCCAGGAAACTGATCGATGCCGCCGTGCTCGCCGGTGTGGATGCCGTGAAGTTTCAGAAGCGGACGCCGGAGCTATGCGTGCCGGAAGAGCAGCGGGAGCAGATGCGTGAGACGCCCTGGGGCTATATCACCTATATGGAATATCGCCACCGGGTTGAGTTTGGCCGGGATGAGTATGCCGAATTGGATCGCTACTGCCGGGATCGCGGGATACATTGGTTTGCCTCCGTCTGGGACAAGCCATCGGTGGATTTCATCGAGGCCTTCGAGCCCGTTTGCCATAAGATCCCTTCCGCAGCCCTGACCGACCATGACCTGCTGAAGCATGTGCGCTCGACGGGCCGCCCGGTCATCCTCTCCACCGGGATGTCGACCATGGCACAAATCCAGGAGGCCGTGGACATCTTGGGAACGGAGGATCTCCTGATCGCCCACTCGACAAGCACCTATCCCTGCGATCCCGAGGAGCTGAATCTGCGGATGATCGAGACCTTGCGGGCGAATTTCGAATGCCCGATCGGATACTCGGGGCACGAGGTGGGGCTGGTGCCCTCGGCCGTGGCGGTTGCGCTGGGGGCCTGCATGGTGGAGCGCCACATCACCCTCGATCGCGCCATGTGGGGTTCGGATCAGGCCGCCTCCGTTGAGCCTGGGGGGTTCATGAAGCTGGTGAAGTACATCCGGGTGACGGAGCTTGCGCTGGGCGATGGGGTGAAGAAGGTTTACGAGAGCGAGCTTCCCTCCCTGAGGAAGCTCCGGCGGGTGAACCATTGACGATGAGCCTTACTGGGAAGGTCGGGCGGGCGATCGACTTCAGGCTTCGCACTGGGCTGGAGCCCTATTTAGTCGGTCTGCAGGCCCAGCGGATCGAAAGGGGCGTGCAGGAATATGAAGCCGAGAATCCTCCCGAGGGCTCGCCTGTACTATTCTTTAACGCCTCGACACGCATCTGGGGGCTCAGCCAAAATGCAGCCTTCAGTTTGCTGGCGGCGTGGGGTTTGCGGCTTGGCGGTTTGCCGGCCCGATACTTCGTATGCGAAGCGGGCATGGAGCAATGCGTCTTAGGCGCTATCGCCAGGAAACCCGAGGCGGCTCCCCCTTGCAGGGTATGCATCCGGCTTAGCGATTATCTGTACCCGCAGCGTCTTCGGGACCCCCTTCGAAAACCAAAAACATTCGATCTAGAGTTCTCCAAATTGGAGGCATCGAATAGCCTGGATGCGCTCCGTGAAACTCATTACAGAGGGTTCCAGCTTGGGGAAATGTGTCTCCCTTCTCTGCGGTGGGTATTGCGTCGACATAACTTAGAGGAAACCGCAAGCACACTCGGCCTATACCGGCGGTATCTTCTGTCGGCCGCCCACATCGTGGATGCCGCCCATGAGGCTCTGGAAAGAACGCGGCCGCGAGCAGTTGTTGTCTTCAATGGGATCAGCTTCCCCGAGGCGGTGCTGCGTGAGGTAGCTCTCCGTCATGGCATTCCGGTGATCACCCATGAGGTAGGTATCCGGCCCTTGACGGCGTTCTTCACCCATGGGCATGCGACCGCCTACCCGCTCGATATCCCCGAGGCGTTTGAGCTGACCCCTAAGCAGGATGCGGAGCTGGACAGCTATCTTGGACAGCGATTTCAAGGCAATTTCACGATGGCAGGGATTCAGTTTTGGCCCGAGATGGAAAGACTTGATCAAGAATTGCTAGAGAAGATCGAGCGCTTCGATAACGTGGTGGTTGTCTTTACGAATGTCATCTTCGATACCAGCCAGGTGCATGCGAATATTCTATTTGAAGATATGTTCGTATGGCTGAGATCCGTCGTTGACTTCGCACGCCGCCATCCCCAGACATTGTTTGTGATCCGCGCACACCCTGATGAACTGCGACCAGGCAAGGAGAGCAGGGAGACCGTCCAGCAGCACCTGGAGGAGGCAGGGGCCTTTGAGCTTCCGAACCTGGAATTCCTCGAGCCCACCCGATACGTCAGCTCCTATGAACTGATCCAACGAGCGAAATATGTGATGGTCTACAACTCCACCATCGGGCTGGAGGCGACATTGCTGGGGAAGGTTGTGCTCTGCGGCGGCCAGGCGCGCTATACCGCGTATCCCACAGCCTATCTGCCAGAAGATCGGGAGGGATATTTCACGCTTGCAGAGAGGTTTCTTGCCGAGGAGAACCCCGCGCCCCCGCAGGAGTTCAGGGAGCATGCTCGCCGATTCACCTATTACCAGCATTACCATTCTTCTTTGGACTTTTCCCGCTTCCTGCTTCCACACAAGAATTTTCCGGGCTATGTTCGTTTCAGCGATTTTGATCCGCTTGATCTTTGCCCAGGTGTATGTGAGGAAACGGCGATCCTTGCTTCAGGAGTTCGTCAAGGCGCGTCAATGGTGTACCCGGTGGACTATTCGAAAGTCTCGTTTGGTGAATGAACACCCTCTTTGATTATGGATTGCGATCGTTTGGGCCGATCGAAGGCAAGAGAACTTTGATGAAGGGGAGCAACTTGCAGAATCAGACGATAGGATGGGAAGGACAAATCAGGAGATATATTCGACAGGCCCGTGCGTACAGGGCCGAGTATCCAGGCGGCCTCAGATGCGAAGAACCAGAAAAGGTGCCCAAAATTTCGAGCAATATTCTTTATGATGCTGGCGATGCTTGCTTCTGCATCACAATTCAGTGCTCCCATGTTTGAGGGACAATCGCGCT
>Ga0190360_1001724_pt1 | contig 11099 bp, 9 predicted proteins | sample 48721834_MG_FD_161271 | JGI IMG/M metagenome (GOLD analysis project Ga0190360, IMG submission 161271) | Hydrothermal vent microbial mat bacterial communities from Southern Trench, Guaymas Basin, Mexico - 4872-18-3-4_MG | ecosystem: Environmental > Aquatic > Marine > Hydrothermal vents > Microbial... | reverse complement strand
TCCTCGCGCATCCTTTGAGTTGCTGGTATCCTTCTCATGGGTGGCCTCCTTTCCTTCAGTTTTCGTAAAAACTATCTTAACCCCAGGCCACCCTTTTTTACAGGAAATATAAGACATCACCTTCTTATTGTCATGCTGTCTAATTCCCTTCGTGGATCTCTTTAAAAAGTCTACTATTACATCTTCTCTCTCCATGTCTTCTTGTTCCAGATAGGAATATTCCACCCTAACTGCCTCCAATAGTCCCAAAAAGGTTTCTCTACTCAGTTCATGATCTCAGAGGCTAAGCTTATCATTCTTAGCACCAGCGCACCAACTACGTCCAAAAACTTTTCCTGCTCCTCAGCAGATTTCAACAAAGGCAGCTGCTCCTCTTCGCCTTTAATATCCTTCTGGTAATCCCTAATTGCTAGCTCTCGGTCCTCCTAAAATCTTCTTCCATCCCACCCATTCCTAACCCTGAGCGACTTTGCCTGCGTACTCTCGGATATCTACCATCACGCCAGCCTCTGCCGCTTCCTCGGCCCGCCGCAGGAGCTCGCGGGCGGTAGCTTCGTCCACATACGCCTCCCCGCAGTTCTCGCATACCTCCGCCGGAACATTTCGGAAGACCAGCGTCAGGCCATCTCGCTCAAGCGTAACGGTCGTCTTCCCTCGGTGTGTTTCCCCATGTTTACAGATCTCGCACTTCATTGTCCCTTTCTCCTCCTGAACCCTTCTGCCTTCAAGTTCTCCCATATGGCCTCGTCCAGCCGCCGAGCTTTTACTCAGCTATTAATCTCCTTAAGCATCTTTTTCAAATATCAAATATATAGGTCTTACAACAGGAATATCCCTTTTTACAGTTTCCCAGATTCTCTTAGGACTTACGCCAAAATATTCATGGATGACCTTGTCTCTCATCCCTGCCATCGGCTTCCAGGGTATATGTGGGTATTTACTTCTCACCTCATCAGGTATTTTCTTTACAGCCTCACCGATGATTTCCAGTGCTCTTGTAACTGCATAAAGTGTCTTAGCGTCATGGATGAAATCATCGTACGACATATCGGCTAAAAAGTTCTCTGCGTTCTCCATCGCTTCAACGATGTCCTGGATATAATCACCCACCTCTCTTTTCACAAATAGATAACCTCCTGTAGGATGTGTTTGCCTATCCTCGGCTTCAGACTGGATTTCTCCACCAGATCCACCCTTTTTCCCAACAACTCACTGAGATAGATCTCAATCTCAATAAAATCTAACAGGCTTATTTTCGCGTCAGGTTCAAACTCAACTAATATGTCAACATCGCTTTTTTCCCTATCTTCTCCGCGCCCATAGGATCCAAAAAGGCCTATCTCCTTTACTTTATACTTGTTAAATAGCTTGTCCTTATGTTCCTTTAAAATTCTCAGTATTTCTTCAAGTTCTTTAAATTCTTTCATTTCTGCTTCTTAATTCCTCTCAAAGTGGCATACATAACGCAAGGCCTCGGTGATGTCCTCGGGTTCTAAATCTGGATAAAGTTTAAGGATTTCATCGACACTCATCCCCTCGGCCACCGTTTCGACGACGGTAGCCATCGGAATCCGCAGCCCTCTGATACAGGGCACACCCCCCATCTGCGCAGGATTAACTGTTATCCGAGTAAACTTCATTGTTTTACCTCCCTAAATGGCATTTTTCTTGGTAAAGCAAGCCCCTCAGCCACCACTCCTTATAAACACCCGCTGAGGAAAGTACTAACTTTTCGACCAGGACTTAATCTCCCTTCCCCTTGGCCTTGATGAAAAAGATCGTCTCCTTCCTGTTATAGACCTCCACGCGCTGACAGAACCTTCGATAGGTAGGATACTCCTCTGGAGATATTCGCACCGCTTTCTGGATGAACTCTTGCCTATAGAATATCTTCCCCGCCCTTTCCTCGTAAACTGCCTCGAAGTCAAGATAGGGAGATTTTACCTTTATCGGCTCAGGTAACCTCAGGATCTTGTACCCGGGTGGAGGGATGATCTCCATTTCATGTCTTCGAACCCATCCTCCCCAGATGTCCAGGGGATATTTGCGAGTTCTTGACCACTCGATACATCCTGCCCAGATGTTGGGTATCTTGAAGAACAGGAGGTCTCCGGCCCTTTCGCAGTAATTCGGCGCGTAGAACTTGTATCTTTCACGGAACCACTCCGTGAAGTCAAAGGGATCGGTACAATGGTAATCTATCAGTTTGGCACCAGGGGACCAACTTTCTATGTTGCTCTTGAAGTCTTCCTTTATCTGAGCGGGGCTTTTGTCCTCATAGGCCCTCCGCATGGTGAAGTCACTATCGCCGAGGTAGGTCTTCAACGCGGAGATCTCCAGGGAACCATCCACTCCCACCTTTATCCTCTGCCGAATGAGGACGCCGTCAGGGGGCGGGTCCTCTGAGGGCGTCTTCGCAAAGAGGACCTCGTCGTCCTTGAAGATCAGGACCTTGCGCCCACGATCCATGGCGGGCAGATAGCCAAAGCGACGCATGGAATCGGTGGGGTCGAGAAAGAGATAGCCCTCGCCCTCCGGCACGGCCACGATGCAGTGGTCGAACTGAAAGGGATAGGGTATCCCCCTGATCAGGTCTTCGGTGTGGTGGGTGGGGATGAAGACGTAATAGGCCTTGATGCCCGCTGCAGCCAACATGCTGATGAGCAAGGTGCTCTTGTCCTTGCAATCACCGTACTTGTTCTCCAAGACCTCCCGGGCAGGGGTCGGTTCGTATCCCGGTTCGCCAAGGTCCACGGAGACATAGCGTATCTTCAGCTTTACAAAGTCGAAGAGGGCCCTGATCTTTGACCTGCGGTCCTTCAGCCCCTTGGTCAGCTCCTCGACCTTCCTCCTTATCGCCTCGTCAGGTTCTGTCTTGCCCTTGACGAGGTGGCGCCACCAGGAGAAGAACTCGTCCCATCGCTCCAGGGTCGTCACGAGGATGTTGAAGGTGAACTCCCCCTCTGGGGGGGGTGAGATATTCGTCCATTGGAACCTCAGGGAGATCCCTGAACTCCCAGAGGTAGACCTTCTTGTCGCCCCGATGACTTATCAGCGGAGATGGATCTATCCCCTTCGGGGGATGCAGGGCGAGGTACTTCAACTCCTTGTCCTTCGGCATTGTGATCTCGTACCTGGAAAACAACACGGGCTTGCTCCATTGGAAGAAGGCCCGCCTCGAAAAGTGGCCCTTTATGTACGGCTCGGCCTCCACGCAGAACTCGTAGTCGATGACGGACCCCACCTCCACCCCAGGCAGGGAGAAGGCCAACTCCTTGTAGTCGCTGTACTCGGGGTAGTCGCTGTAGGGAGTGGTGACCTTGATGGCGTTCTTCCTCAAAGGGATGACCCTTCCATCAGGGGTGATGGTCCTCGCGTGGAGGATCCTCACCCTCTGCAGGCGGGAGTTGAAGCCGAGGCTCACATCGCCATAACCCTTCCCCGCCTCTTTGAGGACCTTTATGACGGTACGACACCTCCTCTCGTAGTCTCCCTCGGGAAAGACCTCGATGATGTCCTGATCCAGGATGACGAGGGCAGGGGCATCGGGGTATTTGCCCTCAGGGGGGAGCTGGCGGAGCAGCTCGGCCACTTGGGCATCGGGCCACCCTCTTTCGCCTCCGCCGAGGAAGGGCGCGGTGCACGAGGCAAGGAGACAGGCGATTGCGGCGACCGCGAGGGCGAACCTCCTCATGCTTCACCTCTGGTGCGGATATCTGAAAACTTGTTTGAAATTATACCCAAAAAGCCCCTTGAGGGACCAGCCTCTGGCCTGTTGACCGGCCCCCCCTTACCGTGTATTTTCAGGGGGTATGGAGAAGGTCCTGGTCCTCGACTTCGGGTCCCAGTACACCCAGCTCATAGCCAGGAAGGTGAGGGAGTTGGGGGTCTTCAGCGAGATCCACCGCCCGGATCTCCCCGCCTCGAGCATCAGGGAGATGGCCCCCAAGGGCCTGATCCTCTCGGGGGGGCCGAGCTCTGTATACGAGCCCGGGGCCCCCATGCCCGAAGAGGGGATCTTCGACCTGGGGCTGCCCATCCTCGGGATCTGCTACGGGATGCAGTTGATGGCCCACCTGCTGGGGGGCGAGGTCAGGCGGGCCTTGAAGCGGGAGTACGGAGGGGCCGAGCTCTGGATCGATGACCCAGACGAGATCTTCAAGGGCCTCGACCCCTCGAGGCCCCATCGCGTCTGGATGAGCCACGGGGACCGCGTGGAGCGGCTCCCGGAGGGCTTCAAGGCCCTGGCCCACACCTCCAACTCCCCCTACGCCGCCATCGGGCAGAGCGGGCGGCGCTTTTACGCCCTGCAATTCCACCCCGAGGTGGCCCACACCGAGATCGGCAAGGAGGTCCTGGGGAACTTCCTCTTCGAGGTCTGCCGGGCTTCCGGCACTTGGAACATGCGCTCCTTTATCGAGGAGGCCGTAGAGCGGATCAGGGGGCAGGTGACCCGGGGCCGGGTGATCTGTGCGCTCTCGGGCGGGGTGGACTCCTCGGTCACGGCGGCCCTGCTTCTGCGGGCGGTCCCCGATCGGGCGGTCTTCGTCTTCGTGGACAACGGGCTGCTGCGCTCGGGGGAGAGGGAACGGGTGGAACGGGTCTTCAAGGAGAAGCTCCACGGGGACCTGCGGGTGATCGGCGCCTCGGAGCGCTTCCTCCAGCGGCTCCGCGGGGTGACCGACCCCGAGGAGAAGCGCAGGAGGATCGGGGAGCTCTTCATCCGGGTCTTCGAGGAGGAAGCCCGCAGGATCGGCGACGTCCGGTACCTCGCCCAGGGGACGCTCTACCCCGACGTCATCGAGAGCACCTCCTATAGGGGGCCTTCTGCCACCATCAAGACCCACCACAACGTCGGGGGGCTGCCCGAGGTGATGGACCTGGAGCTCATAGAGCCCTTGAAGGAGCTCTTCAAGGACGAGGTGCGGGCCGTGGGCAGGGAGCTGGGGCTTCCGCCTGAGATCGTCGGGCGGCAGCCCTTCCCCGGGCCCGGGCTGGCCGTGAGGATCCTGGGGGAGGTGACCCCGGAGCGCCTCCGGATCCTGAGGGATGCCGACCGGATAGTGGAGGAGGAGATGAGGCGCAGCGGGTGGTACGAGCGGGTCTGGCAGTCCTTCGCGGTGCTGCTGCCGGTAAAGACCGTGGGGGTGATGGGGGACAGCCGCACCTACGAGCACGTCATCGCCCTACGGGTGGTGGAGAGCCTTGACGCCATGACCGCCGACTGGGTCAGGCTACCCTACGAGCTGCTCGAGCGGATCTCCTCGAGGATCATCAACGAGGTCCAGGGGGTCAACCGCGTGGTCTACGACATCAGCACCAAGCCCCCCAGCACCATAGAGTGGGAGTGAGGGATGGCGAGGGAGTTCGTACACCTGCATCTTCACAGCCAGTACAGCCTCCTGGATGGGGCCATAAGGTTCGAGGAGCTCTTCCCGCTCCTTGAGGCCTATAAGATGCGGGCCGTGGCCCTCACCGATCACGGCAACATGTTCGGGGCCATCGAGTTCTACCACGAGGCCCAAAAACACGGGGTGAAGCCCATCCTGGGCTGCGAGGTCTACGTGGCCCCCAAGAGCCGCTTCGAGAGGGAGGGGGACCCCTACCACATGATCCTGCTGGCCATGGACGCCGAGGGCTACAGGAACCTCTCCCACCTGGTGAGCCTGGGGTACCTGGAGGGCTTCTACCACAAGCCCCGCATCGACTGGGAGCTGCTCGAGCGCCACCACCGGGGCTTGATCGGCATGACCAGTTGCTTGAAGGGGGAGATCCCCTCGCTGCTGCTTCAGGGGCGCTACGAGGAGGCCAAAGAGCGAGCCGGCCGCCTGAAGGAGCTCTTCGACGACGGCAGATTCTACCTGGAGCTTCAGGACAACGGCCTCGAGGAGCAGAAGCGGGTGAACGAGGGGCTCGTGCGCCTCTCGAGGGACGTGGGGGTAAAGCTCGTGGCCTCCAACGACTGCCACTACCTGAGGCGCTCGGACGCCATGCTCCACGACGTGCTGCTCTGCATCCAGACGGGCAAGAACCTGCGTGACCCCAAGCGCCTCAGGTTTTCCTCGGACCAGTTCCACCTCCGCCCCCCGGAGGAGATGGAGGCCCTCTTCAGCCATGTGCCTGAGGCCCTCAGCAACACCCTTGAGGTGGCCGAACGCTGCAACCTCCAGCTCCAGTTCGGCCACTACCACCTGCCGCAGTTCGAGCCCCCCGAAGGTACCTCCCTCGAGGAGTACCTGAGGGAACTGGCCACCAAGGGCCTCCAGAGGCGCCTGAGCCAGAGGAGCATAAAGGACGAGGCCCCCTACTGGCAAAGGTTCTCCGAGGAGCTCGACGTCATAATCTCCATGGGCTTTGCGGGCTACTTCCTGATCGTGGCCGACTTCGTCAACTACGCAAAGGGCAGGGGGATCCCCGTGGGACCGGGCCGGGGTTCGGCGGCCGGCAGCCTCGTGGCCTACGCCCTCGGGATCACCGACATAGACCCCCTGGAGCAGGGGCTGCTGTTTGAGCGCTTCCTCAACCCGGAGCGGGTGAGCCTGCCCGACATAGACGTGGACTTCTGCTACGAGGGCCGCGACGAGGTGATCCGCTACGTCATGGAGAAATACGGCCACGACAAGGTGGCCCAGATCATCACCTTCGGAAAGATGCAGGCCAGGGCCGTGGTGAGGGACGTGGGCCGCGTCCTGGGGCTCCCCTATCGCGAGGTGGACATCATCGCCAAGCTGATCCCGGGAGGGCCCAACGTCACGCTGCAGGAGGCCCTGGAGGTGGAGCCGCGCCTCAGGGAGCTGGCCGCCAGGGACGAGCGGGTGAGCCAACTCCTGGACTTCGCCCAGAGGCTCGAGGGGATGGTGCGGCACGCCTCGACCCATGCGGCAGGCGTGGTGATCGCCAACCGCCCCCTGATGGACTACCTGCCCCTCTATCGCGCCCCCGGCGGCGAAGTGACCACCCAGTACGCCATGAAGGACGTGGAGCGGATAGGGCTGGTCAAGTTCGACTTCCTGGGCCTCAAGACCCTCACCATGATGAGGCGGACCGTGGAGCTCATCAGGAGGAAGGGGGAGGAGGTGGACCTGGGGAGGTTGTCGCTGGAGGACAAAGAGACCTATCGGCTCCTGGGGAAGGGCGACACCACTGGGGTCTTCCAGCTTGAAAGTCAGGGGATGAGGGAGCTGCTGAGGAAGCTGAAGCCCTCGGACTTCCGCGACCTGGTGGCCTTGGTGGCCCTCTACAGGCCGGGGCCCCTCGGCAGCGGCATGGTGGACGACTTCATCAAGCGACGCCACAAGAAGAAGGGGATCGAGTACCTCCACCCCACCCTGAAGGAGGTTCTCCAGGAGACCTACGGGGTGATCGTCTACCAGGAGCAGGTGATGATGGCCGCCAGCCGCCTGGCGGACTTCAGCCTGGGGGAGGCAGACCTGCTCCGCAGGGCCATGAGCAAGAAGGACCCCGAGGAGATGGCCAGGCTGCGGGCGAGGTTCGTGGAGGGGGCGATCCGCAAAGGGCTGGAGAGGAGGCGGGCCGAGGAGATCTTCGACCTCATGGCCAAGTTCGCCGAATACGGCTTCAACAAATCCCACAGCGCCGCCTACGCCCTGGTGGCCTACCAGACCGCCTACCTCAAGGCCCACTACCCCCAGGAGTTCATGGCGGCACTGCTCACCTCCGATATGGGCAACTCCGACAAGGTGATGCGCTACATCAGCGAGTGCAGGGAGAAGGGCATCGAGGTGCTGCCCCCTGACGTGAACCGATCGGGCTGGGAGTTCACCGTGGAGGGGGAGGACCCCCCCAAGATCCGCTACGGCCTCGGGGCCATCAAGAACGTGGGCCGAGGGGCCGTGGAGGCGACCCTCGAGGCGCGACAGAAGGGCCCCTTCCGGGACCTGTTCGACTTCCTGGAGCGGGTGGACTCCCGGAGGGTGAACCGGAAGGTGGTGGAGAGCTTGATAAAGGCCGGGGCCTTCGGCTCCACCGGGGCCAAGCGCTCGCAGCTTATGGCGGTGCTTTCGGAGGCCATCGAGCTCAGCAGCAAGGGGCGGGGACGGAAGGGGCAGCAGTCCAGCCTCTTCGGCCCCATGGAGACCCCCAAGAGGCAGCTGCCCGAGATGGAGGAGTGGCCCGAGGGGCAGCTCCTTCAAGCCGAGAAGGAGGCCTTTGGCTTCTACTTCACCTCCCATCCGCTGAAGGGATACGAGGCCCAACTCCAGGAACGGGTCTCCTCGAGCATCGACGCCCTGGTGGAGCTGGAGGCCGGGGGTCGGGTCAAGGTGGGAGGGATGGTGGTGGCCTCCAGGGAGATCCGTACCAAGAAGGGCGACAGGATGGCGGTGCTGCAGCTCGAGGACCTCAAGGGGCGGGTGGAGGTGGTGGTCTTCCCCGACCTCTTCAGGGCCGTAAGGCCGCTGCTGCTTCAGGAGATCCCCTTGATCGTGGACGGGGTCCTGGAGAAGGACGACGAAGGACGCCCAAGGATCAGGGCCCAGAACATCACACCTCTCAGGGCCTCGGACGCCAAGAAGGGGGCCCTCCCCAGGGAGGTCCACATAAGGCTAAAGGCCGACGGGCTCTCCCGGGACCACCTCCAGGCCCTGCGTAAGATCATCGAGTCGAACCCAGGCCCCTGCGAGGCCTTCCTGCACCTGGAGGGCCTTGAGCGAGAGGTGATCCTGCAGCTTCCGCCGGAGCTTCAGGTCTCCCCCTCCGAGGAGATGGTCAGGGCGGTGGAGGGCTTTCTGGGCTATCGAGCCGTGGAGGTTCAATAAGGTGCTCCGCCACTACCTGGAATTCGAGCGCCCCTTGATGGAGCTGGAGAGGGAGTACGAAGAGCTCAGGCGCTTCGCCTCCCCCGCCGATCCCAAGGTGGCCTCGAGGCTCAAGAAGCTCGAGGCCAAGATCATCAAGCTCCGCCGGGAGATCTTCTCCCGCCTCACCCCGTGGCAGAGGACACAACTGGCCCGCCACATCGAGCGCCCCCACGCTTTGGATTACATCGGACTGATCCTCACGGACTTCGTGGAGCTCCACGGCGACAGGGCCTTCCGAGACGACCCGGCGGTGGTGGCCGGCCTCGGGAAGCTCGAGGGGGAGACCGTGGTGGTGGTGGGCCAGCAGAAGGGTAGGGACATCCACGAGCTCCACCGCCGCAACTTCGGGATGCCCCACCCTGAGGGTTACCGCAAGGCCCTGCGGGTGATGGAGCTCGGGGCCCGCTTCTCCAAGCCCATCATCACCCTGGTGGACACCCCCGGTGCCTATCCAGGGGTGGGGGCGGAGGAGAGGGGCCAGGCCGAGGCCATCGCGAGGAACCTGAGGGAGATGGCCTCCATGGAGGTCCCGATCGTGGCCGCTGTGATCGGCGAGGGCGGCTCCGGAGGCGCCTTAGCCATAGCGGTGGCCGACCGCATCCTGATGCTCCAGTACGCAATCTTCTCGGTCATATCGCCCGAGGGCTGTGCCGCCATCCTTTGGCGCTCCCGCGAGAAGGCCCCCCAGGCGGCCGAGGCCCTGAGGCTCACCGCCGAGGACCTGAAGGAGCTGGGGGTGGTAGACGAGATAGTGCCCGAGCCCCTGGGCGGCGCCCACAGGGATCACCGCGGGGCGGCCATGGCCCTGAAGGAGGCCCTGATCAGACACCTTGAGGAGCTCAAGAGGATGACGCCGGAGGAGCGCCTCGAGGCCCGCTACGAGAAGTTCCGCCGCATGGGGGTCTTCCTTGAGGGGACCTCGGAGGACGGCAAGGAGGGATGAGGAATGGACCTTCAGGTGGACCTCTCTAACCTCTGGGCTGAGAGGACCGAGGGGGGTGTGAGCAGGGATCGATGGGAGGCCTTTTGGCCCCAGGCCCAGAGGGCGTGGTGGCAGCTCCAGCAGCAGAGGAGCAAGGGGGAGCTCGCCTTCCTCGACCTGCCCTACACGAAGGGGTCAGAGGAGGTCTTGAAGGCCGTAGAGGCCTTCCGGGGGGACTTCGACCCGGTGGTGCTGCTGGGGATAGGGGGGTCGTGCCTCGGCCCTCAGGCCCTGGCCGAGGCGATCTTTCACCCCTGGATGAGGGCCTCCGGGCGGGCCGGCCAGGGGGGGCCTCAGGCCTTCTTCCTGGACAACGTGGACCCGGAGACCTGCTCCCACGCCCTGGAGGTGGCCCGAGAGGGGAACCCCCTGGTGATCGCCGTGAGCAAGTCGGGCACCACCGCCGAGACCTTGGCCCAGCTCCTCCTCTTCCTCAGGATGCTCAAGGACCGCTTCCCCGAGGACTGGAGGGGACGGCTGGTCGTGATCACCGACCCGGAAAGGGGGCCCTTGAGGGCCTTCGCCCAGGCCGGGGGCCTCACCGCCTTAGAGATCCCGCCCCAGGTGGGGGGGAGGTTCTCCGTGCTTTCGGCCGTGGGGATCTTCCCAGCGGGGGTCTTGGGGGTGGAGGTGGAGGAGGTGCTGCTGGGGGCCATCGAGATGGACAGGGAGCTCAGGAGGGAGGAGGGCAACCCGGCCCTCGAGGGTGCGGGGCTCCTCTACCTGCTGCACAAGGAGGGGGGCAAGGGCATCTGGATAACCTGTCCTTACAGCGACGCCCTGGTCGGGCTTTCGGCCTGGCGGGGTCAGCTCATCGGGGAGAGCCTGGGGAAACGCCAGGACATGGCCCCAACGCCCGTGGGCGCCCGGGGGACGACCGATCAGCACTCCCAGCTCCAGCTCTGGCTCGAGGGTCCGCGGGACAAGGTGATAGGGTTCCTGGCCGTGGAGGAACCCAGGGCGCAGCCCCCCATCCCCCAGGCGGACCTCCCGGGGGAGGAAGCCTCGTGCCTCCAGGGGAAGGAGATAGGCGAGCTCCTGGAGGCCGAAAGGAGGGCCACCGAATACGTCCTCACCCAGAGGGGCTGCCCCAATTACACCCTCCGCCTCAAGACCGTAAGCCCCAGGGCCTTGGGCTCCCTCTTCTTCCTCTGGGAGGTGGAGACGGTGCTGCTCGGGTCCTTCTACGGGGTGAACCCCTTCGATCAGCCCGCCGTGGAGAAGGGAAAACGCCTCACCTGGGGGCTCATGGGCCGCAAGGGCTTTGAGGCCGAGCGGGAGGAGATCGAGGCTTGGGG
>Ga0190360_1001720_pt1 | contig 11107 bp, 12 predicted proteins | sample 48721834_MG_FD_161271 | JGI IMG/M metagenome (GOLD analysis project Ga0190360, IMG submission 161271) | Hydrothermal vent microbial mat bacterial communities from Southern Trench, Guaymas Basin, Mexico - 4872-18-3-4_MG | ecosystem: Environmental > Aquatic > Marine > Hydrothermal vents >... | reverse complement strand
AAACATCGCAAATGGCTTTTATCAGGCTGGTTTAGTATTGACAGTTTTTGAAACCGTTGAAGGCGAGATTCTCTTTTTCCCTTTCTCCTCAGGTTCCTCTCTTTCACCAAAAATATTGAATACATACAACAGAATATTATTTCTAGATACAGGGCTGAGTTTGTTAAACATTATATGATACTTTCGAACCCTATCATCCCCTGTTTTCGAAACATTAACTACTGTACCTAAAGCCACTATTTTTTTCTCACCGGTAAGAAAGAATTCAATTTTCAACCGGGTATTTTTCTTCAGACCCTTTCCGGCAGCCATACAACATCCACCTTCTGAAAGATCAAGTATCTTGCCACTATGACCCCTTTTGGATACAAAAACTTTGGGCACACCCTCAACTGAGGTCTGGACTACAGGATAAAACCTTGCATTTATTCTCGTTTCGACTCTTACACTACTTCTCTTTTGCATTCTTTTAAGATCATTGGAATGGGCAATATACAGTAACGGATACTCTTCATGTGATATATCTTCAAGAACCTTTGTTTCAAAATAGTAACCAGCATCCTCATGGCGCCAAAAATATACACCGATCTTCCTTCCCTTCCAGTTTAACCCTTCCCACCCACTGTGACCGGAGGGTTTACTTATGACCAGGTATTTTCTTGCCACTTCTATTACCCAGGCAATGTATGTACCGTAATCTTTGTCCTTCACAATCAATTTTTGCCTGGGAAGAATGGCTGTGGTTTCCCTTATCCGTTTTTTATACTTGGGAAGGTTAAACTCTGCTTTCTTTCTTAATTCCAGAAGCTTGGTTATCATGTACAGCTTATAATTTTCATCCAGATTCTCATCTGAATTAATTTTCTGGATTGCTGGTCTCAGGCATTTATCAAGTTGCTTTGTTGACCAGAAGATTGACTGGGGTTTTTCAAGTTTATTCTCAATAACTATCTTCCTCAGGAAGTTTATTTCCTTAAAGGAGAATCCCTCTCTTCTTCCACGACTGTAAAACTCATACCAGGGAAATCTTCTACCCCCACCTTTTAATTTTATAAGCACAAACACAACAATTATGAAAATTACACCAAATATATACAGTAATCTCACTTTTACTTACCTTTTGTAATATCTTCGACAGCTAGAGCTCAATTTTTTAATGATAAGAACCAATAGATAAAATATTACTTTCCTTCAAGGACCCTGTTAACCTCTCTTATAATACTCTGAGGATACCCAACATATTTGGCCCTTAAAAGCTCCTGATCACCAACTCTGCTTCCCGTTCTCCCAAGGGCCCTTATCACAGATATCACCAGCAGGTTATTTTCAGGTGGTATTCCCTCCTGCTGTCTGTCATTATTATAGGCCAGATATCCTGCAAGAACTCTGGCAGCCTCATCCCCACCCATACTTCCAAGAGCTTCTATTGCTATCATCTTTTCAGTGACATCTCTGGACCTGTAAATAACCTGTTCAATATAATTTATGGCTTCCTCATATTTCTTGCCAAGCTCTATAAAAAGTGTCAGTGCTTCAATCCTCATATCCCTCAAATAAGTTTCTTCCTGAATATTCTGGGCTCCTATTTCGAGGGATTGTTTCAACGCCTCCGTTGCAAGAGCCATTTTCTTCTCATCCGAAGCTTTTGAAATCTTTTCAGCCCTGAGAGCCTCAAGTTTCAGCGGAAGATCTGGCTCATTTACCAGGATACTCATCAGCATCTCCGTCGGATCATCCGTTATGGTTGCCAGTGCCTTTCTGGCTGCATCCTTTACCCTTCTCGAAAAACCCGATAATGAAGCGAGAAAAACGGGCATATATCCTACGGGATCCCTGAACTTTTCAAGTGCATATATACAACCGTATGCAATAGCCTCTTCACCCTGAAAATTCTCTCCTCTATAAAGTGTAACATTTTTCAATATACCGGCTATGTGATATGCATATTGTTTTGCACCGATCTGCCCAAGCGCTATTATTGCATCGCTTTTAATGTACGGATTCTTTGTCTGTCTTACAACTTCATAAAGGATATCCGCGGCTTCTCTCGCCTTCAGCTGACCCAGCTCCTGAATCACCAGTCTCTGAAGTTTCTCATGAACGGCTGCTTCTTTCTTATCCCTGAAACTTCTATTTTGGAGAAGCTCTTCAAGAGCCTCGATAAGCGTAGGGATCATCTCCCTTCTGTTCTGTTCAACTATGTTCAACATAATCTCATATTTTTGTTGAAGTGTCGTTGCCCTGCGGTAAAGAGCAGACCATAATTCTGTGACCTCATCAGCGTATAAATTGAGAAAACCAGAGCAAAAAATTAAAATACCTACTGCTATCACTAATAACCTTCTCATAATTCATTCTCCTTATAATTTTTAACCGTGACGCTCTAGCTTTTTATATTCTCTTACTTTAATCTCAACGATATTATCATTTTCGTCCAGATAAACCATCTTTTCTACATTTCCATTGGTATCATAATCATACCTTACCTTGGATCTCAATTTTCCAGAGGATCCATAACTTCTTTCCTCAACGAGTTTGCTATCTTCGTATACAAACTCGGTTTTTTTCTGAAGAGTCCCATCACTTGTAAAAAACTCCTCCAGAATTTTCCTTCCTCCGGAGTAATGAATCCTGCTGTACGATTCCAGATTTCCAGATGCAGAGTATATTTTTATGGAGACCATCCGGCCATCTTCGTATTCATATGTGGTATAAGCCATCAGGGCTCCTGAACTATCATAAACACTCCATTTTATTTTTCTCCCTTCATTATCATAATCGTACTGGGAAACACCCTGCAGACTTTCGTTACCATCAAATAAATAATCCTTAAATAATAAGCCATTACCCATATATTCATACTTATGCAATGTTTTAAGCTTGCCATCCTGATCATAGCTCCTCTTTCCTACCAGTTTCCCATTACTGTATTTGTAAACAGTATACTCGAAAAGTGTATCATCGAATGCATAAACATTTTCTCCTATCAAATTGTTATTCTTATCATATTCATAAATGGTATATGTATCAAGCACCCCGGTTCCAAAATAAGTAGATTCTTTCGTTATAATATACACAGGTATTGATTTTTCCAGTTTCTTTTTCTCAATCCTTTCAGGAACCATAACCACTTCTTCTTCAGCTGGCTTTTCCTCTGGTTTTTCTATAATGTTTTTTTCTTCAACAGTTTTTTCTTCCTCTGGAATACCCTTCTTTACTTTTTCGACGGGAGTCTCCCCTTCAGCAGGTCTCTCTTTCATTAATGTCTGACAACCCCCCAAAACAAATAAAACTAACACCAGAGGCCAAAAATATTTCATTTGTTGCTCCTTTTAGAGTTTCTACCTTGTATTTTAAAATAAAAAAAACTTCACTTCAATTTTTTTCTCTATAGAATTATAATCGGACACTGTACAAAAGAAACAGAAGTTATTTTGTAAAATATCTGGAGGAAATCAAATGGAGTTAGGAATAAAGGGCAAAATTGCCATGGTAACGGGTGCCGGAAGCGGAATTGGAGCAGCCATATCAAAGGGACTTATATCTGAAGGGGCAGAAACCATTATGGTCGATATCAATGAAAAAGCCCTTAATAAAATATCCACGGAATTTGGACCCCGTGCTATTCCAAAAATTTGTGATGTGACAGATAAAAAATCAACGGATTCCCTCTTCAGAAAAATAGGATTAGAGTTCGGCAAACTACATATCCTGGTAAATTGTGCCGCGATTAGTATAGGAGGATACGTAGAAGAAATTAAAGAAAGCGAAATCGAAAAAATACTGGCTCTCAACGTAAAAGGATACATATATACAACAATAGGGGCAATTCCTTTCATGAAGAATCAAAGGTTTGGTCGGATAATTTATATTAATTCAAGCAGCGGATTAAAGGCTTCAGCTGGACTGTCGCTATACTCAGGATCAAAATATTTTAACAGGGGATTTGCCATTGCAACAGCGCTTGAACTTGGAAAATACAATATAACTGTAAACTCCGTCTGCCCCTCTGATGTGTACCCTGAAAGCTACCTGACATCGATCCCAGAAGAAGCCGATGAAACAAAAACATTCGTTGAACCAAAAAGCTGGTTTTCAGAATCACTTCTAAAAATCTCATTTGAAAAAGAGGGGGTAAAAAATATTGAGGAGCTCGTAAGAAAAAGAATTGAAAAAAATCCCATGAAAAGAAGTTGCAGGGTACAGGATGTTGTAGACCTTGTTCTATTTCTTGCCAGTGAAAGGGCCGGTTTCATAAATGCACAGAGCATTGGGCTGAATGGAGGAGCCATCCCCTACTAAAAAAATAATCCTTTTACTTACCGCAATTTTTTGTTATTATTTTGTTATGCTGAATTCACCTGTATTAACACTCAATACGGGGATGATCCCCATAGATATATGCAGTGTCAAAGAAGCAATCACACTGCAGGTTTTAAACAAAGCAACTGCTGTAAAAGTCGACGAAAGATACCAGATTAGAAGTCAGTACCTTTCAATCCCACTTCCGCGGGTTATAATGCTCTTCAATTTCCATAAAATACCCCGTAAAAAGGTTGTGTACTCCAGACTCAACATTATATACAGAGATGATATGAGATGTCAGTACTGCGGGAAGCGTTTCAGAATGGATGAGCTCACAGTTGATCATGTAATCCCCGTTTCCAGATGGCACGAGTTTGAACATGAAATGGATGGTATAAGTCCAAACTCCTGGGAAAATCAGGTCTGCGCCTGTAAAAAGTGTAACGCCCTGAAAGGCAACAAGCTACCCTCAGAATGCGGGCTCAAACTCATAAGAAAACCATTCGAGCCAAAATATATGCCCTATCTCGTGATATCCAGAGAAAAAGCTGAAAAATATGGATGGATGCAGTTCCTGAATTATAATGTAAGAATAATAGAGGCAATCGACACATAGGAAAACTGTCTGAATAATCAGTAGTTCTTTCAATTCTGGTACATTTATAAAAAAAATAAAATAACAAGGCGAACATTCTCAATTTTTGGTCATTAACCTTTCCGTTTATTTTTTCTTTCATGTACCACTTGTACAAGTAGTACAATTATAAAACCTATAAATTAAGCGTACTTTACATTCCAGAAGTAACCAGAAAAGGAGGGATGAGATATGGAAACCACGATTGGTAAAACAAAGGTAAAAACCATTGTGGCAGACATCACGACACTTGCAGTAGACGCTATTGTTAACGCAGCAAACTCTTCACTCATGGGTGGAGGCGGTGTGGATGGAGCAATCCACAGAGCCGGCGGCCCCGCAATCCTCGAAGAATGCAAAGAAATCATAAAAAAAATCGGTAAATTACCAACGGGAGAAGCGGTCATAACAACAGCCGGGAAAATGCCATCCAAACATGTCATCCATACAGTTGGTCCAATATGGAGAGGGGGAAATAACAGAGAACCCGAGCTTTTAAGAAATTGCTATATAAACAGCCTTAAAATCGCCGAAGAAAATGGACTAAAAACCATCGCATTCCCATCAATAAGTACTGGTGTCTACGGGTATCCCGTTGACAAAGCAGCGAAAGTAGCTGTTAGGGCAGTACTGGATTATCTCAATGATCACCCTGATGTATTTGAAGAAGTAATCTTCTGCGGATTTGATTCCAAAACAGAAGCCGAATACTCTAAAGCTCTCGAAGAGGAAAGTCAGAAAAAATAAGTTACATGGGTTTACCCGAGTTCTGACTAAAAGCAAAAATAATCGCATTCTCCATATTAAAGTGAATATTTCAATATAAAAGATTACTCTGAAACCACATCATAAAAGGTAAATTATACATCCACATCCTCTTTTACAACACTTGCGGGAAGATATTCAAGTTTAATGTTTTCCAGAGCCCTTAAAGCATTTATTCCCGCCTGTGGGTTTTTCCTTTCTATCTCGTTTATCACTCTTTTAAATAGTTCCCTCGGGGTTTCCCCCTCTATCGGGCATCTGCAATGCACCGTAGGTATACTGTGTTTCTTCGCATACGCTATTGTATCAGACTCAGGTATATAGTAAAGAGGACGGATGATCGTAATCTTTCCTTCAAATAGGGGTTGGAGAGGTTGCATAGTTGAAAGCTCCGCATGGTAAAACATATTCATGAGAAGTGTCTCAATTACATCGTTTCGGTGGTGCGCAAGTGCTATCTTATTATACCCAAGTTTATTTGCCGTCTCAAAAAGGACCCTACGTCTGTTCCATGAACACCAGAATGTATTAATTCCCTTTTTACCCGGCCAGAGATTAAACTCAACTATCTTATAGTTGTACCCTTCAGAGCGAAAATAATCTTCAAGTACCTTCCTATCAGCTGCTCCCTCACATCCTGTATTCGAAGCAACATGAACGGCGAGCAATTCATAATCATTTGGATAGATTCCCCGCCTGAGCGAAAGCACCCTTAAAAGGGTCAAACTATCCTTACCGCCAGAAACACCTACAATAATCCTATCACCCTTCTGAATCATCCCAAACCTTTTAATTGTTTTCGCCACTTTTTTTATAAGGTAGTATTCAAAACTATCCCTTTGTTTCAACTTCTTATTTACCAGTGGAAGACCATTGCCCGAAAGGCTCTCCCTATTTTCCTCCATTTACTGGATTTCTCCTTTTACTGGTTTTTCCTTGATCAATTATAATTTTTTGGAATCTTCCCACATCTCATCAAGTTCTTCGATAGAATACTCTTCTATTTTCCTGTCACCTCTCTTCTTAATCTCACTCTCGATATATCTGAAACGTGAAATAAACTTATCTATTGTTTTTCTCAATGCCCCTTCGGCATCGACTTTTAAAAGTCTCGCCACATTCACAACAGAAAAAAGAATATCTCCAATTTCCTCTTCTATTTCAACCTGCTTTCCATTCTCAATACACCGCTTAAGTTCGCCAATCTCTTCTTCAAGCTTTTCAATAGCCCCTTTCGCATCAGACCAATCAAAACCAACCCTGCTCACTTTTTCCTGTATTCTTCTCGCTTTAAGTAAAGCAGGGAGAGAGGCCGGAAGGCCCTCAAGAACAGATTCTTTCCCTTCGCTTTTCTTTATGATCTCCCAGTTTGACAAAACCTCATCTGTTCCACTAACTTTTGCATCCCCAAAAACATGGGGATGCCTTCTTTTTAATTTATCCACTATGGTTGCAGCAACATCATAAATGTTAAATCTCCCCTCTTCCGCTGCAATCTGGGCATGAAAGATTATCTGGAGCAATAAATCCCCCAGCTCCTCTTTTAACTCTTCATCGTTAGCTTTATCAATAGCATCAATTACCTCATAAGCCTCTTCTATTAGATAGGGTTTCAGAGAGATATGGTTCTGTTCTTTATCCCATGGACACCCATTTTCGCTTCTGAGTGTTTTCATCACTTCGATTAACTCTTTTATTGAATCCAATTCATCCCTCCGTACAATTTTCTGACTACAAATATACTAAAATGGTAACAATGTTTTTACAATAAAATGGAGGTTAAATGCGTAAATTTTTATTGTTTATATCAAATATTTAGGTAAAATTATATCAGGAAATAAAATCCGAGGACGAATATGAAAAAGGCCATATTGATAATCCTGTTAGTTATAGTTGTGGGAGGAGGAATTTTTTACCTCGGCTGGATTAATGTACCCCAGGGGAGTTTTGGTGTACTCTATTCCACATTCACCGGAACCATTAATCGACCCATTGAAGGAGGAAAAATAAACTGGTACTGGCAAAAGGTTATTCCAAAAACGTACTCGATCAGATTTTTTGAAAAAAAACCCGTGGTAATAAAAACTGTTGAAGAAATACCTCTACCCGGATATCAGGATTTAAAAGAATATGGAAACTTTCTTTTAAAATTTAATGTAACTTCAATTTTTACCCTTAATTTTGACGCCGCCAGGGCATTAACTGAACAAAATCTGATTGATAACTATATTGAAAGGTTCAGCGAGATACAATCATCCAGAGCAAAAAAGATAGCATCCGATTTTATTCTTAAAATATTTAAGAGGACTCCGGATATCAATCTTACCTACAGTGAGCTTGAAAAGCTCAAGGAGAGTATCGAAAATGAAATAAATAAAGTTTACAATTCATACAAAATTAAAAATGTCGGCGTTGAGGTAAGTTTTGAAAACATACCCAGCATCGAAGGTTACAGAAGAGCTTACAAGGCATACCTTAAAACCCTTGACTTACTGGCAAAAGCAAAGGAAAAGCAGGCAGAACTTGAAGCTAAAATAATTGAAAAGCAAAGCCTCATAGAATCATCTCTTAAAGAAAAAGAAGTCCAGGAAGAAAGCAAACTTCTGGTACTTAAAAAATACGGAGAACTACTCAGGGAATATCCAGAACTTTTAAAATATATGTACCTCGAGCGATTTGGCAGTAATGCGAATGTTGTGGTAATTCCCATTGAACCCGAAACAGGATTTCCAAAAATACTTGAGAGTCTCCCATATGGTAGAGGCCCTGGAACGGAAGAGGCTGCCCCAAAAGAACCCATATCCCCATTGCCCGAACTAAAGACCCCAGAATTAGAAGAAAAACTTCCTGAGATACCAGGAGAAGCAGCACCCGCACCACCAGCCATCAAGGAAGAAAGACCAGAAACTTCAGGCGCTGAAAAGGCAGAAACTGTGGAGCCAACTCAAAAAAGCGAAAGTACAAAAAAGTTTGAAGAAGAAAAATCCTTCATAGATAAACTGAAATTCTGGCAAAATCTATTCAGTGAAAAATAGAGGGTTCTGAATCATGCCATTGAAGTTTACAAACCTATTTTCCACGCGGAAGCTTTCGTACATAAAAAAACTAAAAGACATTAATGAATGTATCCTCTGTGAAATACTGAAAGGGAGTGAAAATGTCACGAGATTACTTGTAGCTGAAACAGAATTAGCTGCAATATGTGTGAATAAGTTCCCGTACAACTCAGCTCATCTTATGATATTTCCAAAAAGACATATCGTTGATTACCGGGAGATGTCAGATGCAGAAAAAAAGGAAATCGATATTCTACTAACAAAATCTCTGGATATAATAGATGAACTTTACTCTCCCTGCGGATATAACATTGGATACAATCTAGGTGATTTTTCAGGAGCAAGTATAAAACACATACATCTCCATCTTGTTCCAAGATACAAAAACGAACTCGGTTTTATAGACATTATAGGAGGAGCAAAAATAATTGTAGAAGACCCAACAATTACAATGAAAAGGCTGAGGGAGAAGTTTAAGCTTGAATTAAAATAGTTTTTGATAATTATATCGGATGTCGAGTTCTCCCAAAAATAAAATTAAAATTGCTGCAGTGCCGACATACCTCTAACAATTTAAATCAAGACTTATCTTACACAGTGATTGTTAACATCCAGGGTTATTTTTTTATCAATATAAGGCATAATCTTCCCTCACCTATACTGATCCAAGCTGTATCCGATACAATAAGATTCGACAGTCCCCTGCTTGATGGCAGTAGTTTGTGATTCTCCAGGATATATTTAAAACCCACCATTTCTTTTATAAAACACCCGCATGGAGTGAACAAAGTACAGATTTTACCATTCTCATTCACCATCTTTTTTTTGCCGAGAACGTTATAAACCTCACACCCCTCTTCAATAAAAGACATCTCCAAATCAAAATATACAAGTAATAATACATTTATCAGCTCATGATCAATCCTTCCACCAAGCGCTCCATAAACAATCACCCTGTTTACGCTGGTCTCTCTCAATTTTCCAAGAATCAGCTCAAAATCGGAAAAATCCTTCTCCTCTGGATATACTATTTTCTTTGCCTCTTCAACTTTTTTTGTTTTCGACCCGGTTGCCATAGAATCGAGATCTCCTATTATAAAATCCGGTGTTACTCCCGCCTCCCGGGCAATTCTACTTCCACCATTCGCACAATAAACAACATCACCCTCTACATAGTGCTGTCTAAAATGTTCTCTGTAAAACTCAGGCCGAGAAATCCCACCATTCAAAAACACAAACGCTTTCAATTATGCTCTCCTGTATGTTTTTCTCTACAGAACTACAGAAATAGAATAAAGTATTTTTTCTATAAAAATACTCTAAAGCTTTTTAAATATAAACCGAAACAACCATTAGGACAGGGAAGTCCAAATACTATTCATCAAGGAGGATGGCAATGGTCATCAACCACAACCTAAGCGCAATTTTTGCAAACCGTCAATTAAAATTTACAACATGGGAGGTAAACAAGGACATTGAGAAGCTCTCCTCCGGAATGCGGATAAACAGGGCAGGGGATGATGCTTCCGGATTGGCGGTCTCAGAAAAAATGCGCGCACAAATCAGAGGGCTCAGGAGAGCCGAAAAAAACGTTGAGGATGGTATTTCATTCATCCAGACAGCGGAAGGGTATCTGGAAGAAACCCAGGCAATTCTTCAGAGATTGAGAGAACTTGCAGTCCAGGCTTCAAACGGTATCTATTCAGATGAAGACAGAATTATGATCCAGGTAGAGGTCTCCCAGCTGGTTGACGAAATTGACAGGATCGCCTCACATGCTCAGTTTAATGCAATGAACATTCTTACGGGAAGATTTGCAAGACCTGTTGGTGAAAACACACCAACGGCAAGTATGTGGATCCACCTCGGCGCAAATATGGATCAAAGAGAAAGGATCTATATTGGTACAATGACATCACAGGGACTCGGTCTGAAAAACCCCGTAGGGCCGGCTCATTCGGCCTCATTTATCAGTATCAGCACACCGGCAAAGGCTAACAGGGCAATCGGAGCGATCGATCAGGCACTCATGAAGGTATCAAAACAGAGAGCAGACCTCGGAGCATATCAGAACAGGCTCGAATATGCCGCCAAAGGGCTCCTGACAGGATATGAAAATATGCAATCAGCTGAATCCCGAATAAGAGACACGGATATGGCAGAGCAGATGGTAAGTTTCGTTAAAAACCAGATTCTGCTGCAATCAGGCACTGCTATGCTTGCCCAGGCAAATACAACCCCACAATCAGTGCTCCAGTTATTAAGATAAAAATTATCAGTTGGAAGGCGGCCATTAAAGGCCGCCTTCTTAATATAAAGAACAGATATCGAGTTTTCTGAAAAAAGA
>Ga0190360_1001716_pt1 | contig 11116 bp, 9 predicted proteins | sample 48721834_MG_FD_161271 | JGI IMG/M metagenome (GOLD analysis project Ga0190360, IMG submission 161271) | Hydrothermal vent microbial mat bacterial communities from Southern Trench, Guaymas Basin, Mexico - 4872-18-3-4_MG | ecosystem: Environmental > Aquatic > Marine > Hydrothermal vents > Microbial... | reverse complement strand
CCGGAAATTGTATGTTGTGACCTTCATCCCAACTATGCTTCTACCAATCTGGCAAGAGAATACGCCAAAAAGAAGAAACTCCCCTTGATCTCCGTCCAACATCATCACGCCCACATAATAAGCGTCTTGGCTGGAAATGGTATTAAAGAAAGAGTAATAGGGGTTGTTTTTGATGGCAGTGGTCTTGGAACTGATGGAACCTTGTGGGGTGGGGAATTTCTTGTAGCAGATTACCGGGGATTTGAAAGAGCGGGTCACCTCAGGTATATACATCTTCCCGGAGGAACGAAAGCTATAAGAGAACCCTGGAGAGTTGGTTTATCATATCTTTATGAGATTTATGGAGATAAGTGTGAGCGGATAGCTCAAAAACTTTTTCCTGAAAGAGGTAAAAAGATAACTATAATTACAAATCTAATTAAAAGAAAAGTGAACAGTCCCCTCACCTCCTCAGCTGGAAGACTTTTTGATGCAGTTTCAACTATTTTAGGATTGAGAGAAACAATAAATTATGAAGGACAGGCAGCCATAGAGCTGGAGATGCTCTCCCGGGATCAAAGGACCAGCTTCTATCCTTTTAAAATAATCGAAAAAGAAGGGACTTTTGTTGTGGATATGCTACCTCTTGTAAAAACAATTGTTGAAAAAAAATTACAGGGGGAAAGTAAAAAGCTGATCGCTACAGAATTTCACTGGACTCTGGCTCAAATTATTCTCAAAATGTGTGAGCTTATAAGAAAAAAACAAAAATTAAACAAAGTCGTTCTGGCTGGTGGAGTTTTTCAAAATAACCTGCTTTTAAAACAAACTATGTCTTTGTTGCAAAACAGCGATTTTGAAGTAATACCTCCAGGGATTATACCTGTTAATGATGGAGGAATTTCACTTGGGCAAGCTGTGGTAGGTTATCACAGGTTTGAGAGTGAAGGGAGCTAAAGTATGTGTCTCGCCATTCCTGTCAAATTAACCAAAATTGAAGGAGAGATTGGTTGGGTTGAGATGGGTGGGGTAAAAAGAAAAATCAACCTTTTTCTTTTATCTGATGTAAAGGTGGGAGATTACGTACTTCTACATGCAGGATTTGCCATAAGCAAGGTAGAAGAAAAGGAGGCAGAGGAGCTTTTAAATCTTTTATCTCAGATGGATGCTAACCCATGAAATATATCTCTGAATTTAGAGAAAAAAACCTTGTGAACAGACTCTCTGGCAGGATAGCTAAGGTTGCCAGCAAAATAAAAAGAGAGATTAGACTGATGGAGGTATGTGGAACTCATGCTATGGCCATTCTCCGATATGGAATAAAGGAGCTTCTGCCTCCCTGGATAAAACTTATCTCCGGTCCTGGTTGTCCTGTTTGTGTTACTCCCAACCAGTACATAGATGAAGCCTGTACCTATGCAAAAGAGGGGTTTTTAGTAACAACTTTTGGCGACATGATGAGAGTTCCCGGGTCAAGATCTTCTCTTGTCCAGGAAAAAGCAAAAGGAGGTAAAATTAAGGTAGTTTATTCCACCATGGAGGCTCTGGAAATCGCCGAATTACATCCTCAGGAGAAGGTAGTTTTTCTTGGAGTTGGTTTTGAAACTACTGCTCCTACAGTGGCTACTTCCCTCATCCTGGCTAAAAAAAAGAAAATCACCAACTATATGATCCTATCAGGCCATAAGTTAATTCCTCCAGCTATGGAAGCATTACTGGAAGAAGGAGAGGTGAAAATAGACGGTTTTCTCTGCCCGGGGCATGTTAGTGCAATCACTGGAAGTCAGGTTTACGATTTCATAGCCAGAAAATTTGGAGTTCCCTGCGTTGTAGCGGGATTTGAACCTGTAGATATCCTTCAAGGAATTTATCTTTTGCTCTGTCAGATCGCTAAAAGTGAAGCTAAGGTGGAAAACGAATATGACCGGGTGGTTAAACCGGAAGGTAACCTTAAAGCCAGGTCTTTGATGGAAGAAGTTTTTAGAGTGGAACCATCAATATGGAGAGGGATGGGGGTTATTGACAAAAGTGGACTGGAAATAAGAAAGGAATATTCTCAACATGATGTAAGGGCCCGTTATCCAGTTAAAGTAACTTCTTCTAACAATAAAAAAGGCTGCAGATGTGGAGAGATATTAAAAGGTGTTATTGAACCTCCTGACTGTCCTCTTTTTGGGGATGTATGTAACCCTTCCAGACCTCTTGGTCCCTGTATGGTTTCAATTGAGGGAACTTGCAATATTTACTATCGTTTTAGCTCTAAAGTGAAAATATGAAAGATGTAATCAGATTAGCTCATGGAAATGGAGGTAAATTAAGCTGGCAGCTTATTAAAGAGATTTTTTTGCCTATTCTTAGTAATCCACACCTTGCACCTTTAAGAGACTCAGCGATAGTTGAGGTTGAAGGTAAAAAAATCGCTTTTACAACTGATTCTTATGTGGTAAAACCCATCTTTTTCCCTGGGGGTGATATAGGTAAACTGGCTATATCAGGGACGGTTAATGATCTCACAGTTATGGGGGCAAAACCTCTTTTTATCTCCTGTGGATTAATTATAGAAGAGGGGTTTCCAATTCCCACCCTGAAAAGAGTTATTACTTCTCTGCAGGAAACAGCAAAAAATGTGGGAGTAACTGTTGTAACCGGAGATACTAAGGTGGTGGAAAAGGGAAGCGCTGATGAGATTTTTATCAATACAAGCGGAATAGGAATAGTTTTACCTGAAGCAAACTTAGACCCGGAAAGAATCAAAGTGGGAGACCACATTCTGATAAATGGGTCTATTGGTGAACATGCCATTGCTGTTCTTTCACAACGTCAAGAACTTGGATTTGAAGTTCCTGCTAAAAGCGACTGCGCACCTCTATTTGACCTTATAAATGAGGTAAGAAGCTTTTTAACCTGCATAAAATTCATGCGTGACGCAACTCGTGGAGGAGTTGCAGGTGTTTTAAATGAGATTGTCCAGGGAGAGGATTTTGGAATAGAACTTTGGGAGGATGAAATACCTGTTCGAGAAGAGACCTTTGCTGTCTGTGAACTTTTGGGTCTTGATCCTCTTTATCTGGCCAATGAGGGGAAAATACTGATCTTTGTTGAAAAGGAAAGATCTTTGGATCTTCTTTCTCACCTGCATCATCACCCTCTGGGAAAAGATACCAGAATAATCGGTGAGGTGGTATCTGAGCCCAGGGGTAAGGTATACCTCGAAACCACTATTGGAACAAAAAGAATCCTCGACCTTCTGGTTGAGGATCAACTACCCAGAATATGTTAAATAGCAAAGGGGGGATTAAGTGCCACAATTTAAAATACCAGAGATTACAGTTGAGCGACTTTCTATTTACCTTAGGGCCTTAAGAAAATTCCCTCCTGATCGTGTTTTATCCTCTGAGGAGCTTGCTGAGATGGTGGGAACAACTGGTGGACAGGTAAGAAAAGACCTTGCCTATTTTGGTGAATTTGGAATTCCCGGGCAGGGATACAGAGTGAAAAAATTGGTAGAGGAACTTTCCCGCATTTTAGCTTTAGATCGCATATGGGGACTTGCTCTGGTGGGTATTGGAAAACTGGGAACAGCTCTCCTTACCTATCCCGGACTTAAAAGAAAAGAATTCAAAATAAGAGCCGCTTTTGACAACGATCCGACCAAAATAGGAACTCGAGTTGAAAATGTATTGATAAGAAATACAGAGGAAATTCCGGTTGTTTTACCCAGACTTAAAATTCAAATCGGTATAATTACCACTCCTGCAGAGGCAGCTCAAGATGTGGCAAACAAACTCATTCAAGGAGGTGTAAAGGGGATCTTGAATTTTGCTCCGGTTAGATTAATGGTACCTAAGGAAGTAAAATTGAAAAATGTGGATCTCAGTATGGAACTTGAAACTCTTTATTATTTTCTTTCCAAGCATATCAAACCAAAAAAAGTGAGAGGAAGAAGAAAATGAAAAAAACCCGGGCTGACAGCAAATCACAAAAACTTCCCGTTCTTACGGCAGCTCCTCACATAAGGGATAAAATCAGTGTAGCCAAACTTATGTGGGCTGTGATAATTGCCCTTATACCTGCTATGGGATTCAGTGTCTACTTCTTCCGGCTGCAGGCAGTAAAGCTCCTTGTCACCTGTGCGTTCTTCAGTATAGCTTCAGAGTATATTTTTATAAAGCTTCGTCGGAAAAACCTGCCTAATGAACCAAGTGCTCTTTTAACCGGTATTCTCCTTGCTCTTGTGCTTCCTCCCGACCTTCCTCTGTGGGCTGCTGCTATGGGAGCAATTTTTGCCGTAATCTTCGGGAAACAGATCTTCGGGGGGTTGGGATACAATATTTTTAATCCTGCTCTGGTGGGAAGAGCCTTTCTTATGGCAACTTTTCCGGTTTTAATGACTACCTGGACTGCTCCCTTGACCCTGGATACCCTTACCGGGGCAACACCCCTTGGTCTTCTTAAATTCCAGCATCTTTTAACCCCCATATCTGACCTTTTCTGGGGAAATGTTGCCGGATCTCTGGGAGAAACCTCAGCCTTTGCTCTTTTAGTAGGAGGTATTTTTCTTATTGCTAAGAGATACATAGATTGGAGAATTCCTTTTTTCTATCTGGGTACAGTTGCGATATTCAGTGAAACAGCTTTCCTTTTTAATCCAGCTTACGGAAGTCCTCTTTTCCATCTTCTGGCAGGAGGTTTAATGCTGGGAGCCTTTTTTATGGCTACGGACCCGGTTACCACTCCCGTCTCCCGGTTAGGAAGGATAATCTTTGGAGTTGGAGCCGGGGTTGTGGTTATGGTCATAAGGCTCTGGGGGGGTTATCCAGAGGGCGTAATGTTTTCAATCCTGCTGATGAATGCAATCACTCCTTTATTGGACAGGTATATAAAACCAAAAATCCTTGGAGGGCGCTGAAATTGAAAAAATCTCATCATATGATATTAACCTTAACTCTTGTAGGTATGCTTTCGGGAGGAGCTCTGGTGGGGGTTTACAGGTATACTCAACCTCTAATCAAGATAAACCAGCAAAAGGCTCTGCAAGAAGCAATTTTTCAGGTCTTGCCTGGAGCACAGACTTTCCGGGAGATAAAAAAAGACGGAAAAATCATATACAAAGGATTTGATTCTTCAGGAAAGGAAGTAGGCTACGCTTTTACAGGAGAGGGCCCGGGATATCAGGGAATCATAAAGCTTATGATTGGAGTTGATCCCGAATTAAAACAAATTTTCGCCATACAAGTTTTAGAATCAGTGGAAACTCCGGGGTTAGGCCAAAAAATTACCACTTCTTCTTTTCGAGACCAATTTCACCATCTCTCTATTAGTTCACCTCTTCGGGTGGTTAAGAGAAAACCTTCTACTTCGGGTGAGGTTCAGGCCATTACTGGAGCCACCATTTCTTCTCAGGCAGTTGTGGATATAGTAAATGGGGAGATTGCCCGGGTGCGAAAACTTCTTGAGAATGAGTAACAAAAACAAATAAGTCAAACCGGGTATTTATCCAGATAGGTGGTAATGTAGTTTTTATTTCGATACTCTTCCACCATTTTGGTATCCAGAGGGTATGTTCCCCACTTTCTGGCTACCTCTATCATCTTTTTGTAGTTCTCCGGTTTCACTGCCGGATGAATACTGTTGCTTGAGGCAAGTATATGTCCTCCTCCCGGTGAGGCTTTAGCTACGGTTTCTTTAACGGCTTCTTCAACTTCGGAGGTTGTGGCATGAGTCAAAATTTCCGTGCAGTCAACATTTCCTATAAGACAAATCCTATCTCCATATTTTTTCTTTATCTGTCCAATATCCATCCTGGCTATAGGTTCAACAGGATCGAGAGCATCAATCCCGCTTGTCACCAGATCGTCCAGGATTTGCCATAAATTACCATCAGTATGTTTTATGAAAGGGACCCTGTTTTTCTTAGCTACATCCACAGCCATTTTCAGGTAAGGGAGGATAAACTCTCTGAAATGCTGTGGCGACATAAAAGTCCCTTTTCTCCCAGCATAATCATCACCAGTCAACAGGATATCAGCACCAGCATCTACAGCATTTTGCATAACCTGGCACTTGTACTCTATAACCATTTGGGCAAGTCTATGAACGAAATCCGGATTGGATATGTAGTAAAAAAATAGCTTATCCATTCCTCCCAGAAGATAATGAGAAAACTCAAAAGCATCGTGTCCCAGAAAGACTATAGCTTTTTCTTGTTTGAACCTTTTGACATACTCTGTCAGAGTTTGAAGTCTCCAGGGTGCATCAGCATCAGGGGGACGGTATTTATCAAGGTCTTTTTCTGATTTAATAGGACCATCAATGGGATAGTCAAGCCCACTTGGCTCCTTTCTCCAAACAATTCCCCACTCATCTCTGAAAGTATCAGAACTAATCATCTGGGTTTTCTGATCCTCCAGGACAGTGATTCCATCAAGGTCCTCCTTTTCTACAAAATCGGCATAGGAAATATCCCCGTGAAGGGCTCGAATTACCGGGGAATTGATAATCAGCTCCCATACAGGAACCCTGTCTGGTTGCTCAAGCCTAAGGGCAGCCATCATTCTCTCATATCCATTCATTGGGTCACCTCTGGGGAGTTGCTACTTTTTCTCGAGAAATCTCTTTTACTCTCTCAAATACCACCTTTCCATCAGGAACATCAATCTTAATGCAATCTCCTTCTTTAAATTTTCCCTCCAGAAGTTGCATAGCGAGAGGATCAAGAATCTCTCGCTGGATGACTCTTCTCAAAGGTCTGGCTCCATATTGAGGGTCATACCCTTTTTCAGCTAAAAACTCTTTAGCCTTGGGAGTCAGGATGAAGTCTATATGCTTTTCGGCAAGTCTTTGTTTCACTCTTCCAATCTGAATATCCACGATCTTTTTAATGTCTTCCTGCGTTAAACGATTGAATATTATAATCTCGTCAATACGATTGAGAAATTCAGGGCGAAATTGAGCTCTCAGGGCCTCCCGTACTTTCTGTCGTATATCTTCCATTCGAGAAAGCTCCTCAATCCACCTGCTACCCACATTGGAGGTCATTATGATCACCGTATTCTTGAAATCTACCGTCCTTCCCTGTCCGTCAGTTAACCTTCCCTCATCAAGTATCTGCAAAAGCACGTTAAAAACATCGGGATGAGCTTTCTCAATTTCATCAAAAAGAACCACCGTGTAAGGCTGTCTTCTGACAGGCTCTGTAAGCTGTCCCCCCTCCTCATACCCAACATATCCAGGAGGAGCCCCTATTAACCGCGATACTGTGTGCCTTTCCATATATTCTGACATATCCAGTCTTATCAAAACTTTTTCATCATCAAATAGAAATTCTGCCAGAGCTTTGGCAAGTTCTGTCTTTCCAACCCCGGTGGGTCCGAGGAATATAAAGGAACCAAGAGGACGATTGGGATCCTGCAGACCCGATCTTGCTCTCCTTATAGCATTGGACACTGCTCTTACTGCTTCGTCCTGGCCAACCACCCTTGTTTTCAGACGATCTTCCATCTTAAGGAGTTTCTCCTTTTCACCCTCTAGAAGTCTGGTAAGAGGTATGCCTCTCCATTCAGATACAATTTCAGCAATGTCTTCCTCTTCCACCTCTTCTTTAAGCATTTTTTTATCTTTTTGAAGTTCAGCAAGTTTCTTAGTTTCTTCCTCCAGGGCTTTTTGAAGCTGAATCAATTTGCCATAACGAAGTTCAGCTGCTCTATCAAGATTTCCCTCTCTTTCTGCTTTAAGAGACTCTTCTCTTGTAATTTCTATATCTTTTTTAATTTTTCCTATCCGCTGAATGACCTCTTTTTCCCGTTGCCAGTGAACCTTAAGTTGGTCCGCTTTTTCCTTGAGATTAGCAAGCTCCTTTTCCAGTTTTTCCAGTCTTTCTTTACTGACCTCGTCTTTTTCTTTTTTTAGTGCCTGGCGCTCGATTTCCAGCTGCATTATCTTACGCTCAATCTCGTCAATCTCAGTAGGTCTTGAATCTATCTCTATTCTTATCCTTGAAGCAGCCTCATCTATAAGATCGATAGCCTTATCAGGTAAAAAACGATCGGTAATGTAGCGATGAGAAAGAATTGCTGCGGCCACCAGAGCAGAATCCTTTATTCTAACTCCATGATGAGCCTCATATCTCTCTTTTAAACCTCTTAAAATAGCAATGGTATCTTCCACCGTAGGTTCTTTTACCAGCACAGTTTGAAATCTTCGCTCAAGTGCGGCATCTTTCTCTATATACTTGCGATACTCGTCCACGGTGGTTGCCCCGATACAGCGAAGTTCCCCTCTTGCCAGTGCCGGTTTCAACATATTGGACGCATCCATTGCTCCTTCAGCTGCTCCAGCTCCTACGACGGTGTGCAGCTCATCAATAAAAAGGATTATCTGGCCCTCTCTTTCTTTTATTTCCCTTAAAAGAGATTTTAACCTATCCTCAAACTCTCCCCGAAATTTGGTTCCGGCAATTAGTGCCCCCATATCAAGAGCAAGGATTCTCTTATCCTTCAATCCTTCCGGAACATCTCCGGCAACAATTCTTCTTGCCAGTCCCTCAACAATAGCAGTTTTTCCAACTCCTGGCTCGCCAATAAGCACAGGGTTGTTCTTGGTTCTTCTGGAAAGAATCTGAATAACCCTTCTTATTTCATTATCCCTGCCAATTACAGGGTCAAGTTTTCCCTGAGCAGCAAGTTCGGTAAGATCCCGGGTAAATCTCTGTAGAGCTTGATACTTATCTTCTGGATTTTGATCGGTGACTCTTTGACTTCCTCGAACGTTCTGGAGGGCTTTAAGAAGGTTGTCTCTGGTTACACTCTGCCTCTGTAAAATCTGACCGACAGGAGACGTCTCATCCTGGGAAAGACCCAGGAGAAGGTGCTCGGTACTTATATAGTCATCCTTTAAATAAGAAGCCTCCTTTTGGGCTATATCTAAAACTTTTTTCAGCTCAGGAGATATGTAAAGTTGAGTCTGCCCCAAAACTTTTGGCAGTCTATCTATTTCTACTTCTACCTGGGAAGCTACCTGTTCCTCATTCACGCCAAGAGTTCGCAGAAGTGATGTGGCTATACCTTCTTTATCCTCCAGGAGAGCAAGAAGAAGGTGAGCGGGGGTAATCTCTTGATTGTTTTTTTCTTCAGCCATCTCCTGAGCTCTCTGAATAGCCTCCTGAGCTTTTATGGTAAATCTATCCCACTTATACATTTATTTCCTCCCTAAAAGAAAATACTAAAGTTGACCATATTTATTATTATTTAAAAAATCCCTCTGGTCAACTGTTACAATTCCAGATTCGGGAAAAAGTCTTATAACACCAAAAGGAAAGGTGTGTTCCCTTCCTCTAAAACAAGGTATACACACCCGGGCTGTCTAACAGGAATTTTTTCCGAAACTGGAGTTACAAGCCTAAAATGGGAACAGTCTTGATGATGAAGATAAGGCTCCGGATATCCTTAAAATTTTGTAATATTCAAGGTCCTCTAATGAAAAGCCGATAAAATATAGATGCTGGAGGAGAAAATATATTAAAAACCAATTAATTTCGATAGCACCCCTATTGACAGCTAAAACATAATGATTAAAATGTGGGGAAATTTAGTTATAAAGAGGATGCTAAGCAAATGAGGTGTCAAAACACCCTGCATGAAGAGGCAAGGGAGAAATTGGAGCAAATAGGAAAGGCAAACATCCTGGTTGGAATTCCCAGTTACAACAACGAGAGAACCATTGGTCGGGTAGTAAGAGCGGTTCAATCTGGTCTTGCCAAGTATTTCCCTAACCACAAAGCTGTAATTATGAACTCTGACGGTGGTTCCACTGACCGTACAAGAGAAGTAGTTAAAGAAACCAGCATTTACACGGATCTTGATACCATTCTCGTGGAACATCCGGTAAATCCTGCCCGAAATCTTGCCACCCCCTATCACGGTATACCGGGCAAGGGAAGCGCTTTTAAGGCTATTTTTGAAATGGCTTATGAACTTGATGTAGATGCCTGTGTGGTGGTAGATTCTGATCTTCGAAGTATAACCCCTGAATGGATACAGCTTCTGGCAGGGCCCATTATCATGAAAGGATACGACTATGTTACACCTTACTACTGCCGCCATAAATACGACGGAACCATAACCAATTCAATCGTTTATCCTTTGACCAGAGCTCTTTACGGTAAAGCTATACGGCAACCTATTGGTGGAGATTTTGGATTTTCAAGAAAAATGATAGAGAATTTTTTAAGTAAAGACGTCTGGGGCACCGATGTTGCACGATACGGAATAGACATCTGGATGACCACCATTGCAATTAACGAAGGTTTCAAGGTATGTCAATCTTTTTTAGGGGCAAAGATTCACGATCCAAAAGATCCTGCTCAATCACTTGGTCCCATGTTTAAGCAGGTTGTCGGCACTCTCTTTCATCTTATGGTTCAATACGAGAACAACTGGAAAAATGTGCAGGCTTCAAAACCTGTAGCTATGTATGGATTTCGCTGTGAGGTTTTCCCTGAGCCTGTCAATGTTCAGCTGGAAAAAACCATAGAGAAATTTAAGCTTGGGGTTAAGGAAAATAAAGACTTCTGGCGTTTTATTCTACCCATGGAAAGGTTAAAGGACATAGAAAGGATTGCTCAGCTTCCACCTGAAAAATTCCATTTTCCCATGGAACTCTGGGTTAAATTAATTTATGATTTTGCTCTTGCCTATAAAAGCATAGTATCGGCTTCTTTCTCGGGCTTTGAAAGGGAAAAAGACAAACTCCTCTGCTCTCTCGTGCCTCTTTACTTTGGGCGTGTAGCCTCATTTGTCCTGGAAACCAAAAATATGTCTGATTATCAAGCTGAAGAGGTAGTAGAGAAACTCTGTGCTGAATTTGAAAAATCAAAACCCTATCTGGTTGAAAGATGGTTTAGGTAAATCTTATAGAGGATCTATCCCACGATATCCTGCTTTACCGGTTTTTCTCCTACATTGTTAAAAGGAAAATCAAATCTTCCTCAGTAATGTCATCGCCCATTCTCATCCATAGGATCCTTATTGTTATTAACAAAGCGGTAAGTGTACTTATATTGATAACGGATTTTATTCAATAACCAGGGTGCATCAAACTACCTATTTCCTTATCTGGATATAAATTGTAGCTTCCAGTG
>Ga0190360_1001714_pt1 | contig 11118 bp, 8 predicted proteins | sample 48721834_MG_FD_161271 | JGI IMG/M metagenome (GOLD analysis project Ga0190360, IMG submission 161271) | Hydrothermal vent microbial mat bacterial communities from Southern Trench, Guaymas Basin, Mexico - 4872-18-3-4_MG | ecosystem: Environmental > Aquatic > Marine > Hydrothermal vents > Microbial... | reverse complement strand
GGGGGGGGGGAGAGGGTGATCATCCTGGGAACTGGAGGGACCATCGCCTCCTTCGTTGAGTACTCCACTGGAGCGGTCTACCCGGCCATAACACCTTCTGACTTCCTCAGGGCCTACCCTGAGCTCTCCAGAATAGCAAGGATAGAGCCAAAGATTCTCTTCTCAATACTCTCCGAGGAGATAACCCCAGCCCACTGGAGGAGGATGGCCGAGGCGGTTAAGGAGGCCTTTGAGGGGGGGGCAAGGGGGGTTGTGGTGGCCCACGGGACGGACACCATGGCCTACAGCTCAGCCGCCCTCTCATTTATGCTTGAGAATCTCCCCGGGCCTGTGGTCTTCGTTGGGTCGCAGAGGTCCTCTGACAGACCCTCCACAGACGCCGCTTTAAACGTTCTATCCGCCGTCCGCTTTGCCGCATCGGGAAGACCGGGGGAGGTTGTGGCGGTGATGCACGGTAGCACCTCTGACACCTTCTGCCTCATTCACCGTGGGGTGAGGATGAGGAAGATGCACACCTCAAGAAGGGACGCCTTCATGAGCGTCTCAGAACCACCGCTGGGAATCATCATAGGGGAGAGGATACAATTGAGGGAGGATGCAGCACCCCCGGGGGAGGGAGGGGTTGTGGTGAGAACAGAGATGGAGGAGGCCGTTCAACTCCTTCAGGCCACCCCCACCCTTACCCCTAAAATCTTGGACAGGGTACTTGAGGTCTCAAAGGGAGTGGTGATAGCGGGCACTGGCCTGGGCCACATGAGGGGAGAGCTGACTGAACGGGTAAAATACTGGGTTGAGGAGGGGCGGGCTGTGGTTGTGGCCTCCCAGTGCATCTTCGGGAGGGTGAACCTGAACGTCTACAGAACCGGTAGAAAGCTCCTTGAGGCGGGGGTTATACCCGCCTCAGACATGCCCCCGGAGGTGGCCTATGTGAAGCTGATGTGGGTTCTGGGCCAGACCTCCGACCCGGAGGAGGTCCGGGGGATGATGATGAGGAATCTGAGGGGTGAGATATCCGAGTCCTCCTCCCCTGCAGGGTTCGGTGAGGAGTACTACAGGTGGGTGGAGAGGATGGGAGGTGGTGCGGATGGATGAGGAGGATTACAGAGAACTGGGGCTTAGGGTGGGACTTGAGATCCACAGGCAGTTTACGGGGAGGAAGCTCTTCTGTTCATGTCCAGCAGAGCTGAACGATGAGGAACATCCATTTGAGATCTCCCGCCGCCTGAATCTGGCGGAGTCGGAGATGGGCGAGGTGGACAGGGCGGCGGAGGAGGAGGTCAGGAGGGGGAAGACCTTCAGATATCAGGTCCCAAAGGGTGTCTGCCTTGTTGAGATGGATGAGGAGCCCCCCCGGGGGCCAAACCCGGAGGCGGTTAAAGGCGCCCTTGTAATAGCCCACATGCTCAACATGAAGGTGGTTGATGAGCTGAACTACATGAGAAAGATCGTGGTGGACGGCTCCAATACCACAGGCTTTCAGAGGACTGCCCTCCTGGGTGTAGATGGCTTTGTGGAACTTAAAGGTGGCAGGAGGGTGGGGATAGAGTCCCTCTGCCTGGAGGAGGACGCCGCCAGGATAGTTGAGAGGGGGGAGGGTGAGGTGGTGTACAGGCTGGACCGTCTTGGTATCCCGGAGGTGGAGATTTCAACTGCGCCTGAGGCCAGAACCCCCGAGGAGGCAAGGGAACTGGCAAGGAGGATCGGCGAGATCCTGAGGAGGTCTGGGGTTGTCAGGAGGGGTATAGGGACCATAAGGCAGGACGTCAATATCTCCATAAAGGGGGGGGCCAGATGCGAGATAAAACTTGTCCAGGAGCTGTCGCTGATCCCAAAGGTGGTGCGCTGGGAGGTGGGAAGGCAGCTGAGGCTCCTTAAGGCCAGAGATATTCTTCTTGAGAGGGGGGTGAGAGTGGAGGATCTTAAGGGTGAGGTGGAGGAGCTGACACACATCTTCAGGGAGACTCAGTCCAAGATAGTGAGGAGGGTTATCAAGAGGGGCGGTGGGGTCTTCGGGGTGGCTCTCCCCGGCTTCTCTGGGCTTCTTGGTAGCCTCCCCGGGGATGATGAGAGGTGTCTCGGACCTGAACTCGCTGCTTATGCCAGAGCAAGGGGGGTGGGGGGGATATTCCACTCAGATGAGCTACCCTCTTATGGAATAGGTGAGGAGGAGGTTGAGAGGGTGAGGGGGGCTCTCTCCCTGCGGAAACTGGACGCCTTCGTTCTTGTTGTGGAGGATGAGGGGAAGGCCAGAGAGGCTTTAAAAGCGGTCCTCCAGAGGGCAAGGTTGGCGCTCAACGGGGTACCTGAGGAGGTCAGACGCGCCCTCCCAGACGGCAAAACGGAGTACATGCGCCCCCTCCCCGGGGCTGCCAGAATGTACCCGGAGACGGACATACCCCCCTACAGGATTGATGAGGATAAGGTAAGGAGTGCCAGAGAGGCTCTTCCTGAGCCCATTGAGGTGGCCGTAAAGAGGCTTGTTGAGAGGTACGAACTGCCTCAGCAGGAGGCAGAAGTGCTGGTAAGGGAAGGTCTGGATGGGCTCTATCAGAGGTACGCCTCATCCCACAGCAGGCAGGCGGTTAACACCCTCTTCTTGAGGGGAAGGGCTGCTGCGGGTGAGGTGGGAGTCTCCTTCAGCGACCTGCCTGAGGAGGTACTGGAGGTCGTATTAAAAGCTGTGGATGAGGGGAGGATAGCCAAGGAGGCGGTGGAGGAGGTCATAAGAAGGTCCCTTGAGAAACCCAGCGAGGAGAGGGAGCTCCTTCAGAGGGTCAGGGAAGCCATCGGGGAATTGGGGGCGGGGGAGGAGGTGGAGGCAGATGCCAGGCTCTTCATAGAGAGACTGGTTAAAGAGAGGGCTGATCTGATCAAGGAGAGGGGTGAGAGGGCCTTCAGCCCCCTGATGGGTGTGGTGATGAGGGAGTTCAGGGGGAGGGTTGACGGGGGAAAACTGGCCTCGTGGCTGAAGGAGGAGATAGAGAGGTCGCTTAAGGGTGGATAATATGGAGAGGGTCCTTGTGCACACCTGCTGTGCACCCTGCCTGACTGGGGTGCACTATCGCTTAAAAGAGGAGGGATATGAGGCGGTCTCCCTCTGGTACAACCCCAACATACACCCCTTCACCGAATGGGAGAGGCGCCTGGGAGAACTGCTCAAATACAGGGGATTAACAGGGATAGAGGTCATCGTGATAGACGAGTACCCGCTCAAGAAGTTCCTCAAAGGGTTGATCATAGCAGACGAGAGGGGAACGGAGGCCAGATGTTCCTACTGCATAGGTATGAGGCTGAAGAGAACGGCGGAGGAGGCGAAAAGAAGAGGATTTGACTACTTCACAATTACCCTTCTCGTCTCACGCCACCAGCCCCACGAACTGATAAGAGATCTGGGAAGGAGGATAGGGAAGAAAGAGGGAATAAAGTTCCTCTACATTGATTTCAGGAAGAACTGGAAGGATTCGGTCAGGATATCAAGGTCTCTTCACATGTACAGGCAGGGGTACTGCGGGTGTATACTGAGCGAGGCGGAGAGGTACAGGGTGGAGTGGGAGGAGGGAAAGGATTACCTGAAGGAGAAGGGGGTGGATATCTGGTTTGGATAGCTCATTTGGGTGAGCAGGCTTTGAAGTACTCCCCCCAATCAATCTCTGTGAGCTGAAGGGTGTTCCCATCCGGGTCTTCAAAGAGCAATATTTCTCAATCTCCAACAGATGGACTATTGATGACAATGAGGGTCCCCCTATTTTGCAAAATGCCATACTGATGGGATCATAACTCACATAGGAACAAAATCATGCAACTTTTTTAATTCTGGATTCACCTTTCCTTCCCGAATAATGGGGAAATTCACGTCAACTATTATCGGTCTCTCCACAAGAAAATCCTTATAGGCAATTCTTAATGAGTCAAAATACCTCCTAGCAGAGGCATGGTCGGGTGCGGTGAACATTACCAAAAGGTCAAACTCCCCGTTTACATAAAGAACGTTCAGAAGCCTTACGTTCTGCTTTTTGGGGGCCCGGGTGACCATTCTCTCAATTATGAGGTGCGCCAGGTCCCGAGTCATCGGACCCAGTTTCATCAGAATGACGTACATTACGTGGTTTAGTTTCCCATCATCCACCACTGCTGTATATCCCCATATAACCTTGTCCTTTTCCAGTTTTCTCCTCATACGCCATATCAGCTGACGATACGTCCCTAAGTCCTTTGCCATCTGATGGGGGCTTTTGGTGGGGTCTTCCGTCAAACATTTCAGAACTTTTTCATACCACTTAGTGCGACGCTTTTCACTGTTCTGGGGCATATTTGTACACCTCGTCGCACTATAATGTGACTTATCTATTTATGTGTTATTGAATTACCCTGCTGTGGGAGGTGGGAAGATGTGTGATGCGGATGATGAGGACGACATAGAGTATGAGAGAATTGTCATCTATCCACTTGATTACGATAGGAATAAGAGAAGAAAACTCCGGCAGTTGCTGAAGGAGCTTGGTATCCGATATGAGTATGAGTACTACTGAGGGGCAGATATATGAGGGAAAAAACGGGTAGAGAGGAGACAAAAACGGATCTTATTGAGCGATATCCAGAGAAGTTCATTCCAGAGGATAGAATATTCCAGCACATTCACCGAGGGGACCGGATATTCATAAGCACTGCGTGTGCCGAGCCGCAGTACCTAGTGAGTGCCCTCATAAAGTACGTGGAAAGCCATCCAAAGGCATTTTTTGATGCGGAGATTATCCATGTATGGACACTAGGGGTCGCCCCCTACACCCAGGAGAAGTTCAAAAGAAACTTCAGGCACAACTCATTCTTTATCGGCCCCCACACAAGAGATGCCGTGAATACTGGCAGAGCGGACTATACGCCTATCTTCCTCTCCCAGGTGCCGAAACTTTTCTACACGGGCATGGTGGAACTGGATGTCTCCCTCATACAGGTTTCCGTACCGGACAATCACGGCTATTGTAGCCTTGGGGTGAGCGTGGATATTGTTAAGGCAGCTGTTGAGAATTCAAAACTTGTAATTGCCCAGATCAATCCCAGGATGCCCCGGGTGCACGGAGACGGTTTCATACATATGGATGACATAAACTTCGCAGTATACCACGAGGAGCCTCTGCTTGAACTGAAAAATGAGGATGTAGACACGGGAGTAGAGGAGAAAATTGGAAGGTATGTAGCAAGGCTAGTGCAGAATGGGGACACCATTCAGGTGGGATACGGCAGCATACCCAATGCTGTGATGAAGTACCTTGGGGGAAAGAAGCATCTTGGGGTACACACGGAGTTGCTTACCCCGGGGATCGTAGAACTGATCAAAAAGGGTGTGGTGGACAATACCAAAAAGACAATCAACAGGTACAAGACCGTAGCAACTTTCTGCATGGGGGATGAGAAAACATACGATTTCATAAACGACAATCCTTCTATAGAGTTTAGAACTGTAGACTACACTAACAACCCTAGAATCATAGCCCAGCACGACAACATGACCGCAATAAACAGCGCCCTTGAGGTGGATCTTACCGGGCAGGCATCTGCAGAATCTATTGGAAACATATTCTACAGTGGGATAGGGGGTAATGTGGACTTTATGAGAGGCGCGGTGATGGCAAAGAGAGGAAAGTCCATTTTAGCATTGCCTTCAACTGCCCGCAACGGGGAGGTGTCCCGCATAGTTCCCTATATCAGGGAGGGGGCTGGTATCACTTTAACCCGGGGGGATATACACTATGTGGTCACCGAATACGGGATAGCGTACCTCCACGGGAAGAACATAAGGGAGAGGGCACTGGAGTTGATATCAATAGCCCATCCAAAGTTCCGACCCTGGCTCATCATGGAGGCTAAGAAGAGACATCTTATATACGAGGATCAGGCCTTCGTACCGGGAAGGAAAGGGGAGTATCCAGAGGAACTAGAAACCTTCAGGAGGCTTAAAGACGGGAGTGAGATAAAGTTAAGGCCAGTTAAAATCAGCGATGAACCCCTGCTTAAAGATTTCTTCTATTCCCTCTCTGCGAACAGCATGTATAGGAGGTTTCTCTCCGCAAGACTTGATATGCCCCATGAGAGGTTGCAGGATTTCGTTGTTGTGGATTACACAAGGAGAATGGTCATTCTGGCAGTTATAGAGGAAGGGAGAAAAGAGAAGGTCGTGGGTGTGGGGGAGTACAGCATAAATGAGGGCTCCCACACCGCTGAAATTGCGGTTGCCGTTCTGGACGCCTATCAGAACAAGGGGATTGGAACGGAACTCGTGAGATATCTCACACACTTGGCCAGAAAACAGGGTCTGCTGGGATTCACTGCCGAGGTTCTGCAGGAGAACAAGCCAATGCTACACATCTTCAAAAAGATGGGATTTGACATACAATCCTCACAGGAGGATGGGGTATATGAACTCAGAATGTGGTTCAGGGTGGTATAATGAGCGATGACGAGATAAAGTACCTGTTTGAACCCAGAACAGTCGCCGTAATTGGAGCGTCTCATGTGAAGGGCAAGATAGGATACAAGGTTGTGGAAAACCTAGTGAAGGGAGGTTACAAAGGGAAGGTTTACCCCATCAATCCAAAGGGCGGCAATAATTTCGGCCTCAGGTACTACAAATCGGTTGGCGATGTGGGAGAGCCGATAGACCTCGCGGTTATAACCATACCATCAAAATACGTTCTTGATGCGGTAGAGGATTGTGGAAATGCTGGGGTGAAGTTTCTAGTTATAATAACATCAGGTTTTGCTGAGGTTGGAAATATAGAGGGTGAAAGGTCTATTGTAGAGGTAGCACACAGATATGGTATGAGGGTTCTTGGTCCCAATGTATTTGGAATATATTCTGCAAAATCAAGTATGAATGCCACCTTTGGACCTGACTATGTGAAAAAAGGGAACATCGCTATTGTCACTCAGAGCGGTGCTCTTGGAATAGCTATGATTGGAAAGAGTGCCGCAGAGAACATAGGGCTCTCTGCTATAGTTTCCGTGGGGAACAAGTCTGACATTCAAGAGGCAGAACTCCTTCAGTACCTTGCAACAGACGTGAACACGAAAGCGATTCTAATGTACATAGAAGGTGTAAAAGATGGTGAGAAATTCATTAGAGAGCTCAAGAACGCAACAAGGCGAAAGCCTGTTGTAATAATTAAATCTGGAAGGTCAGAAATGGGTGCTATGGCCGCTGCATCCCATACAGGGTCACTCGCCACGGAGGATGTAATATTTGATAAGATTATACGGCAGTTTGGGGCCCTCCGGGCTGAAACCATCCGGGAGGCTTTCAACTGGTGCCGCTTCCTCTCCAGTGCCATCCCACCAGAAGGTGAGAACACCCTAATTGTGACAAACGGCGGTGGTCTTGGTGTACTGGCTGCAGATGCATGTGAGTCGCATCAGGTAAGTCTCTACAAAGATATGAAGAGGCTTACAGAGACCTTTGAGGACGTTGTCCCCTCATTTGGCTCCCCAAGAAACCCCGTTGACCTGACCGGCCAAGCGACAGACGAGGACTATATAAAGGCCCTCAACAGGGCGCTTGAGGCAGACTTCATTCATTCTGTCCTAGGGCTCTACTGTGAAACCGCCCTCTTCTCTGTAGATAAAACGGCTAGAATGATAGAAAGAACCTACAGGAACTTCGTGGGCAGAAAACCTATAGCCTTTTCCGCTTTTGGGGGAACAATGATAAAAGACGCTGTAAACAGATTAGCATCGCTCAACGTACCTGTTTTTGAGGATGTCCATGATGCTGTATCCTGCATGGGTGCCTTATACAGATACTACAGATACAGAAAAGATGCAGAGGGGGTAGAATCGCCGCTCTCTAGGGAGGAGTTGATAAAAAAGATTGATCTTACAGCCATAAGAAGGGTTATAAAAGATGCCCTCAATGAAGGAAGGGTTTACCTCACAACTCCAGAGGTGCAGTCAATACTGGACTCGCTAAAAATACCGAGACCTCGGAGCAGAATCGCAAGAGGTATAGATGAGGCTGTTGAGGCGGCTGAGGCCATTGGGTACCCTGTTGTGATGAAGATCGTTTCAAGGGACATAATTCACAAAAGCGATGTAGGCGGTGTTGCTCTTGGGCTGGACAATAAAAAGGAGGTTATTGACGCTTATCAGGCCATAATAAGGAACTGCAGAAAGTTCCGACCAGAGTCAAGGATTGAAGGTGTTGAGGTAAGCAGAATGATAACTGGGGGTGCTGAAACCATAGTGGGGGGAAGAAGAGATAGAACCTTCGGTCCAATTGTCATGTTCGGTCTCGGCGGGATTCATGTTGAGGTGATAAAGGATGTCACTTTCCGGCATTTTCCCTTCAGCCGTAGGGAGGCTTTAAGGATGATAAGAGAGATAAAAGGCTTCCCAATTCTTATGGGCGTACGAGGAGAGGGTATGAAGGACATATCCACCCTTGCAGATGTTATTTTGAAGGTAGGAGCACTTGTTTATAATATCACTGAGATTAAAGATATGGAGATCAACCCACTTGTAGTATTTGAGCAGTCCGAGGGGGTCATCGCATTGGACGCCAGGATATTTTTGAGCGATAAGGGAGGTGCAGGTGCATGAAACCAATAATATTTGGATCTACAGAGGAGAATGCTGGAAAAACCATGTGCATAATAGGTATTGGAAGGTATTTGAGGGGTGAATTCTGGTATCTAAAACCTCTCGGAGACAGGCACGTTTACAAGAAGAAGCGGTTATGGGATCATGATGTTAAACTGGTCACCAACACTTTTGGGATTGATGTGGATCCTGAACACCTCACTATTGGATTTGACCACTCAAAGTTGAGGTATATGTACGACGAGAATACGCGTTCTGAGAAACTTAAGGAGATGTGCAGAGAGGCCCCTAGAGAGATGCCTGTAGTGGTGGAGGGGGGGCGAAACCTCTCCTTCGGCGCTAGTATAAAACTTGACCCCATCCAGATGGCTAGAACCCTTGGGGGGGGACTAGTTCTTGTGGTATCAGGAGAGGAGAACAGTATTCTGGACAACCTGCAATTTCTGAAATATTTTGTGGATATGACAGAAACGGATTTCAGGGGGATAATCATAAACAAGGTGAAAAATGTAGAAGACTTTAATAGTGAGCACCTCCCCTACATAGAGGAGATGGGTTATAGGATCCTGGGTGTAGTTCCCCACATAAAGGAACTTTCCAGTTTCACTATGAAATACATTGCTGATAAACTCTTTGCAAAGGTTATCGTGGGTGAGAAAAACCTCAATGTCTCCATTGAGAACATATTTGTGGGAACAATGTCCGTGGACTCCGCCATAAGAAGCCCAATTTTCCACAAGGAGAAAAAATTGATCATTACAAGTGGAGACAGAAGCGACATTATTCTGGCCTCGCTAGAGAACAACACTGCAGGCATTATACTTACAAATAATATCCCACCTCCATCAACCATAACATCAAAGGCAGAGGAACTCAACATACCACTTCTTCTAGTTCCCTTTGACACCTATGAAACCGCAAGAAGGCTCAACGACATGGTTCCTCTCATCACAGAGGATGACACCAAAAAGATAAGGATTGCTGAAGAAACAGTGAAAAAATATGTGGATGTTAAATCCATTCTCCAGAGCGCAGAATAGACGGATGTTCATCCTAGGAGGGAGACCCCAGGGGGGTTTCAAGTTCGAGATATAGCCCGGCTAAGTCCTTCTTCACCTCTGCCCTCAACAGCTCCTTTTCATTTACGGTGCGAAAGCCCTCCGGGGCATTGAGGATCATAATGGCCCCATCGTGCACAAAAAGCTCTTCAGCCAGGTTTGTACGTCGGCTGATAACCCAACGAAGAACAAGATACAACGGCAGAAGAATGCAAAATATCAAGAGAATGAAGAAGGTTTTAATTACTTCAAAAAGATTGAATGGGAGCTCGGATGAGAAGGTGAGAGGTAGAATAAGAAGGATGTAGGGGAGTAATAAGAAGAGCGCAAGCCTCCATTGGACCAATTCTCCTATGGCTCCACGTGATTTCTCCGGCGAAGTGTTTACATAATCAAAGCCTTTCCGTTTAAATCCTTCCAGGTGAGAGGCTTTCTCATAAACGGTGTAGGGCATGCGGAGTCTCTCCCCTCCCACCGTCTCTATCTCTGCTTCGTGAGAGAGGAAGGTGGGTTCCAGTCTTAAGCGGACAGCCTTAATCTCGCTATAGGGAATAACTCTCCTCACCCTCCTCAGGAACCTGCTCACGGCTGATGAGGGTACCTCAACCCCGTCTCCTCTGGGTTTAGCCCTATATCTTATCATATCTTTAAAAACCCTTTTTTCTGTAACGTAAGATAGCCAGAACATCAGAAATGCAATGCTAGAGAAGAGAACCAGTATAAAAATGGGGATGAATCCTCCTTCAAGAACCTCTCTGCCAAATCCAAAACCGATCATCACAACCATGTATATCCCCATGAAATAGGAAATGAGCATTTTGTGAGGGGAGGGTTTGAGGGGAACGGGGCTTTTCACAACTCCCCTCTCCCCCTCCGGCCCCACATAGATGTTAAAGCATGAGTCCATTTTATATGGAACAAGCTTCTTTAGAACCTTCATAACTCTGAATGGGTCCTCCAACTCGTCTAGGATGAAGCTCTTATCCCACATTATAGATGAATTTTATCCTCTTCAACCCGAAGCCGTAATATGTGGTACTCTCAAGGGTTACTCTCTCCAGCCTCTCCCAGTGGACAAAAGCCTCCTCCCTTTTGAGACCCTTTTTGAAATCAACCACAGGGAGGGTGAAGCCTTTTTCATATATCTTAAAGGGCATTCTCGTTACATTTTGTCTGAACAGAGAATACCCCATTGCCGTGACCATAGCTCCTACTACAGCAAATAGGAGCCCGTAAATGCCTAAGAGTATCAAGAGTATCAGGAGTATACCTATGCAAATCACAGTAACAGACATTAAAAGGGTTACGGGGTCCTTGTACCTCCTCTTCTTCGCCCACTCTTCAACATAAAGAAGACGCCCTCTGGATGCCTTCAAATTCAAAATAGACACCTTTGTGTTGTCTCTCCCTTCCACTGTCCCCTACCAGAATAAAATGCTTACCCAATTATATATTCTTTCCAATATCACCT
>Ga0190360_1001710_pt1 | contig 11130 bp, 8 predicted proteins | sample 48721834_MG_FD_161271 | JGI IMG/M metagenome (GOLD analysis project Ga0190360, IMG submission 161271) | Hydrothermal vent microbial mat bacterial communities from Southern Trench, Guaymas Basin, Mexico - 4872-18-3-4_MG | ecosystem: Environmental > Aquatic > Marine > Hydrothermal vents > Microbial... | reverse complement strand
TCCACCAAGATCATACTGGGTGAATGGGGCATTTGGAGAGTTATCGTATCCCTTAAATGGAAAAAAAATATCAATAGGTGTGGGATATAGTTGGTGGCCAGAGTTAACGAATACAGTTGGACTCTCCCTATATATTCCGAATGAAGATCCAAAAACTGGATATGCTTATGTGACAACTTCAAATTGGGATTTGTCGACCACATTACTGTATCTCCAATTTCATATCAATTCCTCTTTTTTTATAGGGGGTTGCATGAATTATTGCGTAGCTTCAACTAAAGAGCATCTTAATCATCACAATAGCAATATATACACAAAGGATACAACTGCATATGTCCAACGAAAGTGTATAGGGGGTGGAATATTTTGTGGGTGGGAAGGTTCGAGTATGTTTGGAACCTCAAGATTAAAGCCTTATCTCAAACTACAACTTGGATGGGCAAGGGAATATGAAAACAACTCTCCCTGGGAATGGAATGATAAACTTACGGTTACAATGGGGGGGATTTTTTTAGGTTTAAAATTCGAAATAGGAAGTTAAAATGAGATACCTAAGATATATAATTTTATTTTCTTCTATAGTTTTAGCACCATTGAATAATTTGTTTGCAGATGATCCAATAAAATTTCTTCATCGTCCAATAATATTTCTTCATGGGATACAGACTCCTCCCAAACCAGAAAATGGATGGCCAACATGGAATAGTTCAAATTCTGCTATGATGGAAATAATTAACAGCGAATATAGCGGGTATAAAGCAGGTGTTCCTCTAAATTGTTGTAAAGATTCAATTCTCTATACCATGCCAGATTCAAAAAGAATCTACAACTTCTCCTATTACAACCCTGATGGCTCAAGGGGGGTGATTGGAAACAATGTAAATGATACAACAGAAAAGGAGAAAAATCCTTCCTTCTGGAGGAAGTTGAGTTATGGGATTGGGTATGAAGGGGGGTTGTGTGCCCCAGGCAGAGATCTTGCAGAAGAAACACCCCCATTTACATTTAATTTTCCACCAAGATCATACTGGGTGAATGGGGCATTTGGAGAGTTATCGTATCCCTTAAATGGAAAAAAAATATCAATAGGTGTGGGATATAGTTGGTGGCCAGAGTTAACGAATACAGTTGGACTCTCCTTGTATGTACCTAGCGAAGATACTTTGATATATTACAGCTATGTTACTACTAACCAATGGGAATTATCTATGTTATACCTTACGTTTGGTTTGAAATTAAACCCAACTTTTGTAGTTGGAGTTTCAGTTAATTATTGTAATGCCGAAACAAAAGAAGAATTAATGGTTGAATATTATGACAGTTTAAAGTTTGTTGTTGATACTACTGCATATGTCCAACGAAAGTGTATAGGGGGTGGAATATTTTGCGGGTGGGAAGGTTCGAGCATGTTTGGAACCTCAAGATTAAAGCCTTATCTCAAACTACAACTTGGATGGGCAAGGGAATATGAAAACAACTCTCCCTGGGAATGGAATGATAAACTTACGGTTACAATGGGGGGGATTTTTTTAGGTTTAAAATTCGAAATAGGAGGTTAAAATGAGATACCTAAGATATATAATTTTATTTTCTTCTATAGTTTTAGCACCATTGAATAATTTGTTTGCAGATGATCCAATAAAATTTCTTCATCGTCCAATAATATTTCTTCATGGGATACAGACTCCTCCCAAACCAGAAAATGGATGGCCAACATGGAATAATCCAAATTCTGCTATGATGAAAATAATTAACAGCGAATATAGCGGGTATAAAGCAGGTGTTCCTCTAAATTGTTGTAAAGATTCAATTCTCTATACCATGCCAGATTCAAAAAGAATCTACAACTTCTCCTATTACAACCCTGATGGCTCAAGGGGGGTGATTGGGAACAATGTAAATGATACAACAGAAAAGGAGAATAATCCCTCTTTCTGGAAGAAGTTGAGTTATGGTATTGGGTATTCTGGGGGATTATGTTATACAGGCCCGGACTTAAAAAGATATGTAGACGGTTATTCATATGATTTTACAACAATCTTTTACTGGCTTAATTCAATTGAAGTGAGTGCTGTCTATCCACTTGAGAATGGGAAAGGAATTGAAGTGGGAATGGGGTATGGATGGGCAAGGCTAGGAGGAGATAGATGTGTTGGAGATGATTGGAAAATTTCTTATATTTCTTTTGATATTGGTATAATTTGTTCAAAGTGGGAATATAATATATCTCTTTGTTATCTGGATGCTTTATGGTTTAAAAATGAATATTATGGAAAAGGATGGGGGTGGAAAGGTGTTGTGTGTTATAAAAGGATATTTTTTTCCTTGGGAAATAGTAGTATAAATCATAATATATCAACTACCCCATATAGTGTGTCACTCTTATTTAATGGTATTGGCTTTTCTTTAAACTACAGATTTAACTTAAAAGGAGGTGTAAAATGACTTTTAAAAGAACCTTTTTATTAATCTCTTTTATGCTTTTCTCAATAGGTTTATTTGCTTCTGATGTTCCAATAATCTTTGTCCACGGACACAAATCAGAGGCAAGACCAGAAGGTTCCTCAGATGACCCTAATGATAAATCTGTTGGCGGGTGGGCAACTTGGTACCCAAGGGACTATAATGGAATAACTTTAAAATTCCCCACAGCAATGACCAAAATAATAGGCTATCAGGGTTACCATTATGGTCTTAAAGCAGATGGAACTCCTGCTATTACCTGTGATAAGACAACACAACTCCAACCTAATCAAGGAACAAAGAGAATCTTTAATTTCTCCTACTACCACCCTGATGGCTCAAGGGGGGTGATTGGGAACAATGTAAATGATACAACAGAAAAGGAGAATAATCCTTCTTTCTGGAGGAAGTTGAGTTATGGGATTGGGTATGAAGGAGGGATATGTTATACAGGCCCGGACTTAAAAAGATATGTACACGGTTATTCATATGATTTTACAACAATTCTTTACTGGTTAAATTCAATAGAGGTAAGTATTACTTATCCTGTGAAAGATGGGAAAGGAATTGAAGTGGGAGGAGGAGTTAATTATGCTAAATTGCCACAGAGAGACTTTTCTAACGCTTATTGGGATTTTCGGAATTTCCAAGGAAGTATTAAAGTATTAAAAAATAAAGTAAGTTTTGGCTTGATAGGTTATTATTCATGGATCCGGAAAGTGGATAAACGATATGAAGATACTGACAATAATCCTTATACACCTGGAGAGTTTGTTGGATATGATGTTTATTCTGGAAGAGGTAAAGGTTTTGCCATTATCTTCAAAATTTATCACAAATGGAGACATGGTAAGTTTGGGGTATCTTTTACTTTAGGCAGTATTAAATGCAAAGTAGAAAGTATCTCACATTTTGAGACTTTGAGTCTTAATGGGATACATCTTTTTTGGAATTGGCGAATTTCAGAAAAAGGAGGTATAAAATGAGGCATTTTATAAGTTTTATTGTTTTCATCACTTCATTCGGCGTAAATTCCGCAGAAGTACCTATTATATTTGTTCATGGACACGAAGGCGAAGCTACATCGGAATATGGTTGGAAAACATGGTATCCTACAGACAATAATGGCGTGTTACAGTATCCCACAGCCATGACAAAAATCCTTTCATCACATTATGCTGGGTATACAGCTGGTTCTCCTCTTAATTGTGATATAGATTCTACACCAACACCTACAGGAGGGAATACAAGAGTGATTTATAATTTCTCCTACTACTACCCTGATGGCTCAAGGGGGGTGATTGGATATTCTGATTCTGTACTTGTATTAATAAAGGATGACGGGAGTGATACATTATTTCCATATGAGCCAGATTATCCAAAAGGGAAAGATGTACCGGCACATTACTATCAAGTATGGTTTCCGAGATATATACCTGTATCCATTTACTATATGAATACCTATATTGAGAATTGGAGAAGTGGCAAATATGCAAAGAGACTTGCTGATTTTATAGATAAAGTGCTTACAGCAACGGGTGCATCTCAGGTAGATATTGTGGCGCATAGTATGGGAGGAGATGTTGTAAGGTCTACAATGAAATATTATGGATGCTCGTCCAAAATAAGGAAGGTGATAACAATTGGAACACCGCATCATCCATACAGTTCCTATCTTGAAAGATTCGCAGAGGCTTTTATAGTGGGGAGTCAGGATTGGCAAAAGGACGGAGGGGAGGACACAGAGTTGGGGGCTACTTCTGGGGGTCATACAACTGTTTTTAGAGATTTAATAACAGGGCAGGAGAGAGAATGGTTGGATTTTCTTGGATACTCTGGGTATGGAGATGTTCAGTTTAGTACTATTGCAGGAAACAGAGGATTGGTTATTGCGGGTCACCCCAATGACGGAACAGTAGAAGTAAATCAGGCTCATTTAGATATTGCTACTTTCAAGCCTGTAATATATGCTTCTCATAGTTATGCTGGAGAACAGGAACTCGCAGAGGTCACCTGCACCTATACGACCGAATTCATAAAGAAGTGGATGATTGATGATGAGGTACTTGCTGAGGCAACAATCTCAGGGAATACATCTCTATATCCGAATCCTTGGCCCCAGACTTCAGGAAATGGATTTTTTGGTGCTTTGAGATGTAATGTTGGAGTTAATAGTTATCAGAATGTTCTTTCTTTAGTATCTCTTATTACAACTATTTCTGGGAATGACATCATAGATGTGTATGGGATCCCCCTCTATAAATGTATAGATGCAGAGCCAGGTGAAGCGGGAGACCCTGTTATATTAGCAAATCCAGGGGATTTACCTCCTGGTCTATATTCTTTTAGATATTTTATAAATGATATGGTTCATGGAGAAATAGTAAATGATTTAACAACTTTCCGTCGAGATCCCGACCCTACGCCATACAATGGCTCTTATGTTGAAGTTAAAGAGCCACAGGGAGGGTCATATTATTCAGGGGAGAGCATCTGGATAAAATGGCTTTCTGATGAAATGGTGCTTTCAACAGACATCTATTTTTCTATTGATAATGGTGCTACATATGAAAGGATATTCCATCTGGGACCAAGGGGTTATAATGAAGCCCTATACGAAGATTCAGTCAAGTGGGAAATCCCATATGCAAACTCTAATTCGTGCAAGATAAAAGTTGTTCAAAATCTTGATAATGTGTTTTATATAAGCGATGGGAGCAATAATTTTTCTATCATACCTCCACCTCCACCAACCATTACCCTTCTCTGGCCAAATCAGACAGGGATTAGTGTGGAAGAAGGAAAAAATTACTCAATAAGGTATAATGGAGATGCAGCTGCTGGAATCAAGAGGGTAGAAGCCTATCTTTCAAGGGATGGTGGCAATACATTCCCTGATACCCTTGCAAACCCACATTTGTACGACAGGCCTTATCCTACATCTGTTACAGATGATACAATTTCCTGGGATGTAACTCAGGGACCAACTGAACAGGGGAAAATTAAAGTTATTGCCTACGATCCAAATGATATCAAAGGTTATGATGTAAGTAGTTACAATTTCTCCGTAAAACTTGCAAGACCTTCTTTTTGTGAAAATTATGTTCCTTCATATACCTCTGTTCATCTTGCCTTTAATGACAGGTCAAAATATGAGGACGAGTATATAATAGAGAGGAGCGAAGATGGAACAAATTATACAACCATTGCCACAGTTCCAGGGCTAACAGGCACAGGAATCATAGAGTATGAGGATGAGAGCGTCCAGCCAAGGAAGAAATACTATTACAGGATAAAGGGGAAAAAGGGAAGTATGTATTCTAATTATACAACTGCATCTATATTTACAGCACCCAACTGGAAGGCATCAGAAGAAGGTGATTTTTCAGATCATAACAGATGTCATTTCTTTGTAGATAATGGTATAATACATCTTGGTTATGTAAAGAAAAAGAATACTCATTCATATTTAGATATATACAGAAAATTTACGAATGGCAAGTGGAATGCGCCCGATGAACAGATCGAAGAAGATGGAGGCGGGGGTAAGTTATCATTAAAGGAACTTTCAGATAGTAGCATATGGATTACATTATTAGGGAATAGAGTTTTCAGGTTAAAAGATGGTGTGTATGATATGTTTATTTATAACGCTGGAGATATAGACTATATTTCTGACCCCGTATATTCTCAGGGTAAAATACACATAATAGTTTCAAAAGTAAAACAACCAACAAAAGGAGAACCTCCATCTCCTTATTATTGTTATGATGAGATAATATTAGATCCAGTGACCCAGCAGTGGAACACAATAAAAATAGATAGTTTTAGATTCAATAGCAATGCCTATACAGACTATAGTGCTCCTGTTTTATCATACAATGGTTGCAGGATGATAACAGCTTTTTCTTTATTAAAAAATAACCAATGGGAGATTCACCTGAAGGAGAAGGAGGATAATGACCCTTTATGGTATAATAAAACATTCATATCTGATGCAAGAATGCCCACTATTTCTGATGACTATCTTGGATATAAAAAAGGCGATGACTCGATTTTTATCTACCGAATAAGTACGGGGGATAAATGGGGAATATCAACACCATCAGCCTCAAACCCCTTTATTTATTACAATAATGGCACTATTTATCTTGCATATGGGGAGGATGGAGAGATAAGATATAGAACGTTCGGGGATAATCTGTTTACGGATGAGTATAATCTCTCTGTATCACCAGATACGAATTTTCTTTATCCAGAGGTCTATATAAAGGATGGTACAACATATGTCCTGTATGTTGAAGAATATAGTACAGGAACGGATAGTATCAGAGAGATAAGGACAAAATCATTTCCCCTCCCTCCCCCTGTAACGGATGTAACACCTCTTACACATATATTTCTTTCTCTTTTTACAATATATACAATCCACTGGAATATACAGGATTTATATACACCAGTTAAGACAAAGATATACATAACAAGGGATGGGGGTGCAAGCTGGAGTTATATAAAAACATTGTCTGGGGACCCGGGGGAATACACATGGATGGTAACTCCTCCTACTACATCTAACGCACAATTCAGGGTTGAGGTTTATTATGATGAAACAGATAATCCTGGTATCGGATACTCCCATACATTTACCATAGAGGAAGAGGAAATTCCCGTTAGAGGGAAGGGAATAACATACCAGAGATATGGCACAGGGAATATTACTCTTGTAAATGTTGGATTTACGCGAGAATCATCGTATCAATTTGAAAGGAATGTACCTGCTGCTCCCTTTGGTCTTATTACAACATTCACAGTTCCATTATTGGGTAATTACTGGTTTGCAGGGGGTATAAGAAGTAGTGGGGAAGGGAAAACAGGACTTAGAGTAAAGATAGATGGGAAGTGGGAAGATATAGGATTTACAGCTGATACACTCTGGGAGAGAAAATATAAGTCATTCAACCTGAAAACGAATGAAGACATAATATTGGATTTGAGGTGTAATGAGGGTTTCTCGGGGATAGGAAACATAGAAAATCCCAGAATATACAAGAGTGAATACATTCCCCTTGTACTTGTAGATGCCTCTTACATTACAGGGCTTGGCACCATATATCCATCGACAATAACAAAGAAAAGGAAAGGTTTTACAGATGAATGTGATACGGGTGACACACTGATATACAGTCTGAATCATAAAACTGGCGAAAGGATAAGGATATATCTTGAGAAGGGTATGGGCATTATCTACGATGACAGTATACCCATTGGTTTTGTAAAAAAGGGCGAGAATGATATGCCACTGCTCCAAAATGGGAATAAGATTAAAATAAAAGGAAAGGGTCTTGAGGTAAAATATATTGCAATATACAGTCTTGATTCAGGGAAGAAAAGCACTCTTGCAGGGCATACACCTGCTAAACTTGAGCCTAAAATAGAGATAATGGGTATTGGTAAGAGAATAGATATTTATGTTACATATAACACCAATGGTAAGATAAGGATAGATGTCTATGATACAGCGGGCAGGAGGATAGAGAGAAAAGAGGCATTTCTAAGTTATGGTAAGAGATTTATCAGTCTTGGAGAGCACCTCCCCTCCGGGGTTTACTTTGTTAAAGTAAGTGGTGGATTAAGCGCCTTTGGCAAGGTGATGGTTATTAAGTAGATGAGGGCAGGTTTATTCCTGCCCTATCTACTATATTTAGAAAACTTGGATTGGTATTTTTTTGTATCGCCTCTAATTTTGTTTTGCGGATGGCAACAATAAAATAGTTGTAATGACTATAAGCGTTGAAGAAGCAATAAAGACAATCAATATGAAACTATCTGAGATGGAAAGGGGTAACATCTTCCCGTCTAATGAGAATAAAGGATATTATAAGAAAGTAAATTCTCTCTGTTCTAAACTCAAAAACTTGGGGTAAGAAGACGGTGCATGACTCTGTGACAGTTTAAAAGTTCAAGGAAAAAAGACAGTAGCGAGGATATAGGGGAAGAAAAATATACTGGTTCAAAGGTTGAAAGTTAAAAGGAAAATTTTGGGGATAAATAAAGAAAAAAATCCTTCTAAAGTTAAGAAAATTTTATTTTAATAATTTATATCCAATAAGGAGATAGGTATGTATTCAAAACATAAATTTTTAAAAAAGATAGCCATAATAGTCTCCGCATTATCCGTTAAATCCGCATTCTGAATTCCGCATTTTTATGTATGGTCTTTTCCATCTTTTTATGGATTATATCTTGACAAATTTTTTATTTATGGTATAAAAATACATATGAAAGAATTTATCCTTTCAGGGGAAGAACTTCTTCAAAAAGAAAGATTTATTCTCTCTCTCTCTCTCTCTATCTCTCAAGAAATACATTAAAATACAAAGATATGAGGAGGTATGAATAAGGAAAAGGCATTTACCCCTTCTGGGGAATAAAAAACAGAGGAGGTATTTATGATTATTTTATTATTTTCAGTCTATTCTTACTTTAATCTTTCTGGTATCAATGGAGTTTTCCCAATGTTCAAACAGAATAGTTTCTACAATTCTCATTCATCTTTTGTTTATGAAACCAGTTTATTTCCAGAGGGCAATTCTGGTGGTATCAAGGATAACAAGCTATTAAGGATGGCAGTGGAGTTTGGGGTGACAGAGGAAATTTGTTTATTGAAGAATATCTGTTTAAGTCCAGTAGGGGGTGTTGACCCCGGTTCAGAAATAATAGCACCAATCTTATACATATCTGCTGACATAGTTATAGGATCAATTATTCCACCTGTTGTTTCTTTTAAAATGGAAAGGAAAAGGTCAAGCTCAGTTTTTATTAAAGCAATAGGTGGTACATTATTGGGAGAGGCAATAGGGATATTGTTATTCTGGAATTCAGAATCACCATTATATAATATGGGTAGTCGAAGAAGTTGGTCTCACTTACCTCTTACCTGCCACTTTCTTTTCAGTCATAGCCATAAATTTATAAGGAAGGAAGTATGAGAAGAGTTATTTTCAGTTGTTTTTTGGTTTATATCAGTATTTATGGCCAGGGTTTTAAGGTATATACTTCTACCTGGAATCATGTCTCTGCTGTTATGTGCATAAGTCTTTTCATTGTAGAAAACAAAAATCAAAAAATGGAGGTGGAATATGTTTTTGTTGATTTTTTCAGTCTTGTATGGTTTTAACTCCCATGAAATAGACAATCTATATAGTAGTAATTATCTGAATAACATGTATGCATATGAGACTTTTAATGAGGGTGGTTCATTTAAGTATGGGGATGTGGTGAAGGGTATAGGGATTGCAGGTGTGGAGTATGTATTAGGAAGTCTTGGAGGTTTTCTCTGGAGCGATCTGTTTTTCCCCCTTAATGAGAGCAAGCATTGGTATTACATACCCCATCTTGCAGGAGGTTATGGATTATTTTCAGGGAGTTCTTTATATTTGACAGGGAGGCTTTTGGGGCAAAGGCGTTCATACATAAAATCTTTCACAGGTGCATTTCTTGGAGGAATGCTGGCAAGCTTTTTCATACCACCTTACAGTGAGGATTATCCAGGTGTTGAAGATTCCCAGAGATACAATTTTAAAAAGGCCTGGTACTATGAGACGATACCAACGATAGGAGCCATGATAATAGATGGGACAATACCCTGGGGTGATAAAGGAAGGTATGGATACGAATTTTTATTTGGAGGATTGTTCTCTCTGTTTGCAGAGGGTTTTTCATACATTGCAATACATCCAGAAGGGAGTGGAGTAGACAGTCGAGTATGGGGCACATTGATTGAAACGGGGAGGAGTGTTGCAGTGTCCCTTGCAACTGGTTATGTAGTGAATAAGATAGGGAAGTTGAATGGGCATGAGGGGAACCTAAGGAAGGCAATCACCTACGCTGGGATAACAGGATTGATTACTGGAGCACTCTGGGGAGCCGGAATGCATACTGATTTAGATTTTGACCGTTACTTGAATAACAGCGCAGAATATGCAGGGATATGTTTATTCTTATCTATTCCTGCAATTGGTGCGATAATAGGGAATGAACTGTAAGAAAGGAGAAAAAAATGTCTCATTGTAATCTCATTGTCTCGGTGCTTGACATTGTGACATTTTAGTTATTTGTTTTTTTCTTCATCCTCTTATAAAGTTGTCCCAGAGAAGGTAGTTTCAATGATTTAAATGGTTTATAACTAACTATCTCCGAATATTTAAGCCCAACCCTGTCCTTAAGAAGAACAAGTAACTCTAATCGAAGTCTCTTATTATATTGAGAACTCCCATCCAGTTCAGATATTTTTATCCCCTTTGCCTTTTCAAATTCCTCTACAGTACTCACTCATAACACATACCAATGATAGTGATTGGAGAATGTCACAATGTCAAGCACCGAGACTTGAAGGTGGCGTTTGACCAGAATATAATCTCCTTGAATAAAAACCATTACCATATTCACCAGGATGATTGTTAAGAAATATACTCCGCTCTTCTTCCATAATAGAATTTAATACCATGGGAAGCAATGTCTCTTTAATCTCATTAACAAATTCTTCGCTACACATCTTGCCAGATGCAAGATTCTTTATTAAATTATCTATAAGTGAGGTTGGAGTGTCCCTTTTCATTTTAACCTCCATTGTTTGGTTGTTGTTCCTTGGTCAGGTTCCCTATGGGA
>Ga0190360_1001708_pt1 | contig 11138 bp, 10 predicted proteins | sample 48721834_MG_FD_161271 | JGI IMG/M metagenome (GOLD analysis project Ga0190360, IMG submission 161271) | Hydrothermal vent microbial mat bacterial communities from Southern Trench, Guaymas Basin, Mexico - 4872-18-3-4_MG | ecosystem: Environmental > Aquatic > Marine > Hydrothermal vents >... | reverse complement strand
CGTGGGTTGCCCCAGTAGGGAGGAAGACCAGGGCACGCTGGGGATTGACCCATCGTGGTTTGACGCTGGGACAACGGCAATCTGTGCGCCAGGCGACTTTGTCCCAGGGGCCGTACAGAAAGCTGCCTACCACTATCCCTGTGTCTGGCGGCTGGCGCCGCAGAAATGTTGCCAGATGTCGATAGTCGGCACGGTATAGGAAACGTACCATTGGCTCTGTCGGCCATGTGATGAAGTAGTCGTAGAGGTCGCGGGGTACAGTTGCTGCGACAAGAAGGAGGCTACTGATCGCGATAATCCCTCGCTTCCCGATGCGGAACAACCGGCCAGGCAGAGGAATAGAGGCTGCAGGGGCTGCCAATACAAGCGATGCGGCGGGCTGAGCGAGGATCGTGTGCCCATAGCTTGAAGGGGGGAGGCTGATCAACGCAGGTGCGATGCCAATGCCAAGCCACAGGAGCAGGAACCTGGCGGCGGGCCAGCTTTTCGATTTCAACAGGAGCCAGACCGTGCTTAGATAGAAGGCTATGGCGCCTGCTGTGGAGAAAACGGGGCGCTCGCTGACGTTGTACAACCACTCGGGATCCCCATGCGCGTGGGCCATACCCAGGGTTCGCCACGCGGTCTGGAGTAGGGGGATGGGGTTATGTTGCTGGAGTGCTTTCAAGGGTACCGCGAGCTCGCTGAGGCGTGCGTCGGCACCGGGTTGATGAAAAATCACCCAGAACATAGGGGCCGTGAGAAGTAATCCGACCGCCAAGCCTAGCGCTAAATGACTTAGACGTTTGCGTGGACGACCTAAGACTATCCACGCCACGATGAGCACCAGAGGCACAAGGCGTCCGGCATAGTACGTAAGTACGGCGCCGGCAATTCCCGCGCTTATGCCAGCCCAGCCCCATTGTGATGGCGTTTCGTCCCAGATCAGGCGCCACATCCAATAGAAAGCGAGCAGGGCCCACGGCAGTGTCCCGATGTGGCGAATGGCCACTCTGCTGTACATCAGGTTCCAGAAACTCGTTGCCATGAGCACACTGGCAAGCAGTGCTTCCCATCGTCCCAAGATGCGACGCCCCAACGCCCAGGTAAGGAGCACGCTCAATGTGCCCGCTGCAGCGCTGACAAAGCGGGCCGAGGCGATGTTGATCCCCGCACCTGCGATGATTAGTGCTCGAAGTGTGTGATAGAGGGGTTCATGACCGGAAGCCCCGGTGAAGTAAAGCACCGGGCCATGCGTGATAATGTGGGCTGAGAATGTGTAGAGCTCTATCAGATCATCGTCACGCCAACCAGGAGGGACCTCCGTGAGTAGGACCCACCGCAAGCCCCACGCCAGAACGAGCACTACGACGATGGCTTTCCTCTCCCATTGGCCGAGTCTGGTCATGGTGCAGGCTCCTGAAGGGGAATCAGCACACGAGTGGCGGGCGGCTTGCCCTGCTCCAGAATCGCTGGCGTTGTGATCTCGAGGCGGGTGACGTCCGCTCGTCGGTAGACACCGACCGCCAGCCAGAGGTGATCGGGAGCTTCTGCGGGGACCCTGAGCTGGTGGAGATGGAGAAATCTATCGCCATCTTTCCACTGCCAAGCTGGTGCAGCCAGTCGGTCATCCTGGGTGATGAGGTCCCCGTCCGCGTCTAGCACATGGACAAACATGACGAGTTCGTCTTGAGAGGGGGTGTGGATATCCCAGCCGGTCAGGAGACGTAGCGTACGGGAGTTATCATCAGCCTTCTCGCAGTCGATCGTATAACCATCTAGCGTGAGGCCGTCAGCGAAGACAACGGGCGAGGCCAGTCTTGTCTTCGTTTCTTGAGGAGGGGGATCCCCCGGAGCCAGTGACAGATTGCGCCGGGCGTTGTGTTCCCATCGCTCCCATGAGCGATTAGCCAGCCACTGGTAGATGTTCACGGTAGGAGGAATGTCGTCTGGGCGGAGGCGCAGGGTAGCTTCCTGACTGATGTCGGGTGTAACCAGGGTCCATAGGGCAGGCGGCGGCTGTGTCTGGGCCTCGACAATGAGCCGAGCCGCCCCGCGCGGGACGAATAGTGCCCACCGTCCGTCGACCCAATGGAGATCGAGGTCTTCTCGTCGCAGGGTGGCTTCGACGGTGTAAGGGTCATGGAATTTGCCTGGATATAGGGTCGTAAGTACTGTCGGTAGCTCAGGGTCCCCATTAGTCTCTAGCCACCGGCTGAGCATCACAACATGGTGATGATAGGCTACGCGCACGTCCCGTTGCTCTGCCCATCTGACGAAGTACGCGTTGGCGCTTTCGACACCAGTGCTCACTGCAGCAAGTACACCCAACAGTGCTAGAGCCGTCTGACTCCGAGCAGAGAGCTGGGTAGCCCACTGAACGACTGTCAGTGCGCCACTGCTGGTGAGTAGGAATACGGCAGGCATCGCAGCAATGGCATGCAGCAGATTATAGGCAGGTGGTGCGAGCAACGCCGGGGCAACACCCGCTGCGAGCCACCATAGAAGGAAGCGATGACGGTAGTCGCGCAGGTGCAGAGTTGCTCTTGTCACACCCACAAGGAAGGTGCCCGCAAGCAGTGGTTCGAGCCCGGCGCGTCCGGCGATGTTGTACAGCCAGAAAGCATCCCCTCGCCATAACAGCATCGGAAGGCTTGAGGCGATATTTCGCGCGAGTGGGATGGGATTGCCCCCGCGGAGCGCCTGAAGCGCGCTGCCAAGCTGGGAGACCCGCTGCTCAACACCGGGATGATGCAGAAGGTAGAGAAACAACGGTGTCGCGATGAGGAGTGCTAGAAAGAGAGCCCATTGAGTCCCTGCCCGTATCTTCTGAAACCTGCGTAGGTCCAGGAACTTCGTGCTCAGCAGATAACCGATGAAGAGAAGTGGCATGCCACGGCTGGCCATGTAGGTGTAGATGCTGAGGCCAAGCGCCGCTCCGGTGAGGCTGTACCATTTCCTGGCTCTACGTCGGTCCATGGTGGCCGATGCATGATCGTAGGCCCACGCTGTAACCGCGAGTAGGGCAGGCAGCGTGGGGGCGCGGAGGCCCACCCGTGCCATCATCTGCGCCCAAAAGCTGATGGCGTATACTGTTAGCACTATGTGCGTCGCGCGTCGTCCCCACCATCGTTGTGCCAAAGCAGTTGTTATAATGCACTGTGCCAGCGCCCATCCCACTGTGGTCAACCGCAACGTGAAGATACTTTGGCCCAATGCGGCAGTTGTGATCGCGAGACTGTAGTTGTAGAGAGGTTCATGACCATAACCGGTCGGGAAATAGATCCGATGCACACCATGGAGGATGCCCATCGCATCATGTGCGTTACTGGCTTCGTCGTGTGTGAGGCCCGGTGGTACACGCTCAAGGCTGGCCGTGCGGAGAGTCACGATGATCAGGAGCAACAGTACTGTGATCGCCCACCAGATCCCTTGTGTTACATGCTTGTCACTCACGGCGGCTATGGTATCGTATTTTCTGCATTAAGGAAGTGGGATTCTCTTTGCCCCAGGCGAAGAGACGTGTATACTCTGCCATGCTTGCACGGAGGAGGTGCTTGAGGATGGGGGTCGCGCGGGATATCGCGTTGGTATTCTTGGCTTTGCAGGCGTTGATTGCGGCGCTGGTGCCTTTGGTGTTCATTGTGACGCTTGCTTATGGCATGTTCCGCCTCATTCCGGCGGTGCGCCGCTTCCTCTTGCGTGCTCAGGAGTCCGCATTTCATGTGTATGAGGTCGTTGATGATGTGGCGAGCAAAGCGGTCTCTCCATTGATCGCGCTCCACGCCTCCGTGGCCTGGATTGCATCGGTGACCACACGCATTCTCACTTTTGGGAGGAGAAACCGGAGATGAATCAAGCAAAGACTCGAGCGATGGCGATTGGTGGAATTGTAGGAGCTCTCTTAGGTATGGTGGCTGGATTGATCTACTATAATTCCTATGTGGCTGTGGATGAAGAGGGTAGGGAACATCTACCAGCCCCTTCAGCTTCGATAGCCGTGAAACTTGGTCTCAGTTTGCTGGGCGTCTTGCGCCTGATCGCTGAGTGAGAGAGAGTCTGTGCAGCCACGGGTTGACGCGCAGTTCTCGCTGCAATACCGTTGTGTCTCCGTGCCCAGGCAGAATTTGAGTTTCGGGAGCAAGACCAAGCAGTTTGCGGAGGCTTGTGCTGAGCGCGCGAGGGTCGCCGCCGGGCAAATCGGTACGCCCAACGTTGCCTGCGAACAGGGTGTCTCCTGTTATCAAAGCGGCATCGGGGGTGACGTAGAGGCAGATGCTGCCGGGCGTGTGTCCTGGTGTTTCAATAACGGATAGGCAGCACGTGGTGCCACTGGGGCCTATCAGGGTCAGAGCGGTGTTCTCTTTCAGATCGAGAGTGGGTGTTGGGGAACTCGGAATCTGAAATCCGAAGTCCGATGCTCCACCACCACTCATTAGAAGGGGCCGGTCTGAGCTGTGGATGCCCAGAGCGACAGAAGCCGTCACGAAGAGCCCATTCCCTAGAACATGGTCGAAGTGGCCGTGGGTGTTGAGCACATACCGTAGCCGAAGATCATGTCCCTGGAGTACCCGGTCCACAGGGGCTCTATCTGTGATTCCTGGATCGACTATTGCGGCCTCTCCGTGATCTTCGGGGAAAATGATGTAGCAGTTGGATCCCAAGAGACCTATTGGCAAACGAATGATCACGGTCTACTCTCCCTATTGCCGGTTTGACTGTACTATTCTACCATGATTGTCGGGAGGCGTTGCATGGAAAGCGAGAGGGCGGCACAGGCTTTGGAGCGCGCCGAGATGATGGGCCTTGATGGTTTGGCTCTTATGCCAGGGCCAAATCTTCGGTACTTGACGGGCTTGTCTTTTGTGATCAGTGAGCGCCCCATTGTAGTTTTCCTTCCGATCGACGCAGAGCCTTGTGCGGTAGTACCTGAATTCGAAGCAGCCAGGATGCAAGCGATTGGGTTGCAGACGTTTGGCTACAGTGACGAAGAAGGCTATGCTTTGGCTTTCCACGAGGCCTGTGTTCATCTTGAGTTGGCCGACACAAGACTCGGCGTAGAAGCACTACGCATGCGATTGCTGGAAGCAAGGGCTTTGATGCGATACGCACCCGGCGTTGAATTGGTTCCAGCAGATGACCTGTATGCTGAGCTGCGAAGCATCAAGAGTGTAGCTGAGCTAAACGCCATGGAACGCGCCGTGCGAGTGGCCGAGTCGGCATTCTCACAGTGGGTGACTCAGTTGCGGGTAGGGGTTACAGAGCGTGAGGCCGCTGGGCAACTCGTGGCTCTGTTGCTGACTGGAGGGGCTGACGGTTTGGCTTTTGATCCCATTGTCGCCTCAGGTCCGAACGGTGCCCTTCCTCATGCGGTGCCGGGGGATCGCCCTCTCCGGGAGGGCGATTGGGTGGTGGTCGATTGGGGCGTCACAGTGGACGGATATGCGTCAGATTTGACGCGTGTGCTTGTCGTGGGAGAGCCTGGCGGCCCGCTCGCCAGAGCCCACGAGCTTGTGGTTGCAGCTAATGAAGCCGCCTGTCGAGTCGTGGCCCCAGGTACCCTCGCGGAGGCCGTGGATGAGGCCGCGCGGTCCGTGATCGAGAACTACCATTACGGCGAATACTTCACACACCGCACGGGCCATGGATTGGGATTGGAAGCACACGAGTCCCCTAACATCGTCGCGGGCAATCGGCAGGTCTTACAGCCCGGAATGACCTTTACGATTGAGCCTGGGATCTATCTGCCTGGTGTTGGTGGCATCCGCATAGAAGATGACGTTGTTGTCACCTCGCAGGGGGGGATGAGACTTTCCGCGCTGCCCCACGCTCCCTTCGTGATTCAGGCTTGAAGCGCTGTTTGGTTGCTGCGTTACCCGCACTTGTCACCCCGCGTTGAGGTCAGTTTTGCAGTCACAGCGATACGACATTTCCTTAATCGCCGTCTTTGTGGTAGAATCCCGGCGGTCTAGGGAGGAACTTAAATGACTGATGAAGCAGTGTATTTGACGTCGGAAGGTAAGGCCAAACTGGAGCGCGAGCTTGAGGAGTTGGTCAATGTGCGTAGACCGGCGCTTGCGGAGCGCCTTCGTTTTGCGATCCGACAAGGCGATCTGTCCGAGAACGCGGATTATCAGGCCGCGAAAGAGGAACAGGCCTTTCTGGAGGGTCGCATCCGTGAGATCCAACAGAAGTTGCGCCATGCCGTGCTAATCGAAAAAGATCACAGCGGCGACGGCCGAGTAAGGTTGGGTAGTGAGGTCACAGTCGTCGAGGTAGGCAGTGACGAGGTCGAGACCTATCATCTGGTGGGTCCCACGGAGGCCGACCCGTCTCAAGGAAAGATCTCCCATGAGTCCCCCCTGGGGCGTGCCCTGCTTGGGCGCGTAGTAGGGGATCAAATCGTGGTACATGCTCCAGTTGGGGAGATTCGGTTCCGAATCCTGGAAGTCGCTTAGGCTCTACACACCAAGACGTCCGATGCTCAACGGGCGCCATCATGGCGCCCGTTGAGCATGTGTTAAACCGTGGTGAACGCTCAGCATTCGCTGTGTCCGCAGGCATAGCATCGACGGCAGCCTTCTTCATTCACCAATGCTGCCTGACCGCATGCTGGACATAGGTCTCCCACTTGAAAGAGCGCCAGACTCGGTTGCGACGGTACTGGTTCGCTGGCGGTGGAGGGCTGTGTTTCTGTATCCTCTTCGGTCTCTCGCAGATAGCTATCGAGCACATGCGCGACGCCGTCTGGTAAACTCAGTACGCGGCTATGACCAAATCCCATAGAACGTCTGCCGCCAATGCCGCTGAGTTGTTGGACGACCTTCTCCAATCGTTCACGGGGCGGCATAGGTGACGGCAGTCTCAGGACAAGGGAGATCAGCCTGCCTATGGCTTCGGCAACTGCCGCTGTGTCAGATCCTGCTTTTCCGACGTTCAGAAAGACCTCAAAGGGTTGGTCGTCGCCGTTGATATTGATCGTAACGTAGGCAGTCCCTAGCGGTGTCTGCGACTGATATGTGATTCCGCGCAAAGAGCGAGGCCTTGGTCTGACGTGTATAGCTGGTTGCGGGCCAGGCTGCATCTGTGACGGTGCCAGCGAGGTGCCGCCATCTCCGTCCTCATTCGACTCTTTGCTCTGTCCTTCCTTGCGTTGACGGGTCTCCTGCGTCTCGAGTACCTCTTTATCTCTGGAGCCCGCTACGTAAACCGTCAATCCCTTGCAACCAAGTTTCCAAGCCAATTTGAAGGCGTCCGCGATGTCATCAGGCGTTGTCGTTGGAGGGAAGTTGATGGTCTTGCTGATGCTGGCATCGACGAAGACCTGGAAAGCAGCCTGCATGCGGATGTGTTCTTCGGCGGCAATGTCCGAGGCGACCACGTAGGTCTTGCGGATCATTTCAGGGACATCCATCACGTTCTGGCAGCTTCCGGTCAGACTGACCTGCTCTAGGATAGCGGCCTGCGTGCTTTCATCCACCCCTGCGTCAGTCAGTGCCTGCTTGAAGCGGGGACTGACATAGCGCAAAGGCAGGACTTCATCTGCTTCGTGGACATAGCGGGTGTATGCCAGGGCGAAGACCGGCTCACAACCGTAACCTTCGGCTCCAGCGACGGTAGCGATAGTGCCAGTTGGCGCGATGGTCAACTGGGCTGCGTTACGGATGCCATGCTCGGCTATCCCCGCGAGGACTTTCGTCCAATCTATCGGGGGGCGACCCCAGTCGTGAGTTGGGCCACCGCCGAGCCAGTCCGGCCATGACGGCGGTTGCCACGTCAGCGCCTTGGGGTCGTACACGCTCCCCTCAATAGCCGGGAAGGGGCCACGTGCACGGGCGAGCTCGATGCTAGCCAGCATGGCATGATAACGGATGAACTCCATGAGCTGTGCGGCTAGTTCCTGTGCTTCCGGGCTACCATACCGGACACCCATGTGGTAGAGCAGGTCAGCAAATGCAAGAATGCCCAACCCGATCCTCCGGGCTCTGTGAGCCGCTTCCTTGAGCTGGGGAACCGCCGGGACGTAGGCGTTTGCAGTGACCACATCATCCAAAAAGCGCACGGCGATGTGGACTGTGCGGGCGATCTCGCTCCATTCGATGCGGGGCTGCTGTGTGTTTTCATCGATGCCCAGATGTCTTGCGAGGTTAATTGCTCCCAGACAGCAGTTCTCGTAAGGCATAAGGAACTGCTCTCCGCACGGGTTGGTGCTCTCATAGCGTCCGAGGGAGGGGATAGGATGATCGCGCTGCGCAGTGTCAAGGAACAGCAGGCCTGGTTCCCCGTTGCGCCAGGCTTGATATACGATCCGTTCAAAGAGGTCACGGGCGCGCACCGTCTTATAGCGCTTCAGGGGAATGCCCTTTTCTACAGCGGCCTCAAAGGTGCCGCGGAAATGACGATAGGCGGGCTGCGCGACGTCGGGAAACCGCAGATCCCACTGAGCATCCTCTTCAACGGCGCTCATGAAGTCGTCGAGGACACCGACCGAGATGTTGAAATTGGTAATGGCCTCCTCGCTCGTCTTAGCGGTGACAAATTCCTCAATATCGGGATGATCCACTCTGAGCACTGCCATATTGGCGCCCCGGCGCGTGCCCCCTTGGGCTATTTCACCAAAGGCTTTGTCGTACACGCGCAGGAACCCTACCGGCCCAGTAGCTCGTCCCATACTGGAGACCACGAGGCTATTCTTAGGCCTGAGCCTGGAGAAGCTAAATCCGTTGCCGCCGCCGGTTTGTTGGATGAGTGCTGCGTCTCTTAGTGTCTGAAATATCCCTCCCGGCTCGCGTCCCATATCGTCCTCAACTGGAAGGACGAAGCATGCAGCCAACTGTCCCAGGGGGGTACCTGCTCCTGTGAAAGTGGGGGAGTTGGGGATAAATCGTAGGTGGGTCAGGAGCTTATAGAACAGGTCCTCCGCCTCTTCAGGATTGCCCTCCAAAGTTTCCTCTGCTGCCGCCACATGGCGCGCAACGCGGCGAAACATCTCGGCAATATTCTCTGACGGCTGTCCTTCAGCATCCTTGCGCAGATAGCGGCGTCTCAGGACCTCGAGGGCGTTCTCTGAGAACTGAGCTTCCAGTTCCTCTTCTGACAACAGCGACAGCGCATCCAAGTTCATCTCCTGCCTCCTACAATATGTATTCTCGCTGGTAACACGTAACCCGCCCACGCTGCCATGGGCGGGGTGCGTTCGACACGTCTCATCTGTCATCGTTGGGCGCGCAGCCGATCAATCTCAGCACGAATAGCCTCGAGATCCCTGAGCCCCATGTAGACGATAGCATATCGGATATAGGCTACTTCATCGAGTTTGCGAAGCTCCTCGATTACGATATCGCCAATCATCTGGCTGGACACTTCCGTCTTACCAGTCTGGCGAATGAGGTACTCGACGCGTTCCACGATACGATCCAGATCCTCTGCAGAGATTGGCCGGCGCGCACAAGCGATTCGCAGTCCAGACATCAGCTTCTCTGGGTTGAATTCCTCTCGGCGTCCGTCGCGCTTTACCACCAGTGGATTCGTCAAGATCGCACGCTCGATGGTGCTGAATCGCTGGCCGCAATCCACACATTCACGGCGTCTGCGCACACTTCCTTGCGCATCGTGCCTCGTGTCTACTACTTTCGTGTTGTCGGAACCACACAGTGGACACCTCATCTGGGCACTCTCCTATCTGAGGCCACAACCCCTGGGGGTAGCAAACCAAGGTTCTTTGCTCAATATTGTAGCACGGTGTATGGCATGTGCAACCGGGTGAGGCTGCCGCGCAAGATCGATTGCGGCAAGTTGGTCTGCAGGAGATGTGGAAGGAAGCTCTTGCCGCGGTGGCGGTGCTCCCTGATGGCTGCCTGCCCAATTGACACTCGAGCGTGTTGATCTATAATGTCTATAGATTTCTGAGAAAATATCGTTGGAGGTAACTCTCATGGCTAATCAGGATAGGAAGCGGCGCCGGCCGCGCGTGGTTGTGTTCTCTACTCCTACATGTCCTCATTGTCGCAGTGCAAAGCGTTATCTGAGACAACGGGGCATCCCTTTCACTGATGTGGACGTGTCTCGAGATCCGCGAGCGGCTCGCGATATGGTGCGCATCAGCGGTCAACAGGGGGTGCCAGTGATCACGATTAATGGTCGCCCAGTGGTGGGCTTTGATCGGGCGAAGATCGATCGATTGTTAGGTCTCGACCAATAATCTGGACCAGATGGCCGTGCAACGAAAAGCGGGACCTCATGTGGTTCCGCTTTTCGTTTGGAAGCTATTCTCGCCGGAATGACATCCATTTGCGTTGCCGCGGGATAGCCCCCAGGACAGGTAGTCCCTGTTGGGTCAATGTCTGGGGATCGCGGACGTATGCGTCGAGGTAATGGGCTGTCAGGATCAAGGCAGCGCCAATAGCGACCGCGAGACTCAGCCTGACAGCGGGGGCAAGCAAACGGTTCCGCAGTGAGGGGGCAACCGGGTTAGCGGTAATTTGATCAGCCCATCTTGCCACGGTGCCGATCCCCATCATTTGGGGATAGTAGGTTGGGCCAAGTTCGAGCAGTGTGTCGCCAACGGCTCTCGCTATTCGAACCACCTGGTCAGCATCGGACCAGGTGATGTAGACCACCAGCATTGACTGAGCGTTGTCGGTTGCAATTGCGGCTTGAAGCGCATCCGCTGTTATGTTCAGCCCTTCCGACGTCAGCCGTGTGGCAACGGCGGAGGCAAAAGCGCTGGTAGTGGCCAGGTCGGCGAGGCCATTCGCGATGTATTCGGAGCTGAGCCAAGCGTAATACCGATCGTAATCTGGCGAGAGGGTAGGTGGAGGAGTCCCTCCAGTCGCGAATCGGAGGACTACCTGATAGGTCTGAGGCGGTGGGGTATACGTGAAGGCGAGCATTGCCACCACAACGAGCACAGGGATTAAACCCAACCACCACCACTGGCGAACCATCCCCAGGATCCCACGCAGTTCCATGATCGTCAACGCCTCAACTTCGTGTAGACTGTAATCTATTGTATATATCCCGTGATCTATGGCAAATCTCGTGAGACGGTTCGGGTTGCTACTAAGGCAAGCTCCGTAAAATACGACAGGAATTGTCGTCTAGGGGGATAAACGGTGGCTCGAAAAAGTCTCGGAAGGTTAGATCATTTTGAGTTCCTG
>Ga0190360_1001706_pt1 | contig 11143 bp, 10 predicted proteins | sample 48721834_MG_FD_161271 | JGI IMG/M metagenome (GOLD analysis project Ga0190360, IMG submission 161271) | Hydrothermal vent microbial mat bacterial communities from Southern Trench, Guaymas Basin, Mexico - 4872-18-3-4_MG | ecosystem: Environmental > Aquatic > Marine > Hydrothermal vents >... | reverse complement strand
GTGGTATACCGGACTATTAAAAACTTCGATCTGTTAAAAAGAGGTTAGGATGGGGGGAATTCAACTTTACCAGCTTCTGCTTTTATTTGCCCTTGGTGGGGCAGTTTACCTTGTATATCTTAGAGGTAATAGAAAGAATAAAGAATTAATTAAAACTATTTCCAGCGAACTCGAACTTGCTGTAAATCCTGTTGAAAAAGTTTATAAAAACCTCGGTGGGACAATCGGATACAGGGCATTCTATGAGAGAAAGGGAATATTTAACAGGGTAGTTGCTGTATTTACTACCCTTCCAAGGCACTCAATCATTGTTTATCCATTTCACCTGATTTTCAGAGGGCATGATAAGTTGCAGCTTAATGCCTACTCACAAAAGGATATATCTCCCAATTTTTTATTTGTAAGGGATGGAATCAGGTATAATAACCTTCATCAGCGTTACAAAAATAGAGGTATGTCCATTGAGAACTATAATTTTAAAAGTATTCGTTTTGTAATGTATTACGATGATGAGTATTCCCATGAAATATGTGAAGAAATTTTAAAGGTCTTTGATCCTCGTTTCCTTGTTGCAATTGGTGCAAATCCTGAAAACAGAGTTTTTTATCTCTATTGTATCCCCGTTAAGGGAAAAATTGAGCCAATGGTTCGGCATTTTCTATCACATATTAAACAGTATGTTATAAAATAACATTATGTTTAACTTTTCGATTTAACTTTTTCCCTGCGGTCCCATGTAAGTTCCGGTTTTACTCTGGAGGATGCCCTTTGTCTTGTAAAGATCGACCACGGATTTCCACAGTTGTATCGATTCGTTTGACATTCTTTATTACCGATTCAAGATCTTTAAAATATTTGTCTATTCTTTTCTTATCTGTTTCTTTTCCTGCATAGATGTAAAGTATCTTCATTTCTAAAATGTACTCCCTCATACTATTTATGTGTCTTATTCTAATTTTATGGATAGTTTTTTACAAGATTTAAAAATTTATGGTAATAGTTGGTTATATTATTCTTTTATAGCTCCCATAGTGAGTCCCCTGACTAGATATCTTGATAGAACAAGTGCAAGGACCACCGGTGGGATAACGGCAACTATGGAAAGAGAAGCAACCTTCCAGAAATCAAGTCCTCTAACAGAGAGAGAACCCGCTATCATTACAGGTAATGTCATCGCCTTCATATAACCAAATACAATTACGAATATAAACTCATTCCAGGAAAATATAAATGATAGTACATAAACTGCAACTAACCCGGGAGCAGCTATTGGAAGGGCTATATAGAGAAAAGCTTTAAGATGCCCACATCCATCTATTAAAGCAGCCTCCTCAAGTTCTTTAGGAAGATCCTGGAAAAAATCGAGCATCAACCAGACAGCAAGTGGAAGGTTCATTGTTGTATGTACTATTATAATTGCTGTTATATTGTCAAGTAGATGTAGTTTTTGCATAATTAGAAAGTAAGGAATAAGTACTGCAACGGGTGGGAACATCCTCTGGGAGAGTATAAATAAAGATATATCCTTATTCTTCCATTTTTTGAACTCATAGCGAGCCAATGAATAACCTGCAAATGCTCCAAGTATAAGAGCTATAGCACTTGATATTGTTGCGATTACTATGCTGTTTCTTAGAGACCTTAAGGTTCTATCACGTGTGGTTACAAATGCATCCTGCCATGCATAGAGTGTGGGTTTGAACTGTTTAAATGGAATGAATGTTGCCTTAAAAGACTCACCAGGTTCCTTAAAAGATGTAATAATAGCCCATATTATTGGAAATATTGTCCATATTGCAAATATCACAAGAATTAAAAACACAATTACAATCCCTATAGGGGACCTTCTTTGAATCCCATGTTCGGTTATCATAATAAATCTCCGCTTTTATAATACTAATATTACTAACTTTTAATCTTTTTAAATCTTGAGATAAGGAGCATTGCAAGTATCAGGAGTACAGCTAAAAACAGCCATGAAACAGCAGACCCCCTCCCAAGTTTAAACCATTTCATTCCGATAAGATAAACATAATAGGATAGAGACTCTGTAGCACTTCCGGGGCCAGCTCCTGTGATTCCAAATACCAGCTCGAATAACTTGAATGCATCTATTGCCCTGATTAATGAGATTGTCACTATAACAGGGGTGATAAGAGGTAAGGTAATATACACAAACATCTGCCATGAGGAGGCTCCATCAACAGCAGCTGCCTGGTATAGTTCTGTTGGTAGTGATTGAAAAGCCGCAAGTAGGGCAAGAAACATAAAAGGTGTCCACTCCCATATATCCACCATTATAATGGTGAATGGAGCAACTTTTGGACTGGTGGTCCATTTTACGGCTCTTAATCCAATTGAGGTTAAAATTGAATTAATTACACCTATGTCTGGATGTAGCATCATCCTCCATAGGAAAGCTACTGCAATTGGCGGACAAGCCATAGGTATAAGATAAAGAACTCTAAAAAAGTTTTTACCCTTAAATCGCTGACTCAAAAGAGTTGCGAGTATTAATCCAATAATAAGCTCTACGGTTACACTTATCCCTACATACATACATGTAAATCCAAGATCGTGCCAGAAGCGTGGGTCCTCAAAAAGAAAGTATTTAAAATTCCCCAATCCAACCCATTTCGGTTTTGGCATAACATTTGCGTGCCATCTCGTAAATGAAAGGGTAAGAGTCCACACAAGAGGAAGTATTGCCATAATTATTAGATATGCAAGGGCGGGAAGTAAAAAAAACCATTTTATATTTTTCTTACCAAGAGTCTCCATTATTAATAGTCCTTCTGAAAAATTTTAAACAGACTTATAATAGATCTCACTACTGTTTTTCTCTCTCATGCCTTATTTCCTTTTTTATTTTTTATTCGTTAAATAACTCAATTATATAAAAACTTTTACTTAGAACTTCCACAAGAGTATAAAATATCTTTAAAAAAATCAGGGGGTGCCTTTATTAAGCTCTGCTCATATAAAAGGACACCCCCTTTAAATAACCTAACTAATTATTGAAGTCCAAGTGAACCCCTGTAGTATTTTTTCTGCTGCTCTATACCTCTTTCTTCAGTAATTCTCTTCCAGTCGTTATATATTAGCTGGCAAGCCTCCTCAGGAGAAATCTGTCCGGAAAGAACTTTATTTAGATGAGTGTCAAGGGAATTGTAATACTCGGAAGAACCTGGAATCATCAGGTCTGTAACAGCATATGGATCGCTTAGTATCGCCTTTACACCTTTAAGAAAACCTTCTGCCGATTCTCTATTCCAGCCGCCTCTTACCCATGCATCAATGGCTTCAAAGTGGGATTTTCTCCATGGATTGGCACCGGTGTACCCATGAATTCCGCATACATCCAGGAGACTATGCTCCTTATTAGTTATAAATGTTCCGAACTTGTAGGCTGCTACCTTGTGTTTTGAGCTTTTTGGTATTACATATACCCAACCACCAAAGTCAAGGAAATTTACATTGTGTTGTTTTTCAACCCACTGATTTTTCTGTCTATCCCAGTATTTCTTGGCTCCGGGAAGTGGACCATAACCAAGTTTACCCTTAACCTTGCTTCCATATTTCTCTGGGAACTGCTCTTGAATGGCTATATCGGCCCAGTCGAATGCCATTGCCGAGTTTCCCGAAACAAATGCCTGTCTTAACTCCGAGTATCCATACCCAAGCAATCCGGGAGGAGCGTATTTTGCAAGCTCTTTGATCATCTTCATCGCTTCTATCCAGCCGGGTGTATTTGCAAGCGGCTCCATCGTATCGGCGTCAAAAAAGATGTTACTTGTAAAATTAGAAGGTGGTCCAGCAATTGTTGTATACTGCGCTGCTATGTCGAGGTAAGACCACATTGCCTGTGTATTCTGTTGTGCAATAAATGCGATTCCATACTCAATTTCTCCATCATTATCCCAGTCCCATTCGTTAAAAAACTCTGCTATGTCTCTGACTTCGCTCCAGTTTGAAGGTGGTAATGAAAACATATATCCGTACTTCTCCTTGAATTGAGATTGATATTCGGGAACCTCCAGAGCGTCTTTTCTGTAGTAGAAGAGGTGGTTATCACCGTCGTAAGGAAGGGCCATTACCTTATCACCCCATTTAACGATTGCCTGAGTAGCTGGCATTACATCATTCCAATCAGGATATCCATATTTCTCCATGTATGGATCGAGCACTTCAACATGTCCTCCACCAAAGACATCACCTTTCCATGTGACTGGTATACATGCAAGGTCAAAAGAACCCGCTTTGGTTCTGAACTCTATCCAGAGCTTTTCTTCAAGCGTTGCATATGGTACGAGAACCACATTTATCTTTCCACCAGTTTGGGCCTCCCATATTGGTTTCCATGTATCAATTACCTGGATATGAGGATCGGTCACAAGTACTGTAATCGGGACTGTTAGGTCGATTTCTTCTTCAACAGGTGCTTTCTCTTCAACGGCAGCGGGTTTCTCCTCAGGTACGGCTTTTTCTTTTGCCTTTCCACCACCCCCAGCAAAAGCTATTGAAAAGGCAAGGATTAAAAAGAGAGTCACAATAATAGTTAAAAAGTTTTTCTTATGCATTTTATACCTCCTTATAATTTGTTGTGCTACTTTTCATTCGTTTCAAAAGTCTCGAGTAAAATTGTAAAAGCAAAAATCAATTTTTAAAATTTATCACCTCCTTTTACAAAAATTACTGGTTTTAGTTATCTAAAACTTATCACGCAAACTAAGACCTCAAAGATCAAATAAAGATTTAATAACCAGATGGTGTGTTTTTCAGTGCTTCAATTTTAAGTTCCTTGTCTCTATTTTGTATATTTTTCTAATGCAAACTTCTATACACATGTAGTTTTTTCCTATAAAAATCGAGAATTTTCAAGTCTTATATGGGTGTTTTATGAATAGGGATTTTATCTTATCCCGAAATATATTCTTTAACTCCTCTATTACTACCAACTCCAGTAACAAGCTCAGCTGGGAGAATAATCTCTCTCGGTAAAACGGTTTTTCTGTTCTCTATATGTTCAATTAATAAGGACACGGCAATTTTAGCAATGGCATAGGTAGGTTGCTTTATAGCCACAACAGGATACTGCAGAAATTTAAACCACTTATTATCATCAAAGCTCAATAAACCAATCTCTTCAGGTATGTTTAAACCAATTTTTTCAATAACCGAAAGCACAGAAAGGCAAATTTCATCATTTCCACAGACAATTGCATCTAATTTAGTAGATTTAATCCAGTTATTTATCATCTCTTTATTCTTAGCACTATCATAGTTGAGAACTAGGATTTTTTGTTTTTTGTACTTTCCGCTCTCCTTTTCTGCCAAAACGTATCCTTTTATTCTCTGCTGCATTGTATAAACCCAGGGAGGATATGTGATTAAACCAATAGATTTATAACCACATTTATACAAATATTCTACTGCTCTCTTTGAACTTAAAAAGTTATTAATCCCAACAAAATCGGCATTTACATTCTTCAATTTTCTATCGATCTGAACAAAAGGGATTTGAGTCATTTTGAGATCCGAATTTACTCGAAATGGTGGTTTAAAAATGTTGACAGGAGCTAGTATTATACCATCCACCCCCTTTTGGTGGAGAATGTCAAAATAAAACTTCTCTTTTTTGAAATTATGTTCAGAATCACAAAGTATTAGATTATAACCCAATTTGCTTATCTCAATTTCTACCGTTTTGGTAATTTCAGCAAAGAATCCCTCTCTAATATCTGAAATAATAATGCCTATTGTTTTTGATCCCTTACCTTTTAGGCTTCTCGCAATAAGATTTGGTCTGTAGTTAAGTTTTTTTACCGCTTCAAGAACTTTTTTACGCGTCTCCCATGCTACATTCCTTGTATTGTTCAGAACATGGGAAACAGTTGTAGTAGAGTAGCCGCATTCTCTTGAGACATCTCTTATGGTAATTTTTTTATGCATTTATATAAATCGTTTGCGCAAACGTTTTGCAAATATCCTTATACCATATTATTATTATTTTGTCAATTACTAATTTTTATATTTTTTCAATTATAACGTTAAATTCTGGTAAAGAGATAAATATTGATTTTATGAAAATATTTTTTGTCCATTTAGGTTTATCTCAAGTATAGAAAAAATAGGAGGGCAAAATGAATTACAGGTTTCTTGGAAAAACAGGATTAAAAATCTCTGAGCTTGTTTTGGGATGTCAGACATTTGGGTGGGGGGCGGATGAAAAAACCTCACATTTAATGGCAGATATTTTTTATGATAATGGCGGAAACATGTTTGATACTGCTGATATTTATAATAAAGGTGCTTCAGAACAGATTTTGGGAAAATGGATAAAAGGCAAGAAAGATAGAGATTCCATAATTATTGCATCAAAAGTTTTTTTCCCAACTGGTCCTGGTCCCAATGATACTGGAGCTTCACGGAAACATATCTTGAGTTCAGTAGAAAAGAGCCTGAAACGTCTCAATACTGATTATATTGATTTATACCAGATACATTGTATGGATTTGTCAACTCCTCTTGATGAAACCTTAGAAACACTGGATATATTAGTACGGGATGGCAAAATAAGATATGCTGCTGCTTCCAATTATACACCATCGAAACTTCAAAAAGCTATAATGATAAGTGAAACCAGGGGATTAACCCGCTTTGTCTCGCTCCAGGCTGAATATAGCCTTATAGTAAGGAGTACCGAATGGGAACTTTTACCACTTTGCGTTGAAGAGGGACTGGGGTTTTTAGCATGGTCTCCTCTTGCTGGTGGTTGGCTCACTGGAAAATATCAAAAAAACAGACCAATCCCATATGATAGCAGAGCTGGAAGGGGTGATAGGTGGGATGATCTGCCCGAACAGAGAGCCAGCGAGTTGACCTGGAGGGTGATTGAATGTCTGAATGAGCTCAGTAAAGAATTGAATAAGACTCATTCCCAGATTGCACTCAACTGGCTATTATCAAGAAAAGGTGTGACCGCACCAATTATCGGGGCAAGAACTCCAGAACAATTAAAACAAAACCTTGGAAGTGTGGGATGGAAACTTCCTGATGAAGCACTTAAAAAACTAGATGTTGCAAGTGATGTTATACTTCCTTATCCTTATAGGTTTATTCAGAGATATACAAGGAAAAGAGAATATTTATAATTTTGTAATAGTATTTTATAAAAAGTGGAAGAAACTATTTATGTATTTTGTTAATGGGATAGATTGATTGTTATATTTTCAAATAAATTTATTTAATACTCAAAATTCTGTTCATCACCTCAACTGCCTGAAATGCATTTTCACCATATCCATCGGCCCCGATTTCTTCGGCCCACTCCTCATTTACAGGACCGCCACCCACGACGACTTTAAAATTTTGTCTGAGACCAAGTTCATTTAGCATATCGATTACCTCTTTTTGTCCGGGCATTGTTGTCGTCATAAGAGCTGAAAGAGCTATTATGTCTGCATTGTTTTTCTTTGCCTGTTCAATAATCTCGAGTGAGGGCTGGTCAACACCGAGATCAATCACTTCAAATCCATTGGTCTCAAGAACAGTTGCCACGATATTTTTCCCAATTGCATGTATATCTCCCTTTACGGTGGCCAGTACTACCCTTCCGGAACTATGCAGTTGCTTCTTCCCAGCTTCTATTGCTGGTTTAAAGACTTCCATAGCAGCATTGAATGCATCTGCAGCCATAAGCATCTCTGGAAGAAATAGCTCTCCATTCATAAACTTGTTTCCTACTATTTTCATGCCTCTGGATAGCCCATTCTCAATGGCATCGAGAGGATCGATTCCAGCCTTCAGGGCTTCTTCTGCATATGTTTTTATCGAAGCCTGGTCGCCAATGACCACTGCATCTGAGAGCTTTTTATAGATTTCATTATTCGCCATTTTTACCTCCTGTTGGTATTTGTGACTCCTGTATGTATCCAGCTGGTAATATCTGTATGTATGGTATTAACATATCTATTTAAATATAATAGCCTACTCTATCGGTATACCTATCCTGACAAGTTCTTCCTTTACATTGTCCATAAGTTTCAGATATTCATCCTTGGGTTTCCCGGTGGATATATCGTAAAGCTCCTGGTATGTCTTACCTTCAGGTGCTTCCGGTATTCTTGTTTCATACTTTTCGAGAAGTCTATTTACAAGCTCACCTGCCTGTGCCCTTGTGAGTTTGGAAGATGCTTTTATCATATCGACTGCGAATCTTGCCTCAATTGGAGTTATCCCATCAACCTTTACGGCCTTTGCCGGATGGGGAGTTTGTACCGAGGGAGCCCCCGATGTTACAGAGGTTAATATATGGGCTGCGGCTTCATAAAAATAGTGTTCTGTCCCAGGTCCTCCAGACATATAACCGAGCCAAATCACAGGCATGGGAATGTATTTACTTGCTGCCTGGCAACTTGTTGCCACTGCCCAAAGAATGTCTCTTGTGGAAGAACACCCATATCTGAAATGAACAGGAAATGTGAGCTGGTAATTCCCCATAAATACCAGAATGCCCATTAGTATATAAGCTGTGCTTACAATCGCTGTGCCCTCAGCACCTCCTGCATAACCTCCAAGTATTGGGCTGGTTTCGGCTCCGATGTTAGCTCCCCAGTTGAGAAGGTATGCGACTTTGTTCAAAGCTCCAAAATCTATTTTCATCTCTGAGATTGCTCCACAGAGCCAGCCATCGGTTGGACGAAGCCCAAATTGCGCAGCAGAGGCTCCGATTGTGGTAACCGCTGAGGCAGCAGTTGAAATCAGATTCATAATGGGAAGACCTGGTCTTCCGGCTCTTCTCAGGGCATCTCTACCAACCTTAATACCCTCGATAGCTGCATAGAGTTCTACCGGAGAACCTGCTGTTACTGAAAAGCCCTTTATACTGTCAAGGGATGAGATACTTATGGAATTTGCTTCTTCTATCTGAGCATAGGATTCTATAAGGTTATACATCAGGTCTTTTGAGGAAATTACAATCCCGGAACCCACATGCATCCATGGGAGGGTTTTCTCATCTGGCTTTCTTGTACCAAAAATACCGGCATCTTTGCCTTCCCCGGCATAACAAACACCTTTTGCTTTTCTGATCCTATCGTGTATTTCTTCTTCACTGAATTCCATGACCCGATTTGTATCTGTGCAGTAAAATCCAACTTCTTTTACAAGTTCAACTGCTGCTTTGAAGAGATTCTCCACTAGTGTTTCATCAGAAGGTACAGGGTTCTCTCTATCGAACTTTATTTCGTACTTCCTGACCAGCTCGTGTACCTTGGGCATGAATCTCCGCATCTCAAAATCACTTTCGCTCATCACGGGACCTTTAAGTGCCCTTTCGAACATATCAAAGAAATCTGCCATTCCACTCCTCCATCATGTTAATAAAGTTCTAAAAAATCGATTAGTGAGCTATTGAATATGTTTAAATCTATCAGCTTCAATTTATCGGAAAAAATATATCTGTCAAAGTAATTATTTTTATAGTTTTAATAAATATTAGTTATAATTTTTGCTTTAGTTTTTTAAATGGTGTTTTTCGCCGCTGACAGGCAATCGAAAGGTATGGTCCCCAATATTGAGAAATGATTGTGATTTAAGAAATCTCGTCTTCTTCTTCTATTTTTTCAAAAATTCTTATGCCTCTTTTTCTCAGCTCTCCTATGAACTCAACAGGATCGAAGGCTCCCTCAGGGGCTACAATGCCTTTTTCTTTTATTCTACCTTTTGAGATTAACTGAGCACCAATTGAAAGAGGGATGCCAACACTTCTTGTATAGGCTCTTGCCCCTTCCCATCCAGGTAAGTTACCCGAAGGGCTGGCGGTTGTAACAATGTGTTTTGCTTTTCTGCCATTTCGTTTACCAATTACCTCGACGTGGAGTGAGTAACCCCATATGTCACTCTCTTTTCCCTCTGGAACTTTGGATAGATAACTCATTATAAAATCAAGTGCTCCTATCTCTATTCCTTCAATTTTTATTTTCTCATTTCTCAAGAAACCGTAGTCGTAAAGTGCCCTAACAAAACGCATGTTTTTAGAAGGCCATGTTCCCCTGACCTCGATTCTTTTTACGCCTTTAATGTATCTTGGAAGGGTAAAACACTCTGGATGGGGTATGATATACTGAGGAAGAACTCCAAAAGGTTCAGGTAGTTCGATCAACTTTTCTCCGTGAAAAGGTGGAACTTTTATGTACTTACCATTTTCATATATTACTCTATCCGGGATATCTGGATCATACTCAATAAATGTGGTTGAGCTGAGTCCTGGTGACAATGCAATAGCCCTGAATGCACCATGGCTTATATATATCTCGTTAACCTCATCCATCTGATCACATATATACCTTGCAAGAACATTTGTGGTGCCCGGTGTCATGCCAACACCCGGAACAAAGATTATATCTTTATTTTTTGCTTCTCCATCATACTGAAAGTATGTTTTTCCCATTCCCGTTATATCCAGACCACTTACTCCGGCTTTTACAACTGCGCTAACAAATAAATCATCATATTTTATTGGCAGACTTCCAAATACCACATCGAAATTTCTGAATATACTGGCTGACTTTTCTGGATCAGTGATATCTACGGTGGTAAAATCAAGTCTTTTATCCCCAAGTTGTTTAATCAGCTTCAGGGCATTTTTTTCTTCAACATCCCCTATTACTATTTTCTCAAAATCGCTATGTTCAAGAAGGTCAATTACAGCTTCACGCCCAATCTGGCCTGCACCACCAACACATAGTATATTCATGCTACCTCCTTAAGCCTTTAATCCATTGTCAGATGTGTCCTCCCATAGCTGTGGGGCTCTGCTTTTTTATAGATTATTCGTAAAAAATGTTTTAAACAGGTCTGATATTTTATTTCACTGGTTTTACCAATGTTTATTTGTTTCCTGGCATTCAGAATATACCATGCTTTTTAAATCAACAGAGTTTTCAGTCTATCCAAATAAATAAGATTAAAGTGAAATTATGTCAAAAGAATAATATTTATAGTAAATATAAACAAAGGAAATACAATTAAATATAACTTTAATTTATCAAATCTATAAATATTATTATTTTGACACATATTACCATGGCGGATTAAAATATTTTTGAGTAAAAGAAGCTAATTCCAATAAAAAGAAAGA
>Ga0190360_1001705_pt1 | contig 11147 bp, 15 predicted proteins | sample 48721834_MG_FD_161271 | JGI IMG/M metagenome (GOLD analysis project Ga0190360, IMG submission 161271) | Hydrothermal vent microbial mat bacterial communities from Southern Trench, Guaymas Basin, Mexico - 4872-18-3-4_MG | ecosystem: Environmental > Aquatic > Marine > Hydrothermal vents >... | reverse complement strand
GGCATCGCTCGTCGCCGCGGGGACCGCGGGGCGCCGTGGCCTGTTGATGGCGTTCTTCTCCTCGGGCGGGACGCTCGGCGGAGCGGTCGCGCCGGTGTTCATCGTCTCATTCGTCGATAAGCTCTCGCTTGCAGGGACCCCGTTTCTCCTCATCCCCGGGATACTCACGTTGGCCGCGTTCGCCATCCTCCTCAAGCGTGCGCTCCCCAGCTCTGTAAGGAAGAAGAAGGATGTGATCGTCACTCGGATCCCACCCCGCCTCTTCCCGCTCTGGTTCGCGATCGTCCTGTCGTCGGCCTGCTCGATCGGTTTTTCCAACTTCCTCGCCGTTCTGATCGTCGACCGGGGAGGCTCTCCCCTCGCCGGCGGCGGGGCGATCAGCCTCTTCCTCCTTGCAGGAGCTGCGGGCGGGTTCTTCGCCGGGAACCTCTCCGATCGGTTCGGAAGGAAGCCGATCATCTTCGGCAGCCTCGTTATCGCCGCCCCGTTCTACCTCGCCTTCCTCCACGCACCGCTCTCCTTCGCCCTCCCGTTGATAGGGTTGGCCGGGATATTCAGCCTATCGTCGGTCCCAGTCGGGGTGGTTGCAGCCCAGGAATCGATGCCCGGAAGGACGGGGCTCGTCTCCGGCCTCGTGATGGGGCTTGCATGGGGATTGGGGGGGTTCGCCCTCACCCCGATCGGCTGGCTCGCCGACCGGTTCGGGCTCGCTGCTGTCATGAACGGGGTATCCCTGTTACCGCTGATCGCCGCCGTCCTCGTCCTCGCCTGGAGGACGGACTAGCCGGGGCAGGCGGTCTTCAACGCCTCCACCCGCTCGTAGGGGAGACGGACGGCGCCCAACCGGGCCCGGCCCGATTCCGGGCCGTGATCGTCCGATCCTCCAGTCAGGAGGAATCCACGCTCTTCCGCCATCGTCGCGAGGAGACGCGGGCTTATCGTCGGCCGGATGAGGGCGAGCTCGTACGGATAGAACGCCTCGATCGCATCCACCCCCCCGTCTCGGATCGAATCGAGGAAACCTTCCCAATCACCGACCTTCATCAGGCCGGGATGGGCGAGGGAACAGACCCCCCCGGCAGCGTGGATCGTCTCCACGACCTCGCGGAACGGGGCCTTCTCGATCGGGACGTAGCACGGTTTATCGTCCCCGATCAGGGTGGAGAACGCCTCGTCCTTATCGCGGACGATCCCCTTCTCCACGAGGATCCGGGCGAGGTGCGGCCGGCCGATGCTCCACTCGGCGATCGCGCGGACTTCGGCCATCTCGATCGGAACGCCGGTCTCCTCCCGGCACCGCTCGACCATCCTCTCCATCCGCCTCCGCCGCGCATCGGCCATCCGGGAGAGGAACAGGCCGAGCTCCCTCGATGATGGATCGACGAAGTACGCGAGGAGCTCGCCGCGGATCCCATCGAACTCGGTCTTGATCTCTACCCCGCTGATCACCTCGACCCCATCGATCGACTCAACGGGGAGGGAGAGGTCGGGGGAGAGGGTGTCGTGGTCGGTGACAGCGATGCAGGAGAAGGAGAGCGCCTTCGCGCGGCGGACGAGCTCGGGGATCGTCTGCATACCGTCCGACGCGGTCGTGTGAAGGTGAAGGTCGGCATAGCCGGCGGGCATACCGATCACCCCCCCATCCGCTCGGCCGCGGTCGCGACGTGCTCCATCAGGATGACGGTCGTCAACGGTCCGACCCCGCCCGGGACCGGGCTGAGCCATCCGGCGACCTCCGCCACCGATCCGGAATCGACGTCCCCGACCAAGCCGGAGGGGGTGGGATTCGTCCCGACGTCGACCACGACAGCGCCCGGCCGGATCATGTCCCCTTTGAGGAGGCCCGGGCTCCCGGCGGCGACGCAGACGATGTCGGCCTCCAGGGTCTTGGACCGGATATCCCGCGTCCGCGAATGACAGACCGTCACCGTGGCGTCGCGGTTGAGGAAGAGGAGGGCGAGCGGCCGGCCGACGACGAGGCTCCGGCCGATTATGACGACGTCCTTGCCGACAGGGTCGATCCCGTACCCGTCGAGGAGCGCGATCACCGCGGCCGCTGTCGCCGGGGGGAACGACGGCGCGCCGGCGACGAGGCGGCCGAGGGATCTTATCCCTCCGCCATCGACGTCCTTCTCCGGGGGGAGAAGGTCGCGGACCGCGGCTGGGTCGATACCCGGAGGGAGGGGGGCCTCGACCATGATCCCCGAGACGGCCGGGTCGGAAGCGAGGAGGTTCAGCTCCTTCAGTAGTCCCTCCCCGTCCGAAACGGAGATCCCCTCGACCGCTATCCCGACCCTGGCACCAACGCGTTCCTTGGCGCGGAAGTACACCCCCTCCTTCGCCCTTTCCCCCAAGAGGACGACAAGGCGGGGGACGATACCCCGGCTCTTCAGCCGGTTCACCCGTTCGGCGAGGCCCCCCTCGCGCTCCTTGGCCAGGTCCCTTCCGTCAAGCAACCTTGCGCTCACGCTCCTCCTTCCAGATCCGATCGAGTATCCCGTTCACGAATACGCGCGCCTGTTCCGTCCCGTATCTCTTGGCGAGCTCCACCGCCTGGTCGATCGCCACCTCAGGGGGGATATCATCGTCGTAGAGGAGCTCGTACACCCCGATCCGGAGGATGTTCCGATCGATCAGACCGAGCCGCTCGAACCGCCATCCGATCGTATGGGAGCCGATCATGGCATCGATCTCCTCCCGGCGCCCGAGGATCCCGGAGAAGACCCGCTCGATGTAGGAGCGTTGCTCACCCGGCTTGATTTCGGCGAGCATCTCCTCGAGGGGGGTGGCGATGAACTCGCGGCGATAGAGGGCGCTCAGCACGAACTCCCGCGCTTGGCTCCTTTGCATCAGGGGCGGAACAGGCGGGCGATCGCGTCCTTCATCCGGATGGCTATCTCCCGCCGCGATTCGAACAGCGAGCCGGCGATGTACCCGGCGACGCCGAATCCGAGGAGGATGAGGAAGGCCCGCCAGCCGCCGGCGAGAAGGAGGATCCCGGCGAGGATCCCGACCGCCGCGCCGATCAACTTAGGATCCGCCAGCTGCGTCATCCGCCGTCTCCCTTCCGCGGCCGCGGCTCCTGATGCTCTTGACGAGGACCGAGACCTCCCGGACCTCGACCCCTGTCCTCTCGGCGACATGTTGCATCAGTTCCCGCTGGATCGATTCGCCCACCTCGGTGACCCTCTGATCCGGGGAGAGGGTCATCCGGACGGTGATCCCGACCCCGTCTCTGTGGTGATCGAGCCGGACTCGGAACCGCTCGATCCCGATCTCGTCGCGGAGGATCCCGCTGATGAACTCCCGGATCGCATGAGGGGAGACTCCGATCCTCCCCCGCTCCCCTTCCCGGACGAAGAGGGAGGCGTCCAACCGCTCGTCGGCGATCGCGATCAGGAAGTGGACACCGGCGAGGGTGAGGAGGACGCCGATCAGGATCGTGATCGCCATCCCAGCAGCCGTCCCGACCAGCGATGCCAGGTCGGGGAAGACCCCGCCACCAACCCCGACGATGATCATGAACACCCCGAGGCCGGCGGTGACCAGCAAGAAGATAAAATTCCCTAGGGCTCTGAAGTTTCGCATTCTTCCTCGTTCTCTTCCGGAGCCTCTTCCGGCTGGACAAGCCGCTGGACGTCGACGTTCACCGCGTTGACGCGGAGCCCGGTCATCCGCTCGATCTCCGTCTTTATCCGGGTCTGCACCTGCTTCGCCACCTTATGGATCGGGTGGCCATAGAGGACGGTGATCCGCACGGTGACGGTCACCACGTCCCCCTCCACCGTCGTGTCGACGTAGCGCTTCATCCCCTCGCCGCGGCGGAACGTGCTGTCCCCGCGTCGGAGGTTGGCGATCCCTTCGACCTCGGAGACAGCTATCCCGGCAATGGCGGTGACGACATCCTTGGAAATCCCGACGCTCCCCTTCTCTCCCTCTACCATATCGGCCTCCTCACTCCCCTTCGGCCTCGTGCGTGTGCGGGGGGACTACCTTCTTCACGTAGACGTCGACCCCGGAGACCGTGATCCCGGCCAGCCGCTCGATGTCCTGCTGGACGTTCCGCTGCACCCCCTGGGCGACCTCATGTACGGGATACCCGTATTCGACGGCGATCCGGAGCTCGAGCCGGACGGCCTCCTCGCCGAGCTCGGTCTTGATGTTCGGGGCGAGGTCCTCGCCGCCGAAGATGCTCTTCAGTCCACCGGAAGTCCCGCCGGAATGGGCAATCCCGCCCACCTTCTCCGCTGCGATCCGGGCGATCGCGCCGATCACGTCCTCCGCGATCGTGATCCGGCCGTCCTCATCGATTATTTCGACCTTCTTCTCGGCCATCGTTCCTCCTTATAATCGTTCCACGTAGGTCCCGGTCCGGGTGTCTATCTTCAACTTGTCGCCTTCCTTCACGAACAGCGGGACGCGGATGACGATCCCTGTCTCAAGGGTAGCCGGCTTCTCGACGTTGGAGACCGTATCTCCCTTCACCCCGGGCTCGGTATGGACCACAGTGAGCTCCACGAACGTGGGGAGATCGATCTTCACCAGTTCGCCGTTATAGTAGCGGCCGATCACGTTGCTCCCCTCGACCAGGAAGTCGACGCCTGAGCCGAGGACTTCCTTGCTGATCGGGAACTGATCGAACCTCTCGGTGTCCATGAACACATAGTCCGTCCCGTCGTGGTAGATGTACTGCAACTGGCGCGACTCGAGGAAGACCGACTCCGTGTTCTCCGCCCCCTTGAACGTCTCCGAGACGACCCTCCCGCTCGTCAGGTGGCGGAGCTTCGTCCGGGCGACTGCACCGCCGCGGCCCCGTTTCGAATGCTCGTAATCCACGATCTCGTAAAGCTCGCCGTTGTAGAGGATGGTCATCCCCTTACGCATCTCGCTGACCGAAAGCCCCATCCCCGTCACTCCTTCCTGTACGCTCTATCGCCAATCATATCCGAATCGGGCCTTCATCCGGATGGCCAGCGCCGATACCCGTCAGGCCAGCGGATGATCCGCAACCCCACCTTGGTGATCCCTTTGTCGATGATCCCCAGCCTCTCCGCCGCCCCTTTCGATAGGTCGATGATCCTCCCCTCGACGAACGGCCCGCGGTCGTTGATCCGGACGACGACGCTCCTCCCGGTCTCGAGATCGACGACGCGGACGATAGTCCCGAACGGGAGGGTCTTATGCGCAGCGGAGATCCCGTTCATATCGTATATCTCGCCGTTCGCCGTGTAGTTCCCGTCGAAACCCGGACCGTACCAGGAGGCGATCCCGACCTCGTAGTACGGCCCGAACAGGGAGTAGACCACCGCCAGGCCGACAACTGCGACACCGATCAAGAGATAGATGACCCATTCCTTCATACCATCGAGTATAGAGGCTCCGCCTCCGGATGCACAACCGCCCGGCTCATCCCCTGCCCCCGAGGGCCGAGGAGATCCGGTCGGCGAGTATGTGACTCAGGTTCGGAAGATAAAGGCCGATCCCGACGGCAGCCAGGATCCGCCATGGCGGAACCGAAGGGGCGATCCGAAGGCCGAGGAGGGAGAGGACGAATCCGATCATTCCGACAATCGCGGTCAGATAAAGGACGCGGCTGAACGGGCCGAGGAGGAGGCGATGCGACAGGCCGCGATGTCGGAAGAGGGACGCGTACGGGATCCAGAGCCAGCGCAAGATCCCCCACCGCCGGAACGCCCGGCTCCGGGAGAGGTCGAGGTCCGGGCTGAGGAAGAGCATGGAGAACACGTAACCGGCGATGAATCCGACGAGCTCCTGGTACGAGATCTCCCCCCGAGCGAGGAGATAGAAGCCGAACCCTCCCCAGCATACCAGACACCCCGCATCGATCCTCAGGTGGACCCTTCCCGACGGCACGGGCCAACTATCCATCAAAATCCGCTTCAGAACAAGCCAAACCGGTATTTGACGGACCCACCGGCCTCGGTTACAATGCATTAGCAAGCTCAAAGGTTAAGTGCTAACTACTCTGCGAAGGAGGAGATGCAGTATGACGATCAAGCCGTTGGGAAAGCGGATCCTGGCGAAGAAGCTCGAACCGGAGGAGCGGAAGACCCCGGGGGGGATCGTCCTCCCGGACAACGTGAAGAGTGAGAAGGTCGTCCGCGCCAAGGTCCTCGCCCTCGGAACCGACGAGAAATTCCCGGTGAAGGTGGGGGATGAGATCCTCGTCGGGAGCTATTCCGGGACGGAGATCGAGCAGGGGGAGGACAAGCTTCTGCTGGTGAAGGATTCGGACGTACTCGCTATCGTCGAAGAGTAAGAAGGGGGAATTGAAATGGCGAAAGAGGTCATATTCGGTGAAGAGGCCCGCCGCCGGATGAAGGCGGGGATCGACAAGCTGGCCGATGCTGTTCGGATCACCCTCGGGCCGCGCGGTCGGAACGTGATCATCGACAAGAAGTTCGGGAGCCCGGACATCACCAACGACGGGGTGACGATCGCGCAGGAGCAGGAGTACAAGGACGAGTTCGAGAACATGGGCGCCCAGCTCGTCAAGGAGGTCGCCTCCAAGACGAACGACATCGCCGGTGACGGGACGACGACGGCGACGATCCTCGCCCATGCGATGATCGAGGAGGGGTTCAAGAACCTCGCCGCCGGTGCGAACCCGATGGAGCTGAAGCGCGGCCTGGAGAAGGGCTCAGCGGTGATCGTCGACGAGCTGAAGAAGCAGAGCCGCGCCCTGAAGACGAAGGAAGAGACCGCGCAGGTGGCGACGATCTCGGCGAACGACGAGTCGATCGGGAAGATCATCGCCGATGCGATGGAGGCGGTCGGGGACGACGGGGTGATCACGGTCGAGGACTCGGACACGATCGAGACCTACTACGAGGTCGTGGAGGGGATGCAGTTCGACCGGGAATACATCTCCCCGTACTTCGTCACCGACCCGAAGAAGATGGAGGTCGTCCTCGAGAAGCCGCTGATCCTCGTCACCGATCAGGAGCTGAAGAGCGCGACCGACCTCGTCCCGCTGTTGGAGAAGGTCGCCCAGGCGGGGAAGCCGCTCCTCGTGATCGCCAAGGACGTCACCGGTGAAGCGCTGACCACCCTCGTGTTGAACAAGCTGAAGGGGACGCTGACGAGCTGCGCGGTGAAGGCGCCGGGATTCGGCGATCGCCGGAAGGCGATGCTCGAGGATATCGCCGTCCTCACCGGCGGTACGGTCGTCGCCGAGGATGCGGGGATGCAGATCAAGGACACTACCCTCGACATGCTCGGGACGGCGGAGACCGTCAAGGTCGACAACAGCAACACGACGATCATCGGTGGTAAAGGGAAGCCGGAGGCGATCAAGGGCCGGATCGAGCAGATCGAGGCCCAGATCGAGACGACCGACTCCGACTACGACCGGGAGAAGCTGGAGGAGCGGAAGGCGAAGCTCGCCGGCGGGGTCGCCGTGATCAAGGTCGGCGCCCCGACTGAGACCGAGCTCTCCGAGAAGAAGCACCGGATGGAGGACGCGCTCGAGGCGACGAAGGCGGCCGTCGACGAGGGGATCCTCCCCGGCGGTGGGGTCGCGCTCGTGAACGCGGCCAAGGCGCTCGATACCCTGAAGGCCGAGGGTGACGAGGCGGTCGGGGTCAGCATCCTCCGCCGCGCGCTCGAGGCGCCGATCCGCCAACTCGCCGACAACGCCGGGTTCGAAGGGGCGATCGTCGCCGAGAGGGTGAAGGAGGAGAAGCCGGGGGTCGGGTTCGACGTCGTCTCCGAGAAGTATTGGGACATGTTCGAGGCCGGGATCATCGATCCGACCAAGGTCACCCGCTCGGCCCTCCAGAACGCCGTCTCGATCGCGGGGATGCTCCTGACGACCGATGCGCTCGTTGCCGAGATAAAGGAGAAGGAGGAGAATCCCGCCGCTACGGGGATGCCGGGAGGGATGCCCTACTAGATCGGTTGCTAGCCCCCCTTTCGCCCGACTATGATCGGGCGAAAGGGGCTTTTCTTTTGAGACGGAAGAGAAGATTGGGGATAGCGCTCGGAGGAGGGGGGGCAAGGGGGTTCGCCCACCTCGGGGTCCTGATCGCCCTCGAGGAAGCGAACGTCAAGATCGACGCGATCGCCGGGACGAGCATGGGGGCGGTGATCGGCGCGGCGAGGGCGATCGGTGCCGACCTCGAGAAGCTCCGGACCCTCCTTGACCTGATCGACCTGAACCAGCTCCTCCAGGTGACCGACAGCACCCTCCGCGAGCTGCAGCGGATCCTCGGCCGGAGCATGATGGAGTACGTCCGCGGTTCGGTGTGGCAGGAGGAGGGGGCGACCCCGCACGACCTCGCCCGGCTGAACGAGCTCTTCTCCCTCCTAACGGCGAACAAGACGTTCGCCGATGCCGCGATCCCGTTCGCCGCCGTCTCGGCCGACGTCAGAACCGGCGAGCGGGTCGTCCTCCGCACAGGGAAGCTCTCCCAGGCTCTCACTGCGAGCGCGGCCGTGCCCGGGGTCTTCTCACCGGTCCTCTCGAACGGCCGCTACCTGGTCGACGGGGGGATCGTGGAGAAGATCCCGATCGAGGCGGTCATCGAACTCGGCGCCGATGCGGTGATCGCGGTCGATACCGGCGCCCCGCTCGACAGGGAGGTAGCCACCTGCCTCGATGCCCTCCTCCAGGCGCAGCGCGTCACCTCGCACCACTTAAGCCGGCTCCAGCTCGAGCGGGCGGCCGAGCGGCTCGACGGCCGCCTCCTCGTCATCCGACCGGAGGTCAGCTCGATCAAGATGTTTGACTTCGGCCGGAGCGAGGAGGCGATCCGGGCCGGGCTCGCCGCAGCGGCCGCCAACATCGAGCGGATCCGCTCGCTCGCGAAGAGGGGCTAGTTCTCGATCGCAAACGGCGGGCTTTCCGCTTCTCCGCTGTTCCCGTCAGGATCGGTGGCGACGATCTTCAACAGGTAAGAATCGCCGTTCAGGTGACTGGCCGTATCCCAGGCGTAGCTCCCCGAATTGGCGAGCCCGTCGATCAGGAGGTCCCATGTCTCTCCGCCGTCAGCGGAGAGGTAGATCGCGATCCTCAACCCCTCGGGAGGACCGTCCGGATCGGTCGCGCTCCAGCCGACGATGAACACCCCGGAGATCGGGGCCTGATCGGTCGTCGGGGATGTTATCTCCACTCGTGGGGATGCCTCGGCGACGATCTTCGCCGAGTTCTCGACGCCGGGAGTCCCGTTGATCGGTTCCCCATCGGCATCGAGGCCGTTGCGGACGAGCCCGTTGTTCGTCTTCCAGGCCACAGCCTCGGCTGATGGATCGACCCGCTCCATCGATCCGTAGGGAGGATCACCGTCTCCGGCCGCCCCGGCCGGCCACCCATCATCCCCGCAGATGACGGAGTCGACGAGCCTCCCCTCACCGTCGAACAGGGAGATGTCGATTCCGTCGTTCGGTAGGACCCCCTTGTAGATCAGATCCGCCTCGATGTCCGAAACGACGTTATCATCCGTCCGCTCGAGGAGGTAATAGCCGCCCGGCTCGATCGCCGTCCTCCGGACCTCGAGGGTCGCGTCGGCGACCCGGTCGAGATGGATCACCGTATCCCCGAAGACAAGCGTCCAGCCGGTGAGGTCGACCGGCCGATCGGTCGGGTTATAAAGCTCGATCCACTCGTCGGCCGCGCTCGCCGCCGTTCCGCTCCAGGCGATCTCGTTGATCACTATGCTCGCCGGATATGCGAAGATCGCCATGGATAGGACGGCCCCGATTCCCAACCACGCAGCGATACAACGCTTAGCGCACATACAACCTCCTTTTACAGGTTTTTGGATGCGTTTTCCATATTATAGACGATCGCCGCGCCGCCGTCACCGGTACGGTTGCCCGCTCCGGCGCGGGAACGTAGAATCCGTCAGAAAGATGAATGACAAGCGGTCCACTACATTCGTCGAGCGGTTCCGCACCGGAGGGGATCGGAACCTCGGCTACCTCGCCGCCGATCCGACGACGAAGGAGGCGGCGGTGATCGATCCGTCGTACGATCCCGCCTCGATCGCGCGGTTCGCCTCGCAAAGAGGATACCGGATCGTCCACGCGTTCTGCACGCACGACCATGCCGACCATACGAACGGGAACGAAGAGTTCGAGAGGGTGACCGGGATCCGCCCGCTCCTCTACGGGGATAGGGACCGCCGGAGCGGGAGGGTCGTCGAGGACGGAGCCGAGTACCCGCTCGGTTCGCTCTCCATCCGGGTGATCCACACTCCCGGGCACACTCCCGACTCGATCTGCCTCCTGATCGGTGACGCCCTGTTCACCGGCGACACCCTGTTCGTCGGCAAGGTGGGGGGGACCGACTACGGCGAGGGGGCGCGGGCGGAGTACGAATCCCTGCACAACCGGTTGCTGACGCTCCCGCCGGAGACCCGGGTTTACCCCGGTCACGACGTGGGTCCGTCGCCGGAGTCGACGATCGGCCGGGAGAGGCGGGAGAACCCGTTCCTCCTGCGTCCGGACTTCGCCTCCTTCGTCCGGCTCAAGAAGAACTGGCAGGAGTATAAGAGGAAGCACGGTATCGCGTGAGAGAATGGTACGAGGCGGCGTTCGGCCGCGATTATCTGGCCCTCTACCCGCACCGTGACGAACAAGAAGCGGAGGAGGACGTGGCCGCGATTATCGGGCTGATCGAACCGCGGCGCGATCTCCCGCTCCTCGACCTCGCCTGCGGGGCCGGCCGACACCTCATCGCCCTCTGCCGCGCCGGTTATCGGGACCTCGTCGGCCTCGATCTGTCGGCGGACCTCCTCGCAGTCGCCCGAAGCCGGATCGAGGAGGAAGGGTGTAGGGGTGTGAGGCTGATCCGGGCTGACATGCGCGAGATCCCGTTCTCGGAGCACTTCGGCACCGTCCTGTCGCTGTTCACCTCGTTCGGGTACTTCGAAGCGGACGAAGACGACGCCAAGGTCCTCGATGCCGTTCACGCGGCGCTCCTCCCGGGCGGGGTCTTCCTCCTCGACACGCTGGCGCCCGAGCGGACGCGCGCCGGCCTCGTCCGATACGAGGAGCGAAAGTTCGGGGAGAATACGGCGATCATCACCCGCTGGATCTCCCCCGATGGGGAGCGGGTGGAGAAGGGGATACGGATGATCCTTCCCGATGGGAACGAGCGGGTCTACTGCGAGTCGGTCCGGCTG
>Ga0190360_1001703_pt1 | contig 11160 bp, 10 predicted proteins | sample 48721834_MG_FD_161271 | JGI IMG/M metagenome (GOLD analysis project Ga0190360, IMG submission 161271) | Hydrothermal vent microbial mat bacterial communities from Southern Trench, Guaymas Basin, Mexico - 4872-18-3-4_MG | ecosystem: Environmental > Aquatic > Marine > Hydrothermal vents >... | reverse complement strand
CTGCATTAACCATAAGCCGTCGAGTCTCAGAGTCAAGGCATCCCATCCATACATCCCAGACTGTAAGGCATCAAATGAAAAAAGAATGTTACCGATGTCTGTTGACTTTACACATCTAAATTCCTATACGAGTATCTCAGTGGTCTAGTATGAAAATACTTATGTCAAAGACTATAATTTTTTAAACCATAGTTTTTTATTCTAATTTTGTATTTACTATTAATTGGATGGGCTCTCTTTTAGAAGGGGGGATGCCTTTAAATCTGGGTTTACTGGGAGGTGAGAAGAGTTAAAAACATTTTAACTATAAGGATGAACTTATCTGATGAGAGTGCAGCTATTGGTATCGGTTCATTAATTATATTTATCGCTATGATTCTTGTCGCAGGTATAGCTGCATCAGTAATCATTCAAACTATGAATAGTCTTCAACAGCAGGCTTTGTTAACTGGTCAGCAAACAATGAGGGATATATCTAGTGGAATTAAAGTTACTCATGTAAGTGGGTATAACAATGGTTCAAAAATAACTCAGCTTGCAGTATTTGTTAGAACAACAGCTGGGTCTAATGATATTAATTTAACAAATACGTATATTTCCTTGTCTAATTCAGCTAAACAGGTGATATTAAACTATACAACAAAATGTTTTAGCAATACGGTTTCTAATGGTTTATTTAATACTTTAAATTCGAGTAATTTAACTAGTACGACATATGGGATAATGGTGGTACGGGATTTTGATAGTTCGTGTACTATGAGTAGTCCTACTATAAATGATGATGATCTAGTTGTGTTGTTAATCAATGCAACTAAGTGTTTTTCAGGTATTAGCACAAGGACTGATGTCTCTGGGAGTATTGTACCAGAGTATGGTATAAATGGTGTGATTAGTTTCACTACGCCTTCTGTTTATGTTGACCCAATAGTTGAGTTGCAATAAATAAAAAATGGTGTTAGAATTACTTTTTTTAAGAAGAGGTAATTTTTTTTAACAGTTTTTTTAGCCGAAGAATACTTTTGCTATTTCATATAAGTCCATATCAACTGTTTTAGTTTTTGAAACAGCTTCTTCGAGTGTAACTGGTACAATCTTGTTACCATGCAAAGCAACCATTTTACCAAAGTCGTTGTTTTTGATTAATTCTACAGCGGCGACACCAAACCTGGTAGCGAGTACTCTATCATGTGCGGTAGGAGTACCACCACGTTGTACATGCCCTAATGCTGTGACTCTTGTTTCGACATTCATACGTTTCTCTATTTCCTTGGCGAGATAGTGTCCGATACCACCTAGTCTTACATGGCCAAAATCATCTTTTTCACTAGTTTGAGTTATTAAACCCATCTCTATGTCGCGACTCTGTGTTACATTGTCTTCATTACTTGTGTTGGTTATCTTTGGACGTGCTCCTTCTGCTACTGCTACGATACTAAATTTTTTACCACGGTTGTATCTAGATTTTAGATTCCGGCAGACTTCATCAAGATCAAATGGTACTTCAGGTATTAGTATTTCATCTGCTCCACCAGCTATACCAGCCATTGTTGCTATCCATCCTGCATGACGCCCCATGAGTTCTACTACGATTACTCTATGATGTGATTCAGCAGTGGTATGAAGCCTATCTATAGCCTCTGTTGCGATAGAAACAGCAGTGTCGAAACCAAATGTGTAATCTGTACCTGATAAATCATTGTCTATAGTTTTTGGAACACCAATCACAGAGACACCTATATCATATAGTTTTTTTGCTACACTCAGTGTATCATCCCCACCTATAGCAACAATAGCATCGAGTCCAAACTTGTTAATGTTATTCAGTACTTTTTGTACATCTTCTTTATTATTAAACGGGTTTGTCCTAGAAGTACCAATAATCGTGCCACCCTTAGGTAGGATACCTGAAACAGAGTAATCAGTGAGAAGTTCCATTTCACCATTAATTAATCCTTTCCAACCATTTTTTATACCGATAACATCCCAGTTGTATTGTCTAGATTTTTTAACCACTGCACGGATAACCGCGTTTAAACCAGGGCAATCCCCACCACCTGTTAAAACACCTATTTTTTTCATATTAATCAAACAATCCTTTTTATTTTTGGGTTAAACCTGTAAGATACCCCTTTATCTCTCTATATTTTAATTATGTATACTCTTTTAATACTTTCTCATAAATGTTTAAATTTTTTTAAAAAAAGTGAGGAAAGCGCATATAATTTTTTTTCTTATGCACCTAGCATACCTCCAAAAACCACTTCTATTATATAACTGGTTATAGCTACAACCCATACAAATGGGACAAAATAAAGTAAAATAAGTAATCTATGGCTACCGCGTAGTAACTGAATAGTTGTAGCTAACATAAAACAATGTATCACTAAAACAAAGAAAACTATGATAAAATTATTATTATAAACATTAGGGTTAATATAATGAAGTAATGTAGCTCCTATGTTTATTTCAGTACCTGCAAAAGGGTTACCTGTCTCCTGCATTATCGTATTTAGATGCCTACCTATGATAAGTGAAACATATATAGCAAATGATATACCAAACGTGATACCAGCGAATAATGCTATAGAAGTATTTACAATAGTTAACTTTTTCACACGTAGGTCACGTATTTTCCTCATATTCTCTGCTATCATACGTGAGACTTTACGGGGGTTAGCAGCAGCATAAGTTGCTTCACGGAACATTTCACTAGATCGTTGAATAAAGTTACTTCCTGTATCCACACCAAACCATTCCCAAGCTGCATTATCATCAATACGAGTACGGAGTCTTGTATAAAGATCACGTATATGTTTCGTTAAAACACCATAATCTTTTTCACTTAAATAGTACACAGATTCGTTTATCTTTCCCCCTCTCATCGTGGAAATCGAGCCAAGCGCTGGTAAAAAACTTAGGAAGTTTCTTTCTTTCCTTGAAATCTTTTGTTCTTCTACAAAAACTATAGCACCAACTATCATAAGAGGAGTTAAAGCTAAGGCAGTAAGTATTTCAAAGGGTAACGTCTCTATAAAAGGGAGTTTCAACTGGTATTTCCCTAGGAAGAACACTACAGCGAGTACTATCGTCGTAATAACTGAAATATTGAAGATTTTTTTTATTTTTAATTCCAACTCTCCTTTTTCACCGGTTACATGCCATATTTCATCTTGTGGAATCATAGCTTTCAACAGGTACATGAGGAGTCCTTCACTGATTATAAGGAGGAAAGACGAGAGATATAGGAACATGTTCATATCTTCTGTACCCATGATAATTGGTAAAACTATTCCAAGGGACATTACAAAAATTATAGCTATCAACATAGCTACGTAGACTTCATTAAGTATTACCACGTTTTCATTACTAGTTTCATACATTGTTTTGTATTCCTGCAAAACTGCACCTTGTTCTGTTTCAATGAATTCACGGTGTTCTACACCACTATCTAGGCTTTGTGAAAAACGATCCAGGAAATCCTTCAATATTTTACTAGGTGTCCTAGCTGATATAAAACGAAAGGCTTTAGAAAGAGGCATACGCCACTGAGTACTGAGTATACCAATTTTTTTAAGTTCTTCACCCAGTGCACCATATGCTTTTTTACCACCGATGATGTTTATTATATCACGGAGTGATAAATCAGAAATCGCTAAAACCCGTAGATGTGTTATAAAAAAATGCATTTTCGCGTTGATATCGTTTTCTCGGTTTTTCCATACTACAAACGGGTAAAAAATACCGATAAATATTGGAACTATTCCTCCTACAACAAAAGTAACAGGGTTAAAACTTAGAGGAACTGGAACAACTATCTCGAGTATAAATGGTGTTAAAAAAATCATTACCCCAAGTATTATTAGAGGTAATAGTACTGTTGTGTAAAACTTTTTAGGATTTTCAAGAGACCGGTATGCTATTTTTAACTGTTTTATGAAATCTTGTTTCTTTTCTGTCTCTTTTTCTTTTGCATCTTTTTTCTCTTTTTTCTTTTCTTTTTTTGCCATAGTTATCTATATTTTTTTATAGTGATATAGGTAGACCTTTTTCACCTTCTCTATAGTAACTCCAGATGAATTGAACAACTTCGTAGTAGTCCATTATGTCTTCTTCAACCATCCGCTCAAGTATATGTTTTCTTTTATCATATTCTAGATATATCTCTGAAGGGTCTGAGTATCCAGCGTTTTTCGCGATTTTTTCTTCTAAAATGAAACTATTTCTATTAGCTCTAAACCTGTGTATATCCTCAACTGGGTCCCATTCAAACGCGTTTCTAGCCATTATACCATCAACTTCTCGATTGTATCCTTCGATTTCATCTATAGATGTGACTCTTCTAATCAGTTTTCCGTTTCTATCTATAGCGAGTTGTATAACTACAAAATCTAGGTTGTCCATGAATGTCTTGGGTACATTGATAGGATCACCTGTGAAACGCTGTATAACCTTGGTAACGCTACCAGCGTGGAATGTTGTCATACATGGGTGACCTGTTTGCATAGCCTGGAACACTATACTTCCTTCTGCTCCTCTTACTTCACCAGGTATAATGTACTCGGGTCTGGATCTTAATGCGGCTTTTAACAAGTCGAATAAATCTACTTGTCCTTCTTCTGGTCCTGTTGTTTTTGTGAGTAAACGTTGCCAGACTGTATGAGGTACTTGTAACTCAGGTGTACTTTCAGCGGTATATATCTTTTTTTCAGGTGGAATAAAAGGAATTATTGCGTTCATAGTAGTTGTTTTGCCACATGCAGTACCGCCGCAGAGGAAAAAACTCCGTCCATATTGTAGGCAGAGCCAGAGATAGGCGGCTATACCTGCATCCATTGTACCCCATTTGATAAGTTGTGTTACACTAATTGGTGTTTCTGTAAACCGTCTAATTGTCATACTAGGTCCTTTGATACTTATCGCGTCACTGTAGATGATATTCCCTCGGCTTCCATCAGGTAGTACACCATCAACAATTGGTTGACCTTCACTAACTGGTGCCCCCATTTTTTCACTTAATTTCCTAGCGAATTCATGCCCCTCTTCTTTACTAATTTCAACATTGGTTTTAATCATTCCAAAGACTTTATGGACGAGATGAATCTTGTGACCAGTTATAATATGTATATCCTCAAGATATGGATCATTCATGAAACATTCTAAAGGACCGCTACCTACAAGGTTTTTGATGATATAGTATTCAATGTTTCTTTTTTGAAGAGAAGTAGCTTTGATTTTATCACGTTTAACAAGTTTTACTTCGCCTTTTTTAGACTCAGGGATTCCAGCTGCTTTCTCATCAACTTCAATGATTTCATCTATGAGTTCATGCAAGACTTTTTTTAATTCCTCATCTGTTACAACCTTTTCTTTCTTAGGTACCAGTTTAACTATTAATTTCAATACTTCATCATGTTTTATCTGTTCATTTTTATCTAACGTTGGTTCAATCGCATGGTATTCCATTTCATCCATGTCTCTTGTTTTGTATATGTGAACAAAAACTGAGCCTTTACCAGCGTATATCAAGTTAGGGTATTCTTGTTCTCTTGCTTCAAATGGTAACACTGAATAAAACACTGGTTCACTCATTTTCTTTTTAATACTATCGACATATTTTTTTAAATGCGGGTTTTTCTGAAGGATTTCTTCTTTTTCTTTTTCATTCATCTCTGTCATTTCTGTCCCTGTTTCTCAAAAATTTTTTTTGTTTCTAATCTAGGTTTTATTCAGACCACATTTTCTGTTCTTCTTTTTGTTGTTACCCCCTCCGTTTTTTTCTGCTTTTTTCTTTAAACCTGGGTTTAAAGACTACAATGTTTTTCTTATATTGAGATAGGTAATCCTTGTACTCCTTCTCTGTAGAATGTCCAGATGAACTGAACAACTTCATAATAATCAAATATTTTTTCTTCAACCATTCTCTCCAGGATATGTTTTCTTCTATCATACTCCTCATAAATCTGAGCCGGGTCTTGGAAACCAGCCATTGGTGCTATTCTTTGCTCTAGGATGAAACTGTTTCTATTGGCTTTGAATATATGTGTGTCATCCACGGCATTCCATTCAAAGGCTTTTCTAGACATTATACCATCTACTTCTTTGTTGTAACCTTCTATTTCATCAACTGATAGTACTCGTCTAATTTTTTTACCTTTTCGTTCTATAGCCATCTGAATCAATACTACGTCTAGGTTGTCCATGAATGTTTTAGGTATGTTTATTGGGTGTCCTGTAAAACGTTGTATAACCTTGGTAACGCTACCAGCGTGAAATGTTGTTACAACAGGGTGACCTGTTTGCATAGCCTGAAATACCACTCTTCCTTCTATTCCTCTGGTCTCACCAGGTATAATATAGTCTGGTCTAGATCTCAACCCTGCCCTTAGGAGGTCTCCTTCGTCTATGTGTCCCTCTTTGGGACCTGTTGATCTAGTTACCAACTGTTGCCATACAGCATGAGGTACTTTAACCTCAGGAGTGTTTTCTACAGAGAAAATCTTTTTATCTGGTGGGATAAACACAAACATAGCATTAGAAGTAGTTGTTTTACCTGATGCAGTTTCACCACATACAAATATACTACGCCCGTATTGTAGGCATAGCCAGAGATAAGCTGCTATACCCGCATCCATTGTACCCCAGTTTATAAGTTGTGTTATACTAATTGGTGTTTCACTGAATTTACGGACGGTCATAGTAGGTCCTTTTAGACTCACATCCTTGCTATGTATAATGTTTACACGGCTGCCATCTGGCAGGGTACCATCTGCGATAGGTTGACCTTCACTTACAGGGCTACCGATTTTCTCAGCGAACTCCTGCGAGAACGTGTTAGCCCAGGATTTATCAATATAAACGTTTGTTTTAACCATTTCAAAGACTTTATGGATTAGATGGACATTTTCTCCTGTTATAATATGAATATCTTCGATATATGGGTCTCTCATGAAGGGTTCAAGAGGTCCTCCTCCAACAATATCCTTAGTTATATCATATTCTATATCCATCCTCTCTACAGAGCTAACCTTTATCTTTCCACCCTTTGATTTCTCAATTTTCCCCTCTGCTTTTTCATCGATGACAGTGATTTCATCTAATACTTCTTTTATTGCTTTCCTTAGCTCATCTTGTGTTTTAATATTTGTTTTTAGATGAGCACGTTCATACATCATCTCAAGAATAATGTCTTTTTTTTGTTTTTCAACCTCGTTTAACTCAGGTGTAACAGCATGATACTCAGGTCTCTCCATCTCTTTGGTTTTGAAAATATGGATGAAAACGACACCCTTGGTTGTATAAATCAAGTTAGGATATTCTTGTTCTTTAACATCCCTTGGTACCTTGCTATAAAACTGAGGTCTACCCATTTTTTTCTCTACTTCTTCCACGTATCTCTTAAGATGAGGGTTATCCTTCAGTAGTTTCTGTACCTCAGCTTCTTCTATCTGAGTCATATACCCCCTCTTTTTTTCCTTCTATATTTTTTTTAGAATGCTACACCACTTGTTTCTATAACTAATCCAACACCCGGTCTCACAGAAAACGTAGTTACATGCTCATATCTATGACGGGCGCCGTTAAATTTCTCTAGATAAATATTATGAACTATACCGATACCTGGCATGGACTCACGTGTAATCCTAAAATGGATATCAGAAATCATACGGAACGCGTTATGGATTTTCTCTGACCATTCGTTAGGGTTACCTGTGATAATGATTATTTTACCTGAACCTTTTAACCTGTTGAAGAAGTTAGTGAGATCTACAAGGTTATTCTCATTTAAACTTTCAATGAGAAGAGTTGATAGTGAATCGATAAATATTATATCAGGGTCAAAAAGTTGTTTACATGTAATTAAACCTTCAAGGAATGTACTCCGGGGTTTTGTTTCAGCGAGCATAACCTCAGTGGATATAAAAAAAAGTTTACCTGACATGAGATATTTCCGTACATCGTATCCAACTGATGCTGTTTGTCTGAGAAAACTTTTTATTGTATATTGAGTGGAAACATATGAGCAGGTGTTACCGTTTTTTAAAAAACTATAGCAGAATCTCTGACAGAAAATACTCTTTCCTGTTCCTTCTTTTCCCTCCATAAAGACTAGTGTCCCATCTGGTATCTCTTTTCCAAATCTTTGAGCAAAACCATCTTTTTCTCCTTTTCGTTCCAGTATTATAGATTTTGCTCCCATATGTTTTTTATCCCATCCTCTCCAAATTTTTTTTTATTGTTTTTATATTGTGAATGTGAATTCGTCTTCGATAGCCTGAGGTCCAACTACTTTCAGTGTATGATCCCCTGATGAGATTACACTACTTGAGATATATATTGTGGTGACTCTATCAGGTTGTATAGATGAGTCTGAGAAATTATAATCAGCTGTGGCTATGATTTCTCCATCTATAAACAAGTTAAATGTTTGATTGGTTGTTGCGATTTCTCTACCGCCTATGTTTTTTAGATAGAATAAATAGTTACCAGTTGAAAGAGGTATATTATCTGGGTCGTTGATGATTTTGAATTCTATATCTAGTTGTTCTTCTACTCTGTCTCCTCTATCTGAGAAGCTCTTACTGACGTCGTTTATCACAGCTATGAAAACACCTGATACAGCACCAGCTATTATCACAGATGCAATGAAGAATATCACATGTGTCCCTGTTAAACTAAATCCCACCTATCTACCACCTTTTTTTATGTTATCGTGTATTCATAATAATCTGATACTCCGTTATTGGTCACAACCTTTAACCTTTTTTTACCAGTTCCATTTAGATTTACAATGTTGAAATATACATATTTTTCAGGGTAAAGATAAGATTTTGAACAAGTAAACGTGTGTTTTGTACCATTTATTAAGATATCAAAATATTGTGTTTCTAATGTAACACTACCTGTGTTTTCTACAGTTACGTTTAAATCATAGTTAGATCCATTATTTGAGGTGATAGCACTTGTAATGTTGATATCTGTTTGAACCCGATCAACTGCTCTATCTCTCATATCCTCATAAGCATCATGTATACTAGTTAATGTTGGTATAGTGGTTTCTACTACTGTTTCTACGCATATCAGCACAGCTACACCTATAATCGCAGCGGCAGCTACCAATGAAAACCCCATATGTACATACCACCTCCAACTAGTGAGTTACCTAATTGTAAAGTATCCCCTCTAAATCAAATTTTAGTGAGACTTATAAATTAATATCAAAAAACAAGTAAATAAATATTTTTATTTGAATTGATAGTTATCAAGTTTTTTTGTAATCCTATTGATCTCGCTATCTATTCGCTCTATAAAATGCCTATCTAACTCTCTACCTTTAAGTTTCTGTATAAATATTAGAGACTGTATATGATCCCTAGATGGCAACTCAGCTACATCTCTAACAAGAGTGTTTTCACTTTTCTTAGTCTCTTCAGTAATACCCTGTGAATAATCAATTAAATTAATCTTGACATCCTGAGTAATCCAGCCTATATCTACATAATAATCAAGGATATTTGAAAGATTTTTACGACCACATCTATCTATAAGATATTGAAGCCATTTCATTATAATGATAACACTTTCAGGGTCATTAGGTATCTCTGTAAGTGGATCTACTCTCCATTCTTTATTAGGAACTGATGTATCCTCACCCGGGACTTTTATATCCTCGGTTGTAACAATCTTTGGTGTATCTGTCTCACCTTGTTTACCTTCTTTTCCTAAAACCTCAGTTTCTATATTAGCTATTCTCTCCTCTAGTTTCTCAATGGTTTCAACAAGTTTTTGCATGTTTGTATCTGTTTTTATCTCCAAAGGTTGCGTTTGCATTTGTTTACCTTTATCTTCTTTCTTTACATGGTCAAACTTGGAATAAGTACGCATTATCGTAATGATTTTCTCTATGAGAGTGTTAAACTGTTCCCTATTAAGTTTTATTTTTTTCTCTTTCAGTTTTTTCTCTAATTTTTCAGCTATTTTAGAAGGAATAACATTTTCAGCGACAAGGGTAGATAGTTCAGTTCCAATATCAAAATCTTCTGAAGAGTTATTATTTGTTTTTAAATCTTCACTATCTCCCATAAACCATTTCACCTAATACTCTATTTACATCTTTAAATTTTCTATAAATTCATCAATTGCTGTGTCAATCCGTTGTTCAAGAGTAAGTGCTTTTAAAGACCGCTCTATTATGACATCAAAGTCATCATCTGATAATTCATTTCTTTGGATAGAAGCAGCTGCAGCAGAGGTTTTTTGTGTTTCAATATTTCCATTTTCTCTTTGCATTCTAAGGTTTTGGAGGTTTACACCTGCTTGTTCAGCAAAAGCTTCTAAATCCCCTAATCTTATTTTTAAATCTTCAATTTCTTTTGTGAAATTTTCTAAAGCTTCAATCCTCTTCTTAGTAACCTTTGAAAGACCAACAAACGGGTTCATTTGTTCTGATACAATCTCATACAGGCTTACTAAGTCATCAAGATCTTTGGAGACAGAATCTAATTTTTTATTTAAAGCAGCTATTTCTTCCTGGTTTTTCTTTATTTGAAAATCAAAATCTTTTATACTCTGGAGTATAGCTCTTTTTTGCTCCAATGTTTCTCTATTTGGCGTCTCCTCGGTATTTTCTGGTATGTTTCGCTCTGGTGTTTCTTCTTTTTTTTCTATTTGTTTATTTTCTTCATTGTTGCCGACTTTTATGACTTTTCTTAACTCGTCAGTATCACTTTTTTTGTCAGCATTTGTGTTTTCTTCTGCTTTTTCAGTGTTTTTCTCTTCGTTTTTATCTGTTTCAGTTACTTCATCGTTGTTTTTTTCTTCATCAGAAGTAGAGTTTTTTTCATCAGCTGTTTGTTCAGCTGATTCCTCCTTATTTTTTCCCATCTTTAACTTTATTTATACCCCTCCTATTGTTGAGTGCAAATTTAGGTAATTTTATGAATTTAATAATCGTAAACTTGTTTAAATACTTTTTATTTGTTGTTATACTTTTTGTCGAATGTTTTTTTAATTTTAGAAATAAAGTTTATGTTATTTATATTCTTGGTAATTTTTTATTGATTTTGTTTAGGGATTAAAGATTTCCCGTTTTGAAAACTTTATTTTCTCATCATACATCACCCCTATCCTTTTTTTTTAAATTACATCACAAAAAAAAGTTCA
>Ga0190360_1001700_pt1 | contig 11172 bp, 6 predicted proteins | sample 48721834_MG_FD_161271 | JGI IMG/M metagenome (GOLD analysis project Ga0190360, IMG submission 161271) | Hydrothermal vent microbial mat bacterial communities from Southern Trench, Guaymas Basin, Mexico - 4872-18-3-4_MG | ecosystem: Environmental > Aquatic > Marine > Hydrothermal vents > Microbial... | reverse complement strand
ATGCTATTGTGGTAAACTCTGCAACTATGGATGGTCATCAATTAGAAGAAGGGGATGAGATAGGTGTATTTGATGGTGATATATGTGTTGGTTCTACTGTGTGGAAACCAGGTGATAAGAATGTTGCCATTGCGTGGAAAGGGAATAGGCAATTAAATGTTCCTGGGTATGTTTCTGGAAATGAAATGAAATTTAAAGCTTATAGTAAAAGGTTCGATAAAGAATTTGAATTGATCCCAAGGTTCAGAAAGCCAGAAGAGAGCCGTTTTGAGGGAAGTGCTTATTCCGTTGTTGACCTCACTGGGAAACCTGGTTTGATTCCTGAAAAATTTGCTCTTCATTATAATTATCCTAATCCATTTAATAATCGAACAAATATAAAGTATGACGTTCCTGAAAAAGCTGAAGTGACGTTGATTATATACGATATCTTAGGTAAGGAAGTTGTAAGATTGAAAAATGCTGAACTTCACAAACCAGGCAGATACGTCTGTGAGTGGGATGGTAGAAATAAATATGGAGCTGAAGTCAGCTCTGGTTTGTATTTTGTGAGAATGGTTAGTAAGGATTTCCAAAAAGTCAATAAGATGCTATTAATCAAATAGTTTAATAACTATGGTTTGCTGTACTGATAGAAGCTCGAGCAATAGACATTCGACATGTCCAAAATGGATTTTGATATTTATTCTTCTTTTAATGCTATTTTGCTTTAGTAATGCTCAGATACATTTCCAACCTGTTCAGAAAACGGGTAAACCTTATGCTATAATTATTAGAAATGCCATCATAAATGGGTCAACTGTAGTTAGTGGGACTGAGTTTGCTGTATTTGACGATACGCTTTGTGTTGGCGCTTCTGTTTATCAGGATAGTTTCCCAATTGTTCTCACTGCCTGGGAAGGGAACGTAGCATATGGATTGAAGGGATTTAAGAAGGGTGATAGCATAGTTTTTAAAATTTATACGCAAGGGATTTCCGGGGAATGGAAGGAGTTCGATCCAGATGTATTATACGAGATTGGCGATGGAAGATTTGGTACCGGGGCTTACACGGTTGTCTCTCTTGAATTCAAAGAAAAACAAACCCATCTTGATAATAGATATCATCCAGAGGATTTTAAAGTAAAGGTTTATCCGAATCCCTTCAATAGTAGGGTTAACTTTGATTTAAAGAATTTGCCAGGAAATAGGTATGTCTTGACTATATACTCTTTAAATTCCCAGGAAGTATTTCGATTACAAGGTATGAAAGAGAACTATGGTCATTATATATATTCATGGCATGGTCAAAATAATGAAGGAAAAATTTTAGCATCCGGGATTTATTTATTCATTTTAAGAAGTGGTAACTATTTCCAAAGCGGAAAAATTGTGTTTCAAAAATAATGTAAGATTTATGTTATTCAGATGTAGTATATGAGAAGTGTCAATAGAAATATCGGGCAAAAATTTATCATAATAGTTTTACTATTTTTTAGACTATTAAGCATTAATAGCTTGTTGATGGCACAAGAGTCGGCTCTATCGACTCCACAAAATCTAATTGCGTTACCTTATGACGGGATGGTTTACTTAAGGTGGAATAAAGTTCCTGAAACTGATATTCTCCGATACAATATATACGCCGGAGCATCATCTTATTCAATGACTCTGATCGATTCCACCACCGGTGGTGTTAATGATACTGTGAAGGTTATTAAAGGATTAACTAATGGAGCTACATATTATTTTAAAGTTACTTCGGTAGATATAAATGGTGAGGAAAGTGATTTCTCGAATGTAACCAGTGCTACACCAAGAGAAGGTCCATTGTGGTCTATCCCTTCGACGGGACTTCCCTATCATATAGTTGTTACTAATGTTACAGTAGACGGTAAACTACTTCCCGCTGGCTCTGAAATTGGTGTTTTTGATGGAGATAGTTGCGTTGGTAGCATTGTTGTGGAAAATTATGGACAGACCAATATAGATATTGTTGCATGGGAAGGCAAAGAAGAATATAACTTACATGGTTTTAAAAGGGGTAATAATATAAGTTTTCAGATATGGGCAAAAATATACAATGAGTGGCAACTATTAGAAGCTAAACCATCATATGTAGTTGGAGACGGTACATTTGGTTACGGTACATATACATCGGCAAGTTTAAAAGCAAATAGTTATTTCCGACCTGAAATCTCTCTGTTACAGACACTGATCGATTTTGGCAATGTTTATGTTGGTAAACCATCGAGCCAAAAATTGACTATATTAAACATAGGTAATGCCCGATTATCAATTCATTCCATTAATACGGATAACCCCTCATTTTCGGTCGTTGGATATCCTGAATATATAGAACCAGGGCAATCTGGTGAGGTAAATATTGAGTTTTATCCCACATCAGCGAAATTGACGCAGGCTTATTTAATTATAAAATCGGATGATCCTGAAAATCCCGAAGTAAAAGTTTATATGTCAGGCCAGGCTATTGCTGAGCCACAAGCAATTATTCAGGTTATACCAGATAGTATTGATTTTGGATATGTACCAATAGGTGAAATAGGTACTAAAAATATTTTAATTCGAAACGTCGGTAACCAAACACTTACCGCTTCTTCTGTTTACTCTGACAACAGCCGTTTTATTCCTTTGGAATCCAATTTTGTTGTTGATGTCAATGGTAGCTACAATTTACCAATAGATTTTACACCAACGACAGAAGGTTTGACCACAGGAAGCATCTACATACAAAGTAATGCAGCAAATAACAGTAATTACCAAATTTACGTGAGCGGATATAGTTATCCGATACATTTTTCGCCTGTTGAACCTACTGGACTCCCGTATACAATTATAATTGACAGTGCTACTGTTGATAACCATGATCTATCAGCTGGCGACCAAATTGCTGTTTTTGATGGTGATTTATGTGTCGGTATGGTCGTGTTTCAAAGCTATCCGATACAAATTACAGTATGGGAAAGCGACGAGACCCGTGGCATGGATGGATTCACCCCAGGAAATCCCATAAACATAAAATTATGGGTGACTACATATGGGCAAAGAGTAGAACTAACTCCGCAGATTACCTGGAAGAAAGGAAACGGAGTATTTGGAGAGGGAGAATATTCTGTTTGTAAAATTAGTGCATACAGTGGTTTAGAGCCTAAGATTATTCTGAATAAAAGTTTCATAAACTTTTTTGCTGTAAAGATTGGGGATAGATCTACGGCATCTTTTTTCATAAAGAACGCAGGGAAAACGAACTTAGAAGTGACTACCATAAGTATTAATAACGATGCTTTTAAAGCTGATTCCACTGGTTTTAGCGTATCACCAGGTGATTCCCAGAGAGTGTCTATTACATTTGAGCCTTTAAATGCATTGCCTTATAATGCAATTTTACAGGTTTTCTCAAATGACCCATACACACCAGTTGCAGAAATTGAATTGCATGCACAGGGGCTACCCGGCGATACATATTCTATCGGTGCTTCGTCTACCAGGCTAAAGTTTCCCCCAACGAAGATTGGCTCAAGTTCAACTTCTAATATTACCATTATAAACAATGGAACTGGTACAATTAATATCAGTGGAATTTCTTTCTCTGATCCTTCATTTTCTACATCAATTAACAGTTTTGATATTGAATCGGGTGGAAGTTATAACTTACCAGTGGTATTTACTCCAAATAGGATAGATTCCATAAACGGTTTTATGGTCTTATACAATAATAGCGGTAATGCTCCGTCTTTAACTATTGATCTTTCTGGTATTGGGTATGAAGGATATTTCAACTCCATAGAACCTACTGGGTTACCCTTTACAATTATTATAAATCAGGTAGACACTAATTCAATAGCTTCTTTAAATATTGGTAGTGAAATAGGAATATTTGACGGGCAGTTATGCGTTGGTGTAGGAGTTGTGGAAAGTGATACAGGTAATGTTGTAATAACTGCATGGCAGTCGGATACCACTCATGGGTTAGCTGGTTTTCGTATTGGACAACCAATTAAGGTTAGGTATTACACAAAAATAAGCGGAGCAGAACATCTTTACGCTACTACAATTACTCCTGTTGAAGGAGAGGCCAAGTTTGGAAACGCTCCCTATATTGTATTAAACGTGAAAATAGATCACGAGATACCTCCGGCAAATCCACCTCAGAATATTGTTGTACAACCATCCTTGCAAGGTATTCAACTAGAATGGGATCCATATCAAGAAAATAATATTATCAAAACATATATTTATCGTTCTACATTATCAGGTTTTACGCTAACTGAAGAAAATCTCTTAACTATATTAGAGCCTGTTGATACCACGTTTGTAGATACTGCAGTGGTAAACGGACAAAACTACTACTATGCTATTATGGCTTTGGATAGTATCGGGCGTTTTTCTTCGCCGTTCTATATTGGCCCAATTAAAGCAATTAAGGTTGATGTATGGGATGTAACATTTGAGCAACGCAAAGATGGAAGCGCAATTGTTGATATCTATTACTCTTTTAGTGGTGAAGATACGGTCCATTACAACATAAAACCTTATTTGAGTATTGATGGTGGTGACACCTGGCAAGAAATAACAATGACTAGCGGAGATGTCGGCGCTGTTACACCTGGAATAAATCGACATTTAATATGGAATTTCGGCGAAGAGATGCCTAATGAGTACTATAAAAATGTTAAAATTAAAGTAACTATTTTAGCACCATAATGGAAATTAAATGCAAATGTGAGGGGAGATAAATTATGAATTGGCGGAAATTAATACTTGTATTTATAATGTTTTGCAGTTTTATATCACAGAAAGTTTATACACAGGTAATTGCTGAAGGGATCTCTGAAAGCGATACTCTTGATTCTCAACCCCCAGAGATTACTCTATACACTCCCAACGGGGGAGAGGTATATCTTCCCGGGGATAGTGTTTCAATTACTTGGTCAGCTACAGATTCCAGCTTTGGCTCAAATCCAATTAATCTCTTTTATTCTATTGATGGTGGCGTAAACTACATAGAAATACAAACTAATCTGGAAAATAGTGGTTCATATACATGGAAGGTCCCAAATAATCCATCAGAAAATGTTTTGGTTAAAGTATCAGGAGTAGATTTATATGGATTGGAGGGTTTTGATGTTTCGGATGCAGTTTTTAAGATAGATGGGCCACCGAATCCTCCTCAGAATATTGCCTTAACAGTAAGTGATCACGCCATTACGCTAACATGGGATGCTTCAGATGAGGGCGATGTTAATAGGTACATAATTTATCGAGATACAACAAGCGGATTTGAAATGAATAGTAGTAGTGTATTAGATACCGTTTTCGCTCCTGATACAAGTTTTACAGATTCCTTGGTAGTACACGGAATAACATACTACTACGTAGTAACTGCGATGGATTCGATGGGAAACGAATCCGTTGCCTCATCTGAGCTGAGTGGAACTGCATACATACTGGGAATCCTCTCGGTTACTTTTTCTCAGCGCAGAGATGGCTCCAAAATTGTTGACATATACTATTCGTTCGTAGGTAATCCCGATGGTTCATACAAAATCACTCCATATGTTCGCTTGAGTTCAGAAGATGATTGGGTAGAATGTCAACATGTTACAGGCGATACAGGTGAGGGTATTAAACCAGGAGATAATAAGAATATTATATGGGAGTTTGGTAAACAAATGGGAGAGGTATACTCTTCTAGGGCCCAAATTAAAATTGAAGCTACCGAACAAGAACCATGAGAATAGAGAGATCAAGGTTGAAGATAACATATCCTTTTTTAGTTCTAATGTTCATTTGCAGTTCACTCAATGCTGCAGCCAATTACAATTTAGAATCTCCTCCAGATACCTTAGACGCTGTTAATCCGCTTTTAACAATGAAAACACAGCAGGTAACGGACACCATCATAAGTGGTTCCAGTTTAGCTATTGAGTGGGAGGCAACTGATTCATCTTTCAGCAAGGAGCCAATAAGTATTGGATATTTCTATCAATCACACTCGAGTAATGTAATTTCTATTGACACAGTTGCTAATATAGGGTTTTATAATTGGTTTATACCTGAGACATTAAATGGAGTTATTATCCTTCGTATTGAAGCTTTTGATAAATATGGAAATAAAACTATATGCTTCTCTGAGCCACAAGTGTTGATTGGAAAATATTATGGGCCATGTTGGTATGTATCTGCAGCAAGTGGTAATGATAGTTTAAATGGTAGCAAGTTTTTTCCTTTTAAGACTATTCAGAAAGCTATAGAAGTAGCTTCCTCTGGTGATACAATCTTTGTAGAACCAGGCACATATCATAGGAGTTTTGATGACTATGGAAAAGAAATGTATATATCAAGTACATCTAGTATTTATGAAACTCATATGCTCTTACAAGATCCAATCTTGCTAAGAGGAAACACAACAATAACAGGTTTCTCATTCACTGGGACTACCGAAAGTGATACTGCTGCGTATATTGTAGATGGTTCCCCCAAAATTTACTATAATAGATTTTCCAAATTTTCCATCTCAATTATTTGTTCCGGTAATTCAAAGCCGATAATAAAAAACAATTTAATGGATAGTTCCGGTGTGCATATACAATGTGAAGAGCTATCTGAAGTTTACATTTATAACAATACAATAGCTGATGGAGGGACTGGAATAGAAGTAAACAGCAATGATGTTAAAATTCATTTAATAAATAACATTATCACTAGGAATACTACAAATGGTGGAATTTATATAAATGCTGATAGTATTAAGTACGAGATTAGGTATAATAATGTATGGGCAAATGAACCTGAGAATTATAACAATTTATTGGATCGAACAGGTATAGATGGTAATATTTCAGATGACCCGCTTTTTATTTCAAATGGTGAACTTATTTACTACCTTAGTAGTTCGTCCAGCTCAATAAATGCTGGGGATCCATCGTTTGACTATTATTCAGAGCCAGAACCAAATGGCGATCGAATTAATCTGGGATTTTATGGTGGTACATCCTTAGCTGCAGTTGGTGAGTTAAAATTCACCTCAGATATTAATACTGTCGCTTATGAGGACTCTATTTATTTACAGACTTCAGGTGTCCTGCCAGATAGCAGTGTAAATTTCAGTTATATCGCTCTTAATAAGCCAGAATGGCTTGTGTTAGATCCTGATACAACATATTTTCTTCATGGAACTCCACTTAACCACCATGTAGGAATTTATCCAATTGAAATAGTTGTTCTAGATAATTATGACCGTTCAGATACATTAGTTTATACATTAGAGGTTGTAAATAGCGTGCCCGCCTTTATATCGGAACCGGTTACTGTTACAAACGAAGATCAAGAATATATCTATGATGCTCAAACAGATGATGAAGGTCAAGGTGAGCATACGAAATATACTATTGTTTCACCTTCATGGGTTGATATCGATTCTATTTATGGCATTGTATCTGGCATTCCAACTAACGATTTAGTTGGTGAGCATCAAGTTATAATTGAGTTTGATGATGGCAACGGTGGTATTGTTGAACAAAGGTTTCAACTGACTGTCTTGAATGTAAATGACCCGCCTACAATGATTTCAAAGCCTGATACAAGTTTCTTGGAAGATGAGGAGTTAGTAGTAGATAGAGATTACTGGCGAAACTTCTTCTACGATATTGATAATGATATATCTGAACTGGAGATTCATATTGAGAAGGATTCTGGAGTTGTCCTTCACGAATTTAGATCCAGTGAGAATCAAGATAGATTTTGGGCAAGTGATAATATCAATGGTACCGGCTATTTCACAATGAGGGTTACCGATCCAGATAGTGGAGAAGTTAATGTGCCTTTTAGAATAAACATTATACCTGTTAATGATCCGCCTGTGATTTATGAAATACCGGATACTGCTATTGATCAGGGTACTATTCTAACTTTAAAAATGGAAGATTACGGCTATGATATAGATAATGGTTATAAAGATTTGACCTGGGATTTCAAGTCTGCGATATCATCGATATTATATAATGAAGACGATGATAGCTTAATTATGACCCCTCCCGCCGATTTTATAGGTAGAGATACAATATACTGTTGTTTAAAGGATCCTGATGGGCTATTCGATACCGATACTTTTATGGTTAAACTTAAAGATATTACTCCACCTAACTTCACAATCGGAGTATTTCAGAATCCAGTTGCGTCTGAACATCTTGACTTATACTTTTTCCCCGATGAAGAAATTGGGCAGGTCAACTTTGTTAAAATAGGTAATGAAGAGGTTGAAGTCTCCCTGATGAGCAACATTATACCAAATCCCTATTATTGTCATTACAAAATTGGTGAAATAGGTAATTATAAAATAATTATTTCGGCAGCAGATACTACAGGCAATATTGGCGAAGGGGAATATGATTTTAGTTCTAGTAGGATTTTAGCAAGCGTGGGAGGTGTAATACAAAGTCCTGATTCTATAGCAACAATGATCTTCCCACCAAAAATATTTGAAAAGAACCAGTATGTTTTATGTTTATTAGCTAATTCTGAAGCCACAAAAGTGGGCAGAGACAGAGAGATAATTATAGCTAAACAAGCTGAAAATCAAGTTTGTCAATCATATACTTTTATATCTCCTATTACAGAATTAAAAAACAAGGTTAAGGTTACATTTCGCATAGATCAAGAGCAATTTAAAGGTTTGATTCAGCATTTGGGCATATGCGAAAAATTTAACGGGATATGGGAATATAAGACCACATTTACAAATGAATCTAGAAATTTATTCTGGATATATACCGACAAAGTAGGAGAATATAAATTAGGTGTGGATGCTCCCAATAGCCCTATTATACTGCCTAAAGATGTAGTTTTGTACCAAAATTATCCGAATCCATTCAATTCTAGAACTACTATTGATTTCTATTTGCCAGAATTTAGTAGTAACATCTTTGAATCCTTTGCTAAGATTACAATATATGATTTACTAGGAAGAAAAGTTGTAGAATTATGTAATAAACCATTAGCACCAGGGAAATATACTGTAACATGGGATGGTAAAGATAGTCAGGGGAAATTGGTTGCCAGTGGTGTTTATATATATTCTGTAAAGTACGGAGAGTATTTCAAATCAAAGAAAATGGTGATAATTAAATGAGAAAGTTTAGATATTTTGTTCCAATTTTAACCATTATTATCGGATATTTGTTTTCATGCGCGTATCTAAATCCTACATCAGAGGAAGGAGTTATCGAAGAAGGTTGGAGTTTATTTGAGCAAGATATGTATACGGACGCATTAGAAAAATTTAATGAAGCAATAGAAATAAATCCTGATAACCCGGAAGGATATCATGGCAAAGCATGGTGTCTGTTGCTACTTAATAAAGCAGACAGTTCAATCGTTCATTTTATAACAGCTATATCAAAAGGAATTGAATCTTTAGATCCTCATGTTGGTTTGTCAGCTGCTTATTTAGCAAACGAAGACTTCCCTTTAGCAATAGAAAGAGGTAACTATGTACTTGAAATTGATAGCACTTATTATTTTGAACATAAACCCCAGATAGATTATAGAGATATACATTTAATTTTATCTATTGCATATTTTCACGAGGGACAATTGGAAAATGCACAGTTCCACCTGAATTATCTAGTGCCCTGCGATAGGATTAAGCCTGACGATCCTTCAACATGGGTGGTAAATGGAGTGACTTATAACAGTTATGCAGAAGCACTTATGGTACTAATAGATTATGTCGATGAACAATATGGGGGAATTTGATTGAATATATACCTGACTAAACTCTTTGAAAAAATATCGATAGTATAAATTTAATTGTGTCTGTCAAGACAAATTATAGAAATAACCTCCCGTGTAATTTAGAGGTTATCATGAGGAACGAAATAATTTTAGGAAGTTTTGAAAGAGATACTTAGAGTAGAGAGTAGGGAAAATTGAGTACAGCACTAGGATTTGTCATAGTTATAAGAGAGCTTTATATGGAAATTTTAAATGTACAGAACATAATTGATGATCTAATAGTTGGGAAAATTTCCTTAAAAGTTTTTTAAAACCACAAAATGTTTCCGCTTATTTTAATTATTATTTGCGGAGCCGACGGGGCTCGAACCCGCAACCTCCGGCGTGACAGGCCGGCGCTCTAACCGGTTGAACTACGGCTCCGGAAAAAAGCGAAGCAAATTTAACTAATTTACGTGGTTCGAGCAAGTTGTAATTTGGTGGCTTCTCTCGGTCTCAAAAGAAATCCTGCAACCCATCCAGACACGGGACATAGGACCATTCTGGCCCTTGTATGGCAACTAACAACATAAGAGCATTTCCGCCTCACCTTCAAAACATCCACGATGCGAAACTCCTAACAAACATAAAAACCAGGCATTGTCCGTGTGACTTATCTAACAAAATCCCCATGAAATTCTGGAGAAGGAAATTTTACCTATTGACAATAACAAGATAGTGTTCTATATTTTTTCAAGCTATGAGAGGATGTGACACAAAAAAGGAGAGTTTATGGAGAGTGAAGATATGAGAAACTTAGGAATTATTTTCCTGGTGGTTGGTATTCTACTTTTGATTTTGCCCCATTGGTTTATTGTCCTGGTGGGGATTACAGGCGCAGTTTTAGGAGCTTTGATGGTAATAATGCCGGAGAAGATGTCTCATTTTTTCTCCAAATTTAAAACTTCGGGAACTACTCCATCCGAAACTGGCTCTGACGAAGAGCAAAAATAGCTCCTGACTGTCAGACAAAAAACATTCCTTCGTTGCCGGTGCTCGTGGGAGGCAAAATAAGAACAGGTTTGGAAAAGTTTCATTGTACTCTATAAATATGAGAGATGAATGGGCAAAAAGAGTGCTAAACAACTAGAAGAAGAGTATGATGAGCTTTTAAAGAAGTATAATTCCCTCCTTGAAAACTCAGCCGAGGGAATATGGTGTTTTGAACTCGAAGAGCCTCTGCCTATAGATACACCTGAAGACGAAATGATTCGAGTTTTTCTCGAAAAAGGGTTCCTATCAGAATGTAACAACATTATGGCGAAAATGTATGGATTTGAGAAAAAGGAGGAAATAATAGGAGCAAAACTACACGAACTACTGATACCGGATGACCCGAGAAATATCGAATACCTTCGCGCATTTATCAGAAGTGGATTTAAACTGATAAATGGCGAG
>Ga0190360_1001699_pt1 | contig 11177 bp, 8 predicted proteins | sample 48721834_MG_FD_161271 | JGI IMG/M metagenome (GOLD analysis project Ga0190360, IMG submission 161271) | Hydrothermal vent microbial mat bacterial communities from Southern Trench, Guaymas Basin, Mexico - 4872-18-3-4_MG | ecosystem: Environmental > Aquatic > Marine > Hydrothermal vents > Microbial... | reverse complement strand
CGACTAATGTCCCTAAAACAAATGATAGTTTGACTTTATCTTTACCAGATGGCTCAAGTGTTAGCATTCCTAATTATGTATTCTATGAAGCCCCAGAGGTCTTATTTCAACCAAATTTATTGGGATATCCTGTAATGAGCATTCCAAAGGCGGTCATTGCAAGCCTTAAAAATGTAGATAAACAATATTGGTCAGAATTGCTTTCACACGTGGTCCTTTCGGGAGGAAATTTATCTTATTCTGGGTTTGAGGAGAGATTAAAATTGGAACTTTTAAGATACCTCCCAGGATTAGGTGGGATTCCAAGAATTAAAAAGGTTGGCCCTACAATTACTAAAGAAAAACCCAGATTAAGACCAGTAGAATCTACAAAAAAGACAGGAGATACTTGTCCACATTGTGGTGTTTATGTTGATTTATCTGATGGAAAAGAATACTGTCCTTCTTGCGGAGGACAACTCAAATTGCCAGAGATTAAGATTGATTTAACTCCAACAAAGGAAACAGTTGAAAAATCGGCTGATAAGATTTATTGTAAGCATTGTCACAAGAAAATAATGGACAGTTCATCTTTATTTTGTCCATATTGTGGGAAACCTTTAGAAAAACCAACAGAATTACAACCAACGATTCCTACTATAAGTGAGACGCAAGTACCAGTTGAATTTGACGGCTTCTATGATAAATTAGATACTCTATTAAAATTTTACGTACCAGACAATCTTCAATATGCTATTTTTAATGGAGCAGCAATTTTAGGTAGCCTTCCTTCTTTTTTGAGATTATTCGTTACATATGAAGAATTTAAGACCAACAGCGATTATCTATATAAGGACATAAGTGAAATATTTTAAATTTTTAGTTCACTTCAAGTTTTAGATTTTCTATCTTGTTTCTAAAAATATTAAGTAATGTTTTTGGTATAAAAATTTCTAAACACCGATAGTTTTTAATTTTAAGTAAAATTTAAAAAAATAAAATTAATTTACAACTGAATAGAGGTTTATTTTCTATTGAAGAAAGAATACAGATATTTTTTAATCTTCACGACAATCTTACTTTGTTTCATCTCAATTACTCCATTAGGAATGGCTAAAACGAGGTACTCTTATCTTATCGATTTTATTTATTCACAGCAAACTCCTAGCGAGAGGTTTGGCAATTCTTATGAAGAAACCGCTCAAGCCCTAGAGATTCTCCATTATTATAATGCTTTTTCGATTGGAGGTATTTTTGGAACTGAAAAACAAGTTGATATTAAAACTTTAGGGAATTATTTGGAAAATCAACTCTCTGATGGCATTGATAATAGCATGAATATTTATGATATTTATTTCATATTGAAATCACTTAATTTATTGAATCATAAAACTAGTGATACACTATTAGAAAAAGTCCATGAATACCTTAACAAGACTTCGCTAAATGAAGGTGGATTTTCAATTAATATAGACACAAAAAAACCAAATTTAATTGCCACCTTTTACGGAATGTTAGCATTTAATATATTAGGTAAAGATTTACCTAATAAAACGCTTCATTTAAACTGGATATTATCCTGTAATAACTCTGATGGAGGTTATGGAGGAAATCGCACGCTGCCCTCCACATTATTAACTACTTACCAAGCAATTTCTTCAATTATCCAGTTAGGTACCGTAAACCAAGTAGTTAATAAAACTGCTACAATAAATTTCCTTAATTCACTTTATATAAATGATCCTAATGATTTTGAAAGAAATGGTGGATACCTTCCTGAAATACATGCCTGGTTTCCCTTACTAAGTAGCACTTATTTTTGTGTGAGTTCACTTGATCTTCTCAATTTAACTTACTTGCACGAAAGCACAACAATTAAGTGGGTCCTCTCTCGACAAAATTCATTAGATGGTGGCTTCTTTGATAAAACTGAGGAAGATGTTCAAGGTTCTTCTTCAATAACTTCATCATATTACGCTTTTAAAATTTTACAGTTATTTAATTCTCTTGATTTACTGGATGAGGATGTATTTACGGTTGAATTCAACTATGTCCTATTAGGGATAGTCTTAGGGATCATTGTCGTTGCTATAGTAATTTCAATATATGTCTGGCGCAAGAGAAAATTATAGGAAATTATTTCGGCTTTTCTGCAATTAATCTTGTTTTATTTTATGATCACTTTCTATGTTTTTGAAATGAAAACATTTCTAACTTTAAGCTATGAAAAACACTTGTTTTAGAGGCTTCCTTCGATAAATTATTCTAAAAATAATCATCATGAAAACAAGTAAAAAAAAAAAAGAATAAACTAATAGTTTAAATGAAATTTTTAAGAATTAAAATCATTGCCATTCAAATCGAAAAGACCATTTAGAAATGATTTTTTACTGTAATTCTTTTTATTTTTCTTTTCTTCATCAAAAATATCCTCATTAAATTCCATTTCTTCATGATCTGGATTAAAATATGATATATCTATTTTTTCTTTGTTCAAGAAAGGTTTATTTATTAATTCATCGATTTTATAAGAAAGATCTAAAGAATCTGAATCATCATCTTGAATATTTTCAATGCTTTCATCATCATTATTGATCATTCTTAAAATTGTATCCACATCTACGGTTTCATTAAATTGAAAATCGTCCCAAGTATTTAAAGAATCACCAAATATTCCTGTTTTATGTTGATTAGATTGATGGCGTTGAATATTTTCATTCCATTTTTCTTCTGAAAATTTTTTCTTAAATGGAGAATTTGCCAAGAATAATGCTAAAATTTCTTCTCTAAAGTGAGATAATGCCTTGAAATCTAATATATTCATCATTATAATCAATTTATCAATTTCATTCCAAAAATCTATTTTTTTCTCTGAATTAATTTCTAACAATTCTTTAAGCCAAGCATCTTTCACATCATGTATCATTTTAGATTTATTTGAAAATATGCTTTCTCTTTCATGTTCATTAAAAGGTAAGTCCACAAAGTCGTCTTGATTTGGGAAAAGTATGTTCATTATCAAATTTCCTTCCGCCGGAAATTTTGTTTGTACTAGCATTTCTATGTCCATGAAATCCAAGAATATAATTCCATATCCATGTATTAACCAATAAAATGTAAGCAATGGCATTAATATCAAGCAAATCGTGCACAAATCATGCTTCTTTATTATATCATTTTTTACTATTAAAAAATAATTGCGAATGTTTCCAGTTTGTATGTTTAATAATCCTTCTATCAAGATATTTTTATACTTAATAATTTTCCTGCTAAAAAGAGGTATTTCAAATACCTCAATTTCATTATCATCTTTTTGCATTAACCTAAAACTAAAACTTTTTCGCTTCCTGTCTATTTCAACTCTTTCTAACAAGCATAAAAAAGAATGAATATTTAACCAACTTGTTTTTTCTTTACTTGAACTTTTTATTCTATTTAAGAGTAGTGGGATTTTAACGGTTGCTCCTCCGATGAGTAATTCAAAGATATCATCGTTTCTTGGGGGTTTAATGCTAAAAATTCTCTTGCAGCCCAATAATTTTATGCCTAATGAGTTAATCTTTATGATGTCTCTTTTCTTAAAGAAAAAGCTAGCTAAATCAAGGAGAAAAGGATAAACTATTGCCGCTAGGAATTTTTCGCAACAAGTTTTGTCCATCATTAATTTTTTAATATCATCTTGAATTTCTTTTAAGAACATTAGCTTATAATCGCTTTTAATCCTTTTATCGTTGATAAATGATGATAATAATTCATAAATTTGGAGATAATATTTATCATCTTTCCTTTTATTTTCAGAGTTTTCTTTTATTAAGATATCTTTTATTAAATCTTCTTTATCTCGTTGTAACATTAAATCAAAATATTTCTCTTCGTAAAAAATTGATAAATTTTCACCTTTCTTGAACCTTTCTTTTATTTCTTTAGATAAAACTTTTTTTGCCTTTGGATCTCCTATTTCGGCTAGTTTTTTTAATAATGGAAATGAAAGATTTGAATGCAATAATCGGGGATCGTAGTCATATTCTGCCCATACCTGTAAATTTGAACAATGACCTTTAAATTCTTCTTCGGGTGAAAGGTAGTAATACTCTTCAAATTCACTTAAATCATCTATGCTATCTATATCTTTTCTAGGATTAATAGGAAACTTCACTACAAGTTTCAGGCAGGTTAAAAAATATTCTCCATTAACATATAATTTAGTTTGTCCACTTTCTAACCTCAATTCTAAATATTCATTAATTCTAAATCTTTTAATAGAATCTTCCATGCGAGAAACACGATAAAAGATTGATATTTAATTAGCTGAAAATTTAACATTTTTGATACAAATTATTAGTATTTTTTGACAATCTTTCTATTTAAATTACTTTATTTTTCATTTTCTTTTCATGTCACGACAAAAATAAACTAAAAAAAGATAAAGGATTCTTAAATTATTGAATTTAATTTTTTAGCATTTTGAATTAGAATGATTAAAAAATTTTACACAAATTGCAATCATTAAAAATTCTTGCATATTAAGATAAATGATGGATTCAGAAAAAGTATTAAATGGTAAAAAAATTGCAGAGGAATTAAATCAAGCGTTAAAAGAAGAAATACTGAAATTTACTGGTAAATACAAGAAATCCAATCCAAGATTAGCAACAATTTTGGTGGGTTGCAATCCCGCCTCAAAGATCTATGTTAGAATCAAGTTTAATACGAGTAAAAAAGTAGGCATTAAAAGCAAAATTTTCCATGTAAGAGAAATGGAGGATCCCTCCATCACCCTTAAAAGGGTATTAAGATTAATTAATTATCTGAATAAAAACCCTAGATATCATGGAATCCTACTTCAATTGCCATTACCTGAGAGTATTCGTAAATATACGAGAGAAATAATTAATCAAATCAATCCAATAAAAGATGTTGATGGCTTACATCAATTGAATCAAGGTAAATTATTCAATTATGATGAAACATATGCCCCTTGTACCCCTAAAGGGATAATTACGATATTAGAGCAAAATAACATTCCAATAGAGGGCCAAAATGTCGTTATTGTTAATAGATCAGATTTGGTTGGGAAACCATTAATTTTCTTACTTCTTAAAAGGAACGCTACAGTGACCGTATGCCATTCTAAGACGCGAAATTTAAGTGAAATAACAAAAACTGCGGATATCCTCATTGTAGCTATTGGAAAAGCCAAATTTATCAAAAAAGATATGATTAAAGAGGGCGCAGTGATTATTGATGTGGGAGTTAGTAAAATCAATGGAAAAATACATGGCGATGTTGATTTTGATGAAGTTTATGATAAATGTGGAGCAATAACGCCTTGTATTGGTGGCATTGGTCCATTAACCGTTCATTTTCTCCTTCGAAACACGTTTAATGCTTATAAAAACCAGATTATTGGAAAATCTGGTTAATAATAACAACCAAGACTTTATGGAATCAAATTAAAATATGACACGTAAAAATTGGTATCCATAATAATAATATATGTGAATTTTCTATATTTTCATAAATAAAAAAACTTAAATTTTATAAATAAAAAATGGCCATATTAGAGTTAGGGATCAATTTAGGAATTCAGAATATAATTACCAGAAAATATTATGATTCAGATATGGGATCTGCGTTAGATCCCGAATTAAGGGCAGGTTTTCTAACAGCTTTAGAAAACTTTACCACAGAAGTTTTTGGAGATGACCTTCATGTCGTATCTCTCGCTTCTTTAAAGTTAGTTTGTAATATAAAAAAATTAAAGCCCATTGATGAAAAAGAAGGAGAAAATCTATTGGTATGTTATGCCATAGTAGAAAAAGAAACGGAAACTGATATCGTAAAAAAGCATTTAAATGAAATTTTGGAACATTTTCTCAATCGATATTCCATTCATGATATTCATCATAAAAAAGAAAAGTTTTTCAAAAAGTTTGAATCAAGAATTGATAGCATATTAGGAGATTTAAGATTAAAGGTAGAAGACAGGTTTCGATCGATTTTTTAAGAATATTAAGTGAAGATATAAATGAGTTCAAATATTGGTCCCGAAGCTCAAGCTGCCTATCAAAAATATTTAGATGCCAAATCTCTTGATGAAAAAATCAAGAGATTAGAAGAATTTTTATCTCTCGTTCCAAAACATAAAGCAACGGAAAGAATCGTTGCCCTAAATAGGTCTCGCTTGGCCAAATTAAAAAGAGAACAAGAAGAGCGAAAATTAAGGCAAAAAAGCACGGGGCGCCAAACAAGTCCATTCTCTATTAAAAAAGAAGGCATTCAAGTGATATTAATTAGCGATTATAATGTTCCAAGCGCAGGGAAGACATCCTTACTTAATTTCCTTACAGGCGCAGCAAAAGATAAAATTGGAAAGTTTACATCGATTCCAGAAATAGGAATTTATGAATATGATAAAATTAGGTTTCAAATAGTAGATATGCCCTCTATAATGGAGGGTGCTGCAAGTGGCATTGGAAACGGAAAAGAAATAATGGCTCAATTGAGATCATGTGATTTGATATGCATCTGCGTGGATTTAAGTAGGGATGTTAAATCACAACTAGATTTGCTCTTAAATGAGTTAAATGAGGCAAACATTCGTATCAATGAGCCTAAACCTCCAATCACCATCGAAAAAACAGGGTCAAATAAGGTACAAGTATTCTATTTGACTTCAGAGGCAAAAAATAATGAAGAAATTGTTGAGTTAACTGAAAGGATTAAAGAAGTTGTAGAAGCTAGTGGATTGAGAAATGCAATCGTAAAAATATTTGGAAAAATTACAATTAACCAAGTAGTTGATGCATTAAATCCCGCTATTGTTTATAAAAAATGCATTTTGTTAGGAACTAAAGGTGATCTGCCCAATACACAAAAAAATTATAAATATTTGAAAGAGAATTACTCCAACCTTTTTCCATTAATAATTGGAACAAGTGCTCTAAAAAGAGAAATTGAACTTAATCTAGGTGAAGCAATTCTGAAATTTCTTAACAAGATTAGAATTTATACTAGCAATAAAGGAGTTGTAGCAGATAAACCATTAGTGCTAGATGCGGGTTCAACTGTAAAAGATGTCGCCTTACGGATTCATAAGAGTTTCTATGAAAATTTTGATCATGCCATTCTTATAAGAGAAGGAGACAAGTTAAAAAGAAAAAAAGTGGGCTTGGATTATGAATTAATTGATAAAGATATCATTGAAATTCATACTACTTAAAGATATTGATAATTTACTTATTGAATTAGTTTTATTTGTTCTATTAATTTTGGTATCTCTTTTATTTCATCCTTGTAAGAAGCATCAAGATTGGGTACTCCCTTAGAAATGTTATAAATGCTTTCAAATGAATAAATTAAATTTTCTAAATAATCGATTATATCACCCTTATAAACGACCAATTCATATTCATTCAGTAAGAAATTACTTATTTCTTCAATAGATAATTGTTCTTCTGTTCTTAAGCGCAAGATTAACTTTTCTAAATTGAACCTTCCACACTCGCAATACGGATTGTCCTTACAATTACAATTAAAAATATCAGTTGTCCATTTATAAACTAAATCTATAAAGTTTTCTGAGAACTTCTTTCTTTTTTTTATGTTATTTGCATTCATTAGTGATAAAACGCTTGAACTAAAAAAGTTGTTAGAAAAATATCTCATGCTAATATTCTTGGATAAATCAGCGACAATTTTTTTTGAGAGATACACATTTTTTAGAGGTTTTAAGTTTAATACTATTTCAAGAATGGATTTCGATTTATCTTTTAATTTAGATATGATTTCAAGACATGTATTTATTGTAAGAAACGATTTTGCTACCGATCTTCCTAATCCTGTTATTAAATATGATCTATTTTCTAAAAAAGTAATTAATTTTAATTTTATCAATTTTTTTAAAAATAAATCAAGGTTATAAGAACCGTTAATCAATTTATCATAAAAATCATAAATCCTTTCATGTGTTATGCCTTGATCAAACATAGAAATAAATGCTAATAACTCAGTCAATGATTTATCCTCATCTGGTTCTAATTGATAATCTTTAATCTTTCCATTTAATAATGATACTGCAATATTTTCTTCAGTTTGCTTTAATTTTGGCGTATATATCTTTCCTGGCTCAACAAGTAAATATGCAACACCACTTTCATGCTTTTTTAATCGTCCAGCTCGCCCAATCATCTGTTCAAATTCGGCTACGGTTAAAATTTTTATACCCATGCCTAAAGATTCAAAAATTACTTGTTTGGCAGGAAAATCAACTCCCGCTGCCAATGCAGAAGTGGCTACAACTGCAGATATTTCTTGATTTTGAAATAACAATTCGATTTCTTTTCTTTCATCATTGGTTAAACCCGAATGATATGCTTTTGCTCTAATATTCTTTTTTTGCAAGTATATTGCTAATGTTTCACATTTTTTTCTTGAATTTGTAAAAATTATGGATTGTCCTCTATAGCCAAATTTAGATTTTTGAGAAAATGAACTTTTGACCAATTGTGATATATACTTATGCTTGATTTTCTCATTTTGGCATATTATTAAATGTCGTTCAATAGGCACGGGTCTATTTTTGTATTTAATCAATAGACAATTTAATTTTTTAGCTAATTCTTCTGGAGAGCCAATTGTGGCACTTAAATACAAAAATTGGGCATTTAAATTTATAGATTTTAATCTGGCAATGAAACCATCGAGGAGATATCCCCTTTCTGGATCTGTTAATGTTTGAATTTCATCAATTATAATTGTACCAATTTTACCAAGTATCTCCTTATTGCCATTTCTTAGGATATAATCTATGGCTTCGTAAGTAGCAATTATTAAGTCTGCCCTCTTTAGTTCATCTAAATCATTATCTTCTCTAAATTCTAAAATTGATTCTCCAACCTTTTTAATGATTTTAATGTTTAAATCTCTATACTTTCGCTTAAACTCTTCAGTCCGTACATTTGCTAAGGCTACTATTGGTACTAAGTATAGTACTTTAAGCTTTTCTTTAATGATCCTGGTTAGTCCCGCTAATTCTCCTATTAATGTTTTACCTGCTGAAGTAGGTGCCATTATTAATTGATTTTTATGTTCACTTAATAACCCTTTTTCAATTGAGATGGCTTGTATGGGCAATAAAATGTTAATTTTACTCTTTTTTAAGATTGATTTTAACTCTTTTGGTATGTTAATATTGTCAATTTTTATATTATAATATTTACTACTTATTGGTGGATTTTTCTCAACATCATAAAGAGTAGCCTCTCTAAACTTGGAAGGATCAAACTCGACTTTAAAAATACTCAAGACCTTTGTAATATCTTTAAATTTCAGGACTAAATGCCTGAAAAATTCTTTTAATTTAGGATTAATGCTCGTATCTTTTATTACACCATTTCGAATTGCATTATTGATTACCGTCTCTAATGCACAATCTGGGCATAAAATGACATTTTTAAAAGATTTTATTTGAAAAGGAGGGTTTAAAATGTTAAATTTTTTTTCTTGAAGGCATTTTTTACAAAAAGTCAATTGGATGATTTTAGATTTTTCAAATTGCAAGTTATTCAACATTTTAATTATAGCATCAAATTTTTTCAAGCTAGTTTGATTTGAAAATGCAACAAACTTATTCTTTGCGTCTATTAAGAACTTTTTAAAAAGCCTTGGATCTATTGGTGTTGTCTTCTCTTCTTTAGTAATTTTCCAAAATCGTAATGGTCTTAATTTTTCTTTGAAGTCAAGTCCAAACTCAACTTGTCCTCGAAAAAAGGGCTCATTTATGTAAGAGATTACTTTCTTTTTTTCATTATATGATTTAAGGTAAAAGAAATTTACATTAAAAAGCAATTCTGATTTTTTTTGTAATTCTTTATCAAAAACTATGAAAAAATCTCTTGATATGGTGCTCAAATATAAAATCACGTGTTTCTCTTAAGGTTATTAATTATAATGACTCAAAATAAATCAATTTTACTATTTTGAATCCAAAGTCTTTAAAATTCAAGAAATTTAAGTATTAAAAAATTCTTTGAGAGAATCCTTGAAGGCTTCTTCTGTTAAATAATCAGAATCCAAAAATTCGCTTTATCTTGTCATAAACTTCTTTAATTTGTCTTAATTTGGTCTCATTTTCTTGGCTTAAAAAATGTTCTATCCAACCAGCTAATCCGCCTTCTCGAATCCATTGTAAAAAATATTCTACTGCTTGGCGTTCCTCAGCAGACATTTTTTTAAGATATCACCAAAAACAATCTTTTTAATAATTCAAACAGATTTAATTTTAGTTATAAAAAATAATAAATTATTATATTTTATATTTTTATAATTTGAAAAAATTAAAGTAATTTTTTAAGTTTAAGAGGGGGATATTTTTTGCCTGAAACAAGAATTAAAACACCTAATCTAGATGAGATTTTTGAAAAATGGAAGCAAACGGCATATAGAAAAGATCGTAAAAAGATGGAAAAGCAGTTTGGGACTAAAGGAGCAGTTTTTTCATTAGATGCTATTAGTGCTGCTGAATATGTTAAGGATACTTTAAAAGAAGCAGCTATTTATTTTGCAATAAAGCAAGATTTAGGAGCGGTTTCCGATAAAAAAGAAGAAAAAACAGTTTTACCACCAAAAATTCCAAAAGAAGAATTTTATTCTTTTAAGGGCTCAAATTCAATCGATAAAAGTGAATGGAAAGGTCCAGAATCAGTACCGTGGTATGATACGATAAAGCCAATACCTTGCAAGAAGTGTAATGGTAAGGGGTATATTGAAAGCAAGTGTAGCAAGTGTAATGGAACTGGTAAAATCAACGAAACTGTATTTGTATTAAGTGGTCAAGAAAGAAAGAAAGAAAAAAAGACATTTACATATTCATGTAATTCTTGTTATGGAACAGGAACTAAAAAAGAACAATGCAAAAGAATGCGAAGGTTATAAGAACTTATACAAATACGAAATCTTACCCGTTCCTTTTAAAACAGTTATCGTAGGGCTTCCTGTCATTCATTGTAGCACACAAACTAAGTATGAAAAAGAAATTGGTGAAGATCTACATAAAATGTTGGAGGATGTTGAAGGTATTAAGTTTTCAGATTTCAAAGAATTAGAGGATAAAGCAGAAACTTCTTTAGGCTATTGGAATAAGGACATCAAAAAGACGATTTCAGCAGCAAAAAGTGATTATAAAAAGTATAAAGGGA
>Ga0190360_1001698_pt1 | contig 11177 bp, 11 predicted proteins | sample 48721834_MG_FD_161271 | JGI IMG/M metagenome (GOLD analysis project Ga0190360, IMG submission 161271) | Hydrothermal vent microbial mat bacterial communities from Southern Trench, Guaymas Basin, Mexico - 4872-18-3-4_MG | ecosystem: Environmental > Aquatic > Marine > Hydrothermal vents >... | reverse complement strand
TATTGAAAACAATAAAATAGTAGAAAAAAAAGTAGTCAAAAATCGTGAACATTCTCTTGGTCCCATTCTAAACTTTACATAAGAATAAAGTGGCTAAATTTGTGATATTTTGTAGCGTTGAGTTTATATTTCTCTAGATGAGAACAGAAACTCTTTCATTCATTAATATATCTATTCTTAATCAATAAAAATAAAATTGATTTTAGGTATACTAGGTGATATTTATCAAATTATTCAATCAATTTAGAGTTGTACTCTTAAAGATATCAAAATCACTATTAGTAGATAAAAAAAATTTGATTTTACTTTTTAAGTAATTCATGTAACTCAATTAATCTATACGCGAGTTTTTTAGAAGCTTCAATTGATTCAGAATCTTTTATTATTTCATTTTCATTAAAAGCAATCCCATTTACACCTCTATTTGCCACAATCATTTCATGCTTTAAGTAAAATGAATTGATGGCAGTAATAGCACTTTCAGATCCATATCTTCTACCAACAACAATAGTTCCACCAATTTTATTTTTCAGTTTACCTCTAATTGCCCAAGTTCGGTCCATAAAAATTTTTAATTGAGCAGTGACATTATTAAAAAAGACGGGACTACCAATGACCATCCCATCACTTTCCAATAGTTCTGGAATTAAAATTTTGCTCATATCGTCATTTATAACACATTTAAATTTTTCTATACAAATTCTACAGGAATGGCAAGGTTTCATATCATAATTAGTTAATTTGATAAATTTTCCTCCAGTAATAGAGAGAACAAGGTTTAGAAGGTAATCTGTATTACTATTTTTTCGTGGACTTCCAGAAATATAAAGAAATTTCATTCTAATCATCCTAATTTAAGTTTATAAAAAATGCGGAATTTTTTTCTTTTTTTATGCTTGTAAATAGATTGTTAAATTCTTTTTTATTTTTCATATTCAAATTTATTTAATAATTTATATAAATATCTGATTAAAATCGTACAAATAATCTTAATATTGAACCAATTCCAAATACCGTTGATACTGCTGATCCAAAGAAAATTTGTATTATTATAAAAGAACTAATTAATACAGAACTTATTTTTCCTGTTTTTTCATAAATTAAAGTATTTAATATCATAACTGTCAATGAAATTAAGAAAGTGGCAAATATTGCTGCTACTAAAAACAATTGAGATGTTAAAATCATTATTATTGCTTGATTAAAAATAATTAAAAGTATGATAATTATTGTTTTTGTTTTATATGATTTGAGGAAAGAAAATAATGGATAAATAACTTTTCTATAAAATATCTCAAACGAGAGATAAAATGGATAAATTGTAAATGTGAAAAGATAATAAATAGGATTGGAAGGAAAAAAAAATGCAAATGGATATGTAATTGAAAAAATCATATATAGTGCTAAAAAAATTCCAATAGACAAAAATGAATAAGCAAGCACATATTTCTCACACTGACAAATTAACTGATGTTTCAATTTATAATACATTTCCTCTTGTTTGAACCATATAATAATACGTTTAATGTTGAATATAAAATATAGAGCAATTATTATGCTCGGAGCAATAAAAAGACCAGAAAGTCCAAATAAAACTTCAAAAAGAAACCAAATGAAGATAAATGCAAAAGAGAATCCAAAAATTTTTATGATATAACAAGATTTCCTTTTTTTAATCTTTTTTATTGTCCTTTTTCCCCTTATTATATTATATTGTTTAATGTTTAAATCTTGTCTTTCCTTAAATATTAAAAAATATTTAGCTGAGAAAAAAATAATTGACAACGTGGTTAGAAATATTGCTGATAAACTTATTCCAATCAAGATATAGTTAATTAGATATGAAAAATGTATTGGTCCATTTATAGTAGTCGAATTAAAGAATTTCAGTTCATACCAATTTATTGTTTTTTCAAGAGCATAATCAGACAGTAGTGAATGTCCACCAAACAGTAAGGATTCATTTATTCTAATTAATTTACAACTAGTAAGATTCTTTATAACTAATGCATTTTGAGTAAAAGGTACCACTTCATCATGAATATGATGTATTATTAATAGATTCTTGGGATGAGTTTTATTTATTAAATGAATAGGCATGTAATCATAAAAAATGTGATCATTAGAAATATCAAGACGATTTAAATCAATCCATACCGGAGCCGACCAAGCAACTGTTACGCTAAATCTATCATCTAAAGCACCAGAAATTAAGGCTACCATTCCTCCTAATGAATGACCAAATAGACCGATTTGAGAAGAATTAATAAATCTATTAAAAACTGGCATTTTTTCGATCATATTTAATAAATTAGAACAATCCTCCGCTAACGCTGGGATCCCTGTTTTTGGATCAATATTAAGAAGATGACCACCACTCTCACCATGACCTTGATAATCTATAGTTGCTACAAAAAATCCTCTTTTTGTAAATTCTACAGGGATTCTAAGATCTAAATCTCTTTGACTTCCCAAGCCATGAGCACTTATAATTAATGGATGCTTTTTTTGAAAAGATAATTGCTTTACAGGATAATAAAGATTTGCATAAAGAATCGCATTTCCTGACTCAAATTGAATTCTTTCATACTTGTAATAACTTTGATTCCTATCGAAATATAAAAATGTTAAACTAATTGATAGAAAAATTAGGGAACCAATCAATAAGAAAATTCTATGTTTATCGTTTTTATTTAATTTTTTCATAAAGCAAAAAAGCTAAATTTTTTTATTAAAAAAACTCATCATCTAAGTAAAGTTTAAAATTGTATTATTTTTATATTTTTTTAGTAACAAAATGTTAGTTATTAAATGTAATTTAATTTGAATATTAAACTACAATTTTATCGATTAAATTAAAAAATAAAAGTATATTTATATATGATGTTACAATTTGAAACTTAATAATTGAACCCAATATTTTCTTATTATCAAAATTAAGTTGATTTCTTGAAGAATTTATAAAAATAGGCGTTTGAAAAATTGAGTAAAAAACTAAAATTAGATAAGATCAATCTAACAATTTTAAGTTCTTTAATTGAAGATGGTAAATTAAACTATTCTAAAGTTGGGCGAAAAGTTAATTTATCTCATGTATCCATTAAAAATCGTTTTGAGAATTTAGTTAAAAATCAAATAATCAAACCTACATTTTTATTAAACTTTTCCAAGCTAGATTTAAAATTAGGATTAATCTTACTCGAGATTGATTCTCAAAGTTTAGAAACTCTTGAAAAAACTTATGAAACGTGCCCAAGAGTAATCAATTATTTTAGAATCATTGGTCAATATAATTTTGTGGTAATTTTTTTTGCTGAAAATTTAAAAACTTTTGAGACCATTTTAAATTCTTGCATGATTTATAATTTAAAAGGAATTAAAAAATCAAATATTTTCATCTTTAGCGAAACAACCAATGATTTATATTTCCCTATAAATTTTAAACATTTTACACAATCATCTGAAAAAACTCCTTGTGGTTTGTGTTGTAAAGATTGTAAAGCTTTCATTAGTGATTCTTGTTATGGATGCCCAGGTTCTAAATACTATAATGGTCCATTAAAGATAAAAAAATAATTTAGCTTTCTTATTTTTCTTAATACAAGAAAAATATTAACAAATAGGACGCAAAATCCTATTGTCAACCTCTTACTAGCATTTTTTAAGAGGCTTCATTCAAATATTTATTCTTTAAAGTAATGAGCAAACATCTCATTGTTTTTTCCATACTTCTTTCGAATTATTGTTTTAAATTTTCCGATATCGAGTCTATTTCTTACTCGTTCTCATCAACAACCAGAATCTACTTGGAGATCAATGACACTATCAGGATAGAGAATAAAATTAATATCATCTCTAATGGGCATGAAACGTCTTAAGTTGCCATTCTCGTCAGGACCATATGCAAACAACCCGACATCATCATATATAGTATTATCTTCGGGATTCCAAAATAATTGCAAGTAATTATGAATGTATCCCTCATAAATCGGAAAAATAGACTGTTTAGGATTTTCCATATCAATCTTATCAATTGTAGCCAATGCTTCAATGATGGTCGCATTATCATTTAATTCCAAGTCAAATTCCTTGCCTTTTTCTAATCCACTAACTGGGATAGAAATCTTAATCTTTACTCTCTTAAATTTAAATCACCACCACGATTTATTTATGAATTCATTATTATAATAAATTATAATTTTGGATTTAAATAATTCGATTTAAAAGGAATTTATTCGATTTGAATGATGACCTTATTTTTATAATAATATGAAAAAATTTTATTTATTCAATGAGGTTTAGGATTAATAATGACATTTTTATGATAAAAAATTGAAATATTTCTTTAAAATTATATTTTCAATAAATTTTTTTCATTATTAAAATAATTATTAAATTTTTTTAGTTAATAAAATATTGAAATTCATCATCATTAACTCGTACTAAGCCTTTTTGGCATTGTTTTTTTATGGAAAAATAGATTTAGTAGAAAAAGGATAAAAATCCATCCCATTAAGATTAAAATGTCAATGAGAAAGGGAAAATAACTAGTCCCATATACACAATAGCGTGATAAATCTGTAAGAAATGTTATAGGTGAAATAAAAGATAATAGTATTGCGAAAAATGGTAAATTACCTAATGGAATGAAAATTCCACTAATAAAAACTAATGGAAATTTAATTAAGTTTATTAAAAGCATGATTTCGGAAGTCATATCTGCTGGTTTCGCCGCAACCAAGACTCCTAGAAGTGAGCCAAGAATAGCCATTAAAAATATACCAAAATACAATAAAATAATTGCCCAAATTGAACTGAAAGGTATCCAAAAAATTATGGTGAATGAAAGGGTTATGATGGATGTGATGATTAAGGAATATAATGTCGATGCAATTATTATACCTAAAAGGATATTTTGAATGGATATAGGTGCTGATAAAAGCCTTTCCAATGATTTTTCTCTTGTTTCAATGGGTAAGACTACTGGACTAATCGCAGTTGACGTGAAAAATGCGGTCATTGAAATAATGCCTACAAATACTTGATAAGGAGATATTTCTCTTCCTAACACCCATGAAAGAACCATGAAAAAAGGAAACATCAATCCAAAAATTAGGACGGGCCCCTTTTTTATATATAATTGTATGTTCTTTTTTGACAATGCCCATATCTTTACAAGACTTATCTTATTCATTTTTTAGTCACCTCTCCATTTAAATCTGATTTTACTAAGTTGATAAACACTTCTTCTAAAGATGTTTCTTTTAGTTTCATATCAAGCACTTCTAAATTTCTCTGGCGAACAAAATTATATAACCTATGAAGATCTTCTAAAACATCTTGAGTTGTAATCTTGAAAGAATCATCTTCTTGTATTTTAATATTTGTGAAATAATTTTGCATTTCATTCATTAAATCCTTTGAAATTTCACCTTCAATCTTGAATGATATTGTTAATGAAGGGTTAAAATCTTTCCGAAGGGTATCTGGATGTTCATCAGCAATGATTTTTCCTCGATTCATGATTAGAATGCGATCACATATAGTTTGGGCTTCGATCATATCATGTGTTGACATAAGGATCGTTTTATTTTCTCTTTTCAGTTTAAGGATTTGATCACGCAAAATTTTTACTGAAAATGGATCTAAACCGCTAGTTGGCTCATCTAAAATGAGAATTGGTGGATCATGAAGCAATGCCAAACATAAATTTAAGCGTTGTTTTAATCCTTTAGAAAGTGTTTTAGTTCTTGACTTTCTTTTTCCAGTTAATTCAAATCTCTTTAAAAGTTCTTCTGAACGGGCCTGAATTACCTCTTTTGATAGACCATATATTCGACCTGAAAATATTAAATTTTGTTCCACGGTATAATCTGAATAAGCATTGCTAACTTCTGGAACTATTCCAAACTTGGATTTACATTTAGTCAAGTTTTTGCTTAAATCTAAACCATATATTTCAACTTTAGCATTACCCTCTAATTTAAAAACGCCCGTTAACAGTCTTAATGTAGTAGTCTTTCCGGCACCATTAGGTCCTAAAATTCCCACGATTTCTCCTTCATGTATTTCAAATGAGATGTTATTTACAGCTATTATTTCGCCAAAAGATTTAGTTAAATTATTTGCATTAATTACTATTTTATTATTTTTAACTATTGTCAATTTCAATTTCCATTTTTTTAATTAAAAAATAAAAACTATTTTTATTATTAAAGAGATGGTTTTTTAAAAAGAATCATTTCTTTATATTATTTTTTTCTGAAATTAAATCTAAACCTAAAGATGCTAAAAACATTCGTCCAAAATGATTAACAAGTTTTTCAAGGTTAGTTGCAAATTTAGGATCTAATAATGGTGTGCATTCTGACAGCTTACTATCACCTTGAAAAACACTCACTGCAAATGAAGAGCATATTGGAAAACCACACTTCCCACAATTAAGTTTAGGTAAAAATTTATAAAGATCTGTCCAAGATTTCTTTTTTATATTTTCTATCTCCTTTTTACTAGGTTTTCCATGCTTTAAATAATATTCATATGCCTTATTTATTAAATCTTTTAAAATTTCTAAAAATTTATTAGCTTCATTAATATCAGGAGTATTAGTAACACTTACTTTTCCCGAGGGGTAAAGAGTAACATTTCTATCTAACATGCGTAATGTAATCGTATTTTCATTAATTATATAATTCGCTTTACCAGGAGGAGTTTGAATAAAAATAATAGGAATGACATCATCTAAACGATTATCTGCTAATGCTATAAAACGAATATATCCTGGAGTTGTTATACATGGTAATACTTCTTTTATTTCAAATTTCTGAATTAATAATTTCTTATTACTCATTATTATTTTAATAACTTAATTTAATTAAAAATAAATAACTCTATCTTTTTCGTTTTTACATTTCTCAGAAACATGCTCATCTATAATTATATGTTTATTTTAAATATGTAATCTTATTTAAGTTTTCTTTATACAAAATGTAATAAAAATGAGTAATAATTTTATTATATCTATTTGTTATAAAACTTAGTATTAAAAAATTTAAAAATAGATTAGAAGACTTAAAATCTTTATTTTTAAAAGGGAAAATTAAGAAATTTTTCAGAAATTCAACCTTAAAATGATAGGATTCATTTATTGTCATAATTTAAAGATATATGGGTAGCGTGCCCATGATCAATCTTTCACTATCATTTCTTGAAAGATCTCATTTCATTATTAGATTATTTTCGTCTTAATGCAAAATAATGTTCGAATTTTTGATGACTTCTTCCATATTTTTTCATTATGATTTTCTTAAAAGTTCCAAAATCCAATCTTTCTTTCATGTTATCAGCTCATCAATCAGCATGGACGCTTATAACGATATTACTGTCGGGATATAAGTTAAAGTTGACATCAGAACTTAATGGCATGAACTCCTTGTTTGGACCATAAGCATCAATTCCACAATCTTCATAAATTTTATTCCTTTCAACATCCCAAATTAACTGAAGAAAAGAATAAATGGTCGACTTGTATATTGGAAAAATTGATTTTTCAGGGTTATTTATCATTTCTTTATCTAAAGCGCTAAGTACATCTATTATTGAAGCAGTATCTTCAACTTGTACTGAATAAGTGAGACCATTTATCAATTTTTTTTCTGGATCTGGAGCAAAAATCGTAATATTAATTGATTTCATCTTAATTGAATAGATTTTTGAAAATTTTTAAAAAAATGTGCAAGAATGGCATTCTTTTTTTAAAAAAGAAAATTAAAGAAAAAGACTAAATTTAAATTGTTCTTTAATGTTAGCCAATAAAATTCAATCCGTTGAAGATTTTTAGATTTAAAAAACAACATGGAGTGATTCTCAAATAATCAATTTTTTAAAAAAGGTTTTTCTTTAAAATTGACCACTTCTTCACCATTTTTTATAACTATATTTACTAAATTTGTCCCAAATTTATAAGTCAAGAAATTATGATTTGGAACATTAAAGATCACGAGATCTGCTTTTTTACCTACTTCTAAGCTTCCAATTTCATCTTGCTTTTGAATGGCACAAGCTGCATTAATAGTCGAGGCTACTAAAGCTTCTGCTGGTGTTAATTTCATGTTATAACAAGCTAATACCATGATTAATTGCATGGACTCGATCCAGCAATTAGGATTTAAATCAGTAGCAAGCGCTATCGGTACTTCTAATTCGACCATTTTTCTTGCGGGAGCATATTCTTTCAACATTAGGCAAAATGGCGTTCCAGGCAAGAGCGTGGCAATGACCCCTTTTTTTGCCATTTCTTTTAATCCATCTACATTAGATTTTAATAGATGCCCAGCTTGTATAGCATCAAGTTCTGCTGCCAATCGTGCACCTCCAGTATCAACAATTTCATCCACATGAATTTGAATTTTCATTCCATGTTTTCTTGAAGCTAATAAAATTCTTTTAGTTTGATCAATTGAAAAAATTCCCTTCTCACAAAATACATCTGAAAATTCCGCTAATTTTTCCTTAGCTATTAAAGGAATCATTTCATTTATTATCAAATCCACATATTTGTCTGCATTTTGTTCATATTCTGGGGGTATCGCATGAGCACCCAAAAAGGTTGGAATAATATCAATTGGATGAAGATCATTTAATTTATTAGTAGCTCTTAACATTTTAATCTCATCATTTACAGTTAATCCATAGCCAGATTTTATTTCTACAGTAGTAGTGCCATTGCTCAACATTGAATCTAAAATTATCATACCGTTAGACACTAACTTTTCGAGGGGTGCTTTTCTCGTGGCTCTCACTGTCTTTAGAATACCACCTCCTGCTTTTAAGATTTCCATGTAAGTCATTCCTTTAAGTTTCATCTCTAATTCATCTTCTCTTGAGCCGTCAAAGATCACATGCGTGTGAGGATCGACCAAACCTGGAGTCACCAGCTTGCCTTCAGCATTAATTACTCTTGGTATGTCCTTGATGTTAAATGTTCTCTTTAATTCTGGAGTTGTACCTACGAACATGATTTCATCCTTTTTGATGGCAACTGCTCCATCCTTAATCTCATCAAGCTTAGAAGCAAGCTTACCTTTTCGAGGAATTCCACTTTTGGAATTTAAAGTTACCAATTCGTTTGCGTTAAGAATTACCAAATCTGGCATGCTTTCGGGCATTTTCCTAAACCAACTTTTTTATAATTTTTAATAATTCTTTTGATCTTAAAATCTCTAAGCTTTTCTCCATTAGTTCAGAAAGTACCGTATCTTCAGACACGTGAGGAATTTTTTCACGAATGTGGGCATGAACGGCTTCTAAAATATAGCTGGATTTTAAAGGCCTTCTAAAATCCATTGCTTGAGCCGCACATAACATTTCAATCGCAAGGATTTTTTCAAGGTTTTCAACGATCTTTAATGCTTTCCTTGCGCTTATTGCCCCCATACTGACATGATCTTCTTGTCCTAATGATGTTGGAATGCTATCTGCGCTTGCTGGAAAACAAGCTGATTTATTCTCGCTAACTAAGGCTGCGGAACAGTATTGGGCTATCATAAACCCTGAATTTAAGCCCGTTTCTTTTATCAGATAAGTAGGTAATCCCCATTTACCCTCTAATAGTAAATAAATCCGCCTATCAGAAATGTTTCCCAATTCAGCAGCAGCTAGGCTTGCATAATCCAAGGGCAAGGCTAAGGGCTGTCCGTGAAAATTTCCACCACTAATGGCAACTTTATCATTAAAAATAATTGGATTATCTGTTACTGAATTAAGTTCCAGTTCTAAGACTTCTTTTAAATGTCTTAGTGCATTACGAGAAGCTCCATGCACTTGAGGAATGCAACGAATGGAATATGGATCTTGAACTCGCCCGCAATTTACATGCGATTTAACAAATTCAGAATCTTTTAAATAACGCCTAAAATTTTTAGCAACAATTTTAGCCCCATTAAATGGCCTTAATTCAATGATTCTTTCATTAAAGGGTTGAGGTGAACCTAAATAACCTTCAAGGGACATTGCTCCAATTAAATCTGCGTGTTCTAAACAGTTAAGAAATCTCTCATAAAAATTAATGGCATTAGCTAAAATAAATTGCGTGCCGTTAATCAATGCCAATCCTTCTTTAGCATGCAATTCAAGCGGTTTTAATCCATGTTTTTTTAAAATATCTAAAGAAGGAACATAGTTCTTTCCATCTTCTGTTAAATAGCCTAATCCTATTAAAGGCGAAAATAAATGCGCAAGTGGTGCTAGATCTCCCGAAGCGCCAACTGAACCTTGTTCTGGAACTTTAGGAATAATATTTTGCTTGACATGCCACATCAATCTTTCAATTGTTTCGATTGAAACTCCAGAAAAGCCCTTGCATAAAGCATGAATTTTGAGAATCATCATCAGCTTGGCAATTTTCCAATCAATTACATTCCCCATACCAGCGCTATGGCTCTTCAAGAGGTTCACTTGTAACTTGCTGGCATCTTTTCTAGATATTTTTGTCGTACATAATGACCCAAAACCCGTATTTATGCTATATACAAGTTTATCTCCATTTAAAATTTCTTGAACTGTTTGGAAATTTTTAATTATCTTATTTCTTGTATCTTCAGTAATAATGCCTTCTATTTGGTCTTCGGCTAATTTCAAGGAAAGCTCTATCGTTAACTTATCTTGCCCATACTTGAAAATATCACTCATCCTAATCCTCGATTATTAAGTTTTAAAATTTTATTTGGATTTGAAATATTCATCGATGACTGAATCGATTAATTCATCATCTGCTAAAAATGGTAACGTTATTTGGCCCTTTTCCTTATTGTTCTCATTCCATTCAAGTGCAACTCTTAATGCATTTTCATTTCTAGCCCAAGCTCTTCTTGAAACGCCACAATTTACGTCCCATTCAATAGCAGACTTTATTATGTTGTTGACTCGTTCAGAACCATCCAACACTAAGCCAAAGCCTCCATTTATGGCTTTTCCCGTTCCAACGCCTCCACCATTTGAAAGGACGCACATTGTCATGCCCCTTGCTATGTTTCCGGCCCAACATTGGTGCGCCATTTCTGACATGATATTACTACCGTCTCTTATATTAGAAGTTTCTCTAAATGGAGAATCCGTGCCGCCAGTATCATGGTGGTCTCTTCCTAACATTACTGGCCCTATTTCTCCTTTTCTCACCA
>Ga0190360_1001696_pt1 | contig 11182 bp, 10 predicted proteins | sample 48721834_MG_FD_161271 | JGI IMG/M metagenome (GOLD analysis project Ga0190360, IMG submission 161271) | Hydrothermal vent microbial mat bacterial communities from Southern Trench, Guaymas Basin, Mexico - 4872-18-3-4_MG | ecosystem: Environmental > Aquatic > Marine > Hydrothermal vents >... | reverse complement strand
AAATCAGTATATAAATTTTCCAGGTGGTATAGAGTGCTTTTACCGATTTCTATCTGATGGGAATAAAAACTGGAAAACAGGAGAAAGAGTAGCCCAGGAGATTAAGAATTTCGTTAGGAAGGACTTTTTAGAGGATTTTTTGAATGGAGAGAGGTATAAAAAATCTTTTGAATTAGTGAAAAAATTCGTTGAGCAGTTACCTATTATTGATATTCCCCAAAAATATGTGGTCTTCAAACCTTTAAGAGACGTGGATTTAAGCAAAGAAGAGCCAAAAGTTATTGTATTTTTGGTTAATCCTGATCAGCTTTCGGCCTTAATCATCCTAGCCAATTATAACAGAGAAGGGAACGAAAATGTTATTATTCCTTGGGCAGCGGGATGCCAAGCTATAGGTGTTTTGGCATACCGAGAGGCGAAATCTAAAACTCCTCGAGCAATTGTGGGACTTACTGATATATCAGCTAGAAGAAATATAAGAAGACAGCTTGATAAAGATCTGCTCTCTTTTGCAATTCCCTTAAAAATGTTTCAAGAAATGGAAGAAAATGTGAAACATAGTTTTCTCCAAAGATCCACTTGGAAGGCACTTAAGGTATAACATAACTTCTTGGCTCTTACATTGACAGTTTTCATTAAAACCATTACATTTAGATATTTTTAAGGAGGTTTTAAATGCCAGGTAACTCCTTTGGGCAGGCATTCAGAATTACCACCTTTGGTGAGTCGCATGGCATAGCTTTGGGAGTAATTATTGATGGCTGTCCTCCCAAATTGCCATTAACAGCAGCAGATGTTCAGAAAGAACTAGATAAACGCCGTCCTGGACGTAAATTGACCTCTCCTCGCCACGAGCCAGACAAAGTAGAAATACTCTCTGGTATCTTTGAAGGAGAGACCTTGGGGACACCAATTACTTTAATTATTTACAATCAGGATGTGGATAGTAGCAAATATGAGGCTATTAAAACGATTTTTCGTCCTGGCCATGGAGATTTTACCTATTTTAAAAAGTATGGCATTAGAGATTGGCGGGGAGGTGGAAGGTCTTCAGGAAGGGAAACCGTAGCTAGAGTGGCTGCTGGAGCAGTAGCTCAGAGGGTATTGGATACAGCAGGGATGAAAATTTACGCTTATACTGTGGCTCTGGGAGGGATTTATGCCCAAGAATGCGATTTAGATTTTGTTGAACAAAATTTGCTTTTTTGTTGTGATAAATCAGTTTACCCCAAAATGGAACAACGAATTTTAGAAGTTAAAAAAGAGGGAGATTCTTTGGGTGGAATTGTGGAAGTCCGGGTGAAAAATTGCCCTTGTGGTTTAGGGGAACCAGTTTTTGATAAATTAGATGCTGAGTTGGCTAAGGCATTGATGTCTATTGGGGCTGTGAAGGGGGTAGAAATTGGAGCAGGGTTTAAAGTAGCAGACATGTTGGGTTCAGAATGTAACGATGAAATTACCCCCCAAGGTTTTGCCAGTAATAATGCTGGTGGTATTTTAGCTGGGATTTCTAATGGAGATGAAATAATTGTAAGGGCGGCGGTCAAGCCCATTTCTTCTATAGAAAAAGAACAACGCACTATTACTCAAGAGGGTGACCCCACTACTATTTCAGTTAAGGGCAGACATGATATTTCAGCTATTCCCAGGATTGTGCCTGTATGTGCGGCTATGGTGAGATTAGTCTTGGCAGACCACCTTTTAAGACAGAGGATGATTGGTGAAAAAGCCTAATATTATTGGCATTATTGGTGGCACCGGCAGAATGGGTCAGTGGTTTAAGGTCTTTTTTGAGAAAAAGGGATATGAAGTGTTAATTTCTAGTAGACGCACTCAACTGAGTAATAAAGAATTGGCGCAAAAAAGTGATGTAGTAATTATTTCGGTGCCTATTAAAGTAACTATAGAAATAATCAAAGAGGTGGGGCCTTACATATCACAAGAGGCCTTATTAATGGACATTACCTCTTTAAAGAAGGCCCCAGTAAAGGCCATGTTGAAGTACAGTAATTCAGAGGTTATTGGTGCTCATCCTTTATTTGGTCCTAGTATAAACAGTTTGAATGACCAGACTATTATCCTTTGTCCTGCACGGGGTGATACATGGATGCCTTGGCTAAAAGAGGTTTTTAAAGAAGCTCATTTGGAAATCACCACCCCTGAAAAGCATGATCAAATTATGTCCATTATTCAAGCTTTAACTCACTTTTTTCTCTTGGGTTTTGCAATTACTCTTAAAGAGGCACCTTTCCCTATGGGAACTTTAATGCGTTATGCTACTCCCAATTTCCAGATTATTTGTCAGCAAGTCCTTAATTTAAATAACCAAAACCCGGAGATTTATGCTTCTATTCAATTTGATAACTCCTTTTATCATGAGCAAATCTTGCCTTCCTGTTGGAAAGCTTTAGAAAGATTAAAAAGAATAATTCAACACCAAGATTATGAAGAATTTTTTAAAATATTCTACCAATTAGGAGATTTGTTTGAGAATTACAAAGAAAAGAGCAATTTAAAATGAATTGAATTCTTCAATTGCTTAATTCCCGTTTTTTATCTTATGCTTCAGCCGACAAATTCCACACTCATTGCTCAAGGTAGGATAGCCACATTGAGGGCAAAGGTGTAAGTCTTTATTTTTTTTCTTCTTAGACAAAAGTTGCAATAAAGGATGAAGTTTTTTTAGAAATCCTTCATAAAAATCTAATTTTGTTCCAGGAAACTCTAATTCCAATTGGTTCATATATTGTTTGTACCTTAAGGAAGTAGCCTTCTTACTATAGGGACAGGGGAAAGCAAAATAATCAATTTTTCTTAAAAATGCATAAGCAGCCGTTTCATATTCTCCCAAGCGATAGAGGGGTTTCACCTTTTTCGCTAACCCAGAAATAGATGGAAGAACAGGGGATTGTTCAATAAGATAAGGCATTTGCCAACGTAAAACATTAGCTAAGAGCCGACTGGTTTCGTCATCTAAATTGTGCCCTGTGGCTAAGACCTGAAATTTATTCTTCTGCGTAATATAATTAAAGTAGTATCTTTTTATCTGCCCACAAACAGAACAAGGGTTTTTGGGGCTATATTTTACTACCCAAGGTATAGCTATACCTTCTTCAGACAGGTCTAAAATTATTAAAGGGGCTTGCCTTTCTTGAGCAAATTTTTCTACTTTTTCTTTGGCTTTTTCGGAAAAGCCTTCTATCTTTAAATCTAAAAAAAAGCCACTGGCTTTATACCCTAAGCTTAACAATATATCCCAGAGAGCAAGGCTGTCTTTGCCTCCAGAAACAGCCACCAGGATACGTTCCTGAGGTTTAAACATTTCCCATTTTTTAATAGCTTTTTCTACTTGGCGTTGAAAAAAAATAAAAAAACAATCTCGGCAAAAGGCCGCATTATGACTGGGTAATTCTAATTCTGCCTGTTGGCCACAACGCCTACACTTCATCCCTTTGAACCTACTAATCTGATTTCTATCTCATCACCGTCTTTTATAAACAAATCTGAGGTAAGGAGTTGGTTATTCTTAATCACTAAGGCAGTGGTAGGAGATAAATTAAGTTTCTTGAGTATTTGTTTTACTTGTCCTCCTTTTGAAAACTTAATCTCCTTTCCTTCCGGAAAAAACCTTATCTTGATCATTTCTTGCTCAGACTTTGTTTTTAAGTTATTCTTTCATGTCAGAAACAAGATGTCAATTTAGGAAAAAAATGAAGATTATGATATTAGGAGTGGGTAATATTTTAATGAAAGATGAAGGAGTAGGAGTAAGGGTTATAGAGTATATGAAAAATTTGAATTTACCAAAAGAAGTAGAACTTATGGATGGAGGTACTTCTACAGCTTTGCTTTTTCCATATTTTACAGAGGTTGATCACCTTATTGTAATTGATGCAGTAAAAGGTAAAATGCCACCAGGTAGTGTTTATCGACTTAAACCAGAAGATTTGCTTCTTTCAGAGGAAGACCTCATTTCGGTTCATAATTTGGGGCTCATTGATGCCCTGTACATGGCTGCTCAAATTGGCAAACAACCAAAGACAGTGACCATTTTCGGAATAGAACCAAAAGAAATAGATTGGGGTATGGATTTAAGCCCAGAAATAAAAGCGCTTCTTCCGCGGATAGTAAAGTTGGTACTACAGGAAATAAATAGGCTTTTGTGACTATTAATCCCATATAAATAAAGTTTTTAGTCAACAGATTATAAGCTTGAAGAAATCTGGTATTTCTTTAGTAAATGTAATTCTATTTCGCGGCGATGTGGTTTTACATCTATTACTCTCACCCTCACTTTGTCTCCTAGTCTAAAGCTTTGTCGAGTGCGTTTCCCAGTAAGGGTAAAGGCTCGTTGATCAAAAAAATAATAATCATCATGCAAAGAAGATAGTCGGACTAAGCCTTCCACAAACACACTATCTAATTCCACAAAGAAACCAAAGCCAGTGACCCCTGAAATGACCCCATCATATTCTTCTCCTATTTTATTAGTCATAAATTGCACCCGCAATCTATCTACTATTTCCCTCTCTGCTTCCATGGCAATACGTTCTCTTTCAGAGATATACTCACAAATGCTCTCTAAGTTTTTTATTAATTTACCTTTAGGCTTTTCATGGCGCAGTTGTTTTTTTAAGATTCTGTGGACTACTAAATCTGCATACCGACGGATAGGGGAAGTAAAATGGGTATAGCAATCCGAGGCCAGACCAAAATGACCAATGTTATAAGAACTATATCTGGCTTGCTTCAACGAACGCAATAACAAACGATTCACTAAAAACTCATGGGATGTGCCTTTTACTGCTTCCAGCAGTTTTTGAAAGTCTATGGGAGTATATTCCTTCTTGAGAGGGAAACTGTATCCTAAAGTTTCTACCAATTTAGTGAAAGCAACTACCTTTTCTCCTGTGGGCTTATCATGAACCCTATATACCATAGGCCAACCTTTTTCTGTCAAATGCATAGCCACAGTCTCATTGGCAACAATCATGAATTCCTCAATAATCCTGTGAGAAAATAATCTCTCGGCCCGAATAATATCAGTAGTATGCCCTAGTAAATCTAACATCACTTTGGGTTCTGGCAAATCAAAATCAAGGCTTCCTCGCTTCATCCGCCGTTCACGCAGAATTTGTGCCAATTCTGCCATAAGTTGAAGGGTATGGAGGATGCGTTTACTTTTAACTACTGGCTCACGATTATCCAAAAAAGATTGTACTTGAGAATAAGTCAATCTAGCTTTGCTTTGGATGACACTTTCATAAATATCATAACTAACAAGCTCTCCCTCCTGCGTAAACCGCATTTCTACGGTTATGGTTAGACGGTCTTGTTTAGGATTTAAACTGCAAATTCCTTGAGAAAGAGGAAAGGGAAGCATGGGTAACACCTGATCAGGAAAATACACACTATTTCCCCTCAAAAATGCCTCTTTGTCTAATGCTGACTCAGGCGGAACATAATGAGCCACATGGGCAATGGACACATAGAGCCTGTAACTACCTTTTTCTTTTTTTATTCCTACTGCATCGTCAAAATCTTTTGCTTTCTCCCCATCAATAGTAAAAAAGATTAACCTTCTCAAATCACGTCTGCCATCCCTGCCTGTTTGGCAGACAGGTATGGAGACGGATTGAGTGGCTGCCTCTTCGGCTTCCTTTAAGGCTGATTCTGGAAAACTTTGAGGCAAACTATATTTATAGGTTACAATTTGGGCTTGGGTGCTAACCAAAGATTCATCTCCCAATACCTCTACCACCTTGGCTAAAGCACCTCGATGTAAACTGGGAAAACGCACAATTTCTGCCACTACCATCTGTCCTGACCCTGCTTTTTTTGCCCAAGATAAAGGTATAACAATCTCGGTGGCAAAACGTTGTTCCTCAGGAATAAGAAAACCTACCTGACCGTCGGTTTCGAATACCCCTACTATATATTTATTTTTTCTTTCTAAAATGCGGACAATCTCGCCTTCAGCTAATTTTCCCCGTCTGTGTTTATCCAGGCGCACTACCACTCTGTCTCCATGCATAGCCCTTTTTAAGTGTTTGGGTTTAATAAAAATATCTCTCTTTCTTTCTCCTTCTGGGATTACAAACCCATAACCGTCAGGATGATAAGAGAGGTGACCCACTACCAAGTTCATTTTGCGGAGAAGGCCATATCTTTGACTGCTAATTTGAATTATTTTACCTTGTTTTTCTAGGTCTGTAAGAATTTCTTGAACTTTTTTTCTCTCTTTTAACCCAAAATACTTACATATTTCCCTAATAGTAACGGGTTTATCCATGTGGGCCATGTATTTTATAATCTTTTTGGGAGTAATTTGCCTTTTCTGGGGCATGATGATTACTTTTCTATTTTGAGACTAACATCTATGGCCCTTACAGAATGGGTGAGGGCACCACAACTAATAATATCGGGGTTATAAATGGCATAATCTAAAACCGTTTCTGGGGTTATTCTTCCAGAAACCTCAATAAGCACCTTCTCCCTTAGACCCTTCTGTGTTAAGGCATTTATAGTTTCTCCTACCATTTTGGGAGGAAAATTATCTAACATTATAATATCTGCTCCCAAAGTAGCCGCTATGAGGGCTTCTTCTAGATTACTCACTTCTATTTCTATTTTTTTGCTAAAACTTGTTCTTCTGGCCTGTTTTAGAGCCTCAGCTATACTTCCTACTAATATCAAATGATTGTTTTTGATCAAAATAGCATCTTCTAGGTGAAAACGGTGGGTGTCCCCTCCTCCAATAGCCACTGCTTTTTTGTCAAAATAGATAAATCCAGGCAGTGTTTTGCGCGTGGCGGCAACTTTACTCCTTGAACCAATAGCTTTTATTCTATCTTGAATATTTTTAGTCATGGTGGCAATGGCCGTCATACGCATTAAGATATTTAGGACAGTCCTCTCTGCTACTAAGATATCTCTAGCCTTGCCCTCTAATAAAATTAGTTCCACGTGAGGTTTAGCCCAAACCCCATCCTGATAAGCAGATTTGGTCTTTATCTCCAAGGCCTCCAAGAGACAAATCACTTCTTCCAATCCTGCCAAAAATACCGGTTTGGCTTCTTTAAGCACTATCTTGGCCGAAGCCTTTGTCTGGGATGAGATAAGCACTGAAGTGGTAATGTCACCTAGGCCCAAGTCGACTTCTAAGAAACGAAGTAAATATCTTTGTAAAATGGGTTTGGACAAATACATTTTTAGTATTTACTTTTAACATAAATTCTCAAAACTTCCAACTAAATTGTAAGTCCTGACTTGAATCAAATGAAAAGAATGGATAAAATGAATCCCGCTAAAATAAGAGGAAAAAATGGAAGATAACAATAAAGGAATTACTCTACCACCCAGTTTTATAAAAACCATTATTGAAAATGACCTTAAAAGTGGAAAATGCAATACTGTTATAACCAGATTTCCACCTGAACCTAATGGATATTTACATATAGGTCATGCTAAAGCCATCTGTATAAATTTTGGACTGGCCCAGGAGTTTGGTGGGAGATGTCATCTCAGATTTGACGATACCAACCCATACAAGGAAGAAGAACAATACGTGGAGGCAATAAAAGAGGATGTCAAATGGCTAGGTTTTGACTGGGGTGAGCATCTTTACTATGCCTCTGATTACTTTGAAAAAATGTATGAATTTGCTATCCAGCTTATAAAAAAAGGCAAGGCTTATGTATGTGATTTAACACCAGAACAAATACGTGAATATAGAGGTACACTTACACAGCCTGGAAAAGAAAGTCCATACCGCAATCGTTCTGTAGAGGAGAATCTTGAGCTCTTTAAACGCATGAGAGCAGGAGAATTTGAAGAAGGCTCACGGGTCTTGCGTGCAAAGATTGATATGGCTTCACCCAACCTGAATATGCGAGATCCAGTAATGTATAGAATTCTTAAAAAACCACATTATCGTCAGGGCAACAAGTGGAATATATATCCTACCTATGATTGGGCACATTGTTTAGAAGACTCAATTGAAGGCATTACACACTCATTGTGTTCTCTGGAGTTCGAAGATCACAGACCTTTATATGATTGGTTTCTTGAGCAATTGGACAACATTCATCACCCCAGGCAGTATGAATTTGCTCGTTTAAATTTGACTTATACTGTTTTAAGCAAACGTAAATTGATAGAACTGGTGCAAGGTAAATATGTATCGGGATGGGATGACCCGAGAATGCCTACTATACAAGGCATGAGAAGAAGGGGATATCCACCAGAGGCCATACGTAATTTTTGCACTAGAATTGGTATATCCAAAAGTGAGAGTATAGTGGATTTTGCTCTACTTGAGCATTGTGTAAGGGAGGTTCTTAACAAACAGTGCCCCCGAGTGATGGGAGTGTTAAATCCACTTAAGGTGATTATTGATAATTATCCTGAGGAGGAATGTGAAGAATTGGAGGCCATTAATAATCCCGAAGACCTTACCATGGGTACACGTAAAGTGCCTTTTACTAAGGAACTTTATATTGAAAAAGAAGACTTTATGGAAACCCCACCTAAAAAGTTTTTCCGCCTTGCACCTGGCAGAGAAGTAAGATTGAGGTATGCTTACTTTATAAAGTGTGTTGGTGTGGTGAAAGATGAGAAAACAGGTGAGATTAAGGAATTGCATTGCACCTATGATCCTGCTACTAGAGGTGGAAATGCCCCAGATGGAAGAAAAGTCAAATCTACACTGCACTGGGTGTCTGTGAGACATGCTATAAATGCGGAAGTCCGTCTCTATGATAACCTGTTTATAAAACCTAATCCTATGGATGTGGAAGAAGGAGAGGATTTCAAATCAAATTTAAATCCCAATTCTTTAAAAATATTGCATTCTTGCAAAATAGAACCCTCTCTTGCCAAAGCTAAACTTGGCGAGCGATATCAGTTTGAGCGCATAGGCTATTTTTGTGTGGATAAAGATTCTTCTGAAAATAGACTGATATTTAACCGCACAGTAACACTCCGTGATAAATGGGCAAAGAGTCAAAAGAAACTGTAGAAAAAGTAGATGAAAGTGGGGTTTTTGCCTCAGCATTGTGTAATTTTGACCACAATGAGAGTAATGGAGACAAGGTTTTCCTGCTTGATGTCTGTTGGGAGACAGGCCAGTTTATTTATAAGATATTACTGGAGATATTTATTAAATCTAACCAAAATTTTTTTGGATTTTCTCTTTTGGCACAAAGGTTGCACACCATATAATAGTGTGAAGAGGGGTATTATACTTTTTTTAGTTTTCTTAATTTCAGCTTTTATGTTAGTTTGGAAAGCTGAAGCCAAAGATAGAAAAATGTTTGCAGAAAAGAGAAATACTGTCTATCAATATATTTATAAAGAAAAACTCAATATAGGGAGAGATTTTGAAGGTGTAGCGTATAACAGAATTACTTATAAATTATCAGAAGTTAGATTTGATTATATCCTTATGAACCTAGGTTTCGAACCTGAGTGGAAATATCACCTTGCTTATTATCTCAACCGACCGTTTAGAAGTCATGGGCCTTCCTTTAAGAATGAGGTCACCTATAGAGTGAATAAAAAACCTGATATCGTTCCTCTTGTTGAATATGACAAAAATTATTCCATATGGCCCAGGGCTTGGTTCGGGCTTCCACAAGATGTTGCTCCTACTGGCATCTCAACCACAGTTCAGCTTTTTTTCTACCGAGAAGCGAGCAAGCTTGGTCTGAGCATTAAGCCGTTGAATTATCCGTTAGAACTGCAAACCCAACCTAAGGAAGACTTGCTGGGAGTATGGCAAGAGGCGGAAATAATGTGCACTTTTTGCTTTCCTTTCTGAATCCTGCATTAAACTCAAATCCGCAAATGATTTTTAGAGAAAATTCCAACCGCGATAATACCTTAAGGTTAACTTCACCAACCTATTTATAGCTTTTTAAAAAGTAGAGTTGGTTGAAAGGAAAAAGTTTTTTTCTTTCTCGCCAACCTTAATTTTTTAGGAGCGGTATGCTAAACTAGGGAACAAGTTGGGTAAAGGTAATGTGCATCTGAGTTTTTCAACAAGCTGTGAATAATGAAAAATAAAAAATAAGATAAAAATAGTTAGAGAAATGGGTTGGTATTTTATCCAAAAAGAGGTCGCGGATTTTAGGAAGACCTTTAATACTTATAAAAAATGACTTGCATTTTACCCAAAAGCAAATTATTATGAAATCATCAACCCAAGGGAGGAAGTTGTATGTCTATAGCTTCTATTGAAGAAGTCATCTCTGAAATTAAGCAAGGGAAGATGATAATTTTAGTGGATGATGAAGATAGAGAAAACGAGGGTGATTTGTGTATAGCTGCAGAGAAGGTTACTCCTGAAGCCATCAATTTTATGGCTAAATATGCCCGGGGGTTGATTTGTCTAACTTTGACACCTGAGCGAATAGAACAACTAAAATTACCTTTAATGGCTAGTGAAAATCATCCTGGGCCGCCTCATGGAACGGCATTCACTGTTTCCATTGAGGCCAAAAAAGGAGTAACTACAGGAATTTCTGCCTATGACCGGGCCTTGACTGTCTTAACAGCCATAGCGGATGATGCCAAACCAGAAGATTTAGTCATACCAGGCCATATATTCCCTTTGCGGGCTAGAGAAGGAGGGGTGTTGGTAAGGGCAGGACATACAGAAGGCTCTGTGGATTTAGCCCGTCTAGCTGGTTTAAAACCGGCTGGGGTGATTTGTGAGATTATGAATGATGATGGCACCATGGCACGGATGCCTGATCTAGAAAAGTTTGCTAAAAAACATGGTTTAAAAATTGCTACTATTGCTGATTTAATTTCCTACCGTTTAAAACATGATTGTTTGGTAAAAAGATTGGCTGAAACAGTATTACCTACAGCAATTGCAGGAGAGTTTAAGGCCATTGTATATGAAAGCGAAGTTGACCCCAATCATCATTTGGCATTAGTGAAAGGAGAAATTGATTCAGAACAACCTGTTCTAGTCAGAGTGCATTCTCAGTGTCTCACTGGAGATGTATTTGGTTCTTTGAGATGTGATTGTGGTCCGCAATTGCGTACAGCTATGAAGATGATAGAGAAAGAAGGCAAGGGTGTTTTAGTCTATATGCGTCAAGAGGGAAGAGGGATTGGTTTTGCCAATAAAATTAAGGCATATGCCTTACAAGATGCAGGCCATGATACGGTA
>Ga0190360_1001694_pt1 | contig 11186 bp, 14 predicted proteins | sample 48721834_MG_FD_161271 | JGI IMG/M metagenome (GOLD analysis project Ga0190360, IMG submission 161271) | Hydrothermal vent microbial mat bacterial communities from Southern Trench, Guaymas Basin, Mexico - 4872-18-3-4_MG | ecosystem: Environmental > Aquatic > Marine > Hydrothermal vents >... | reverse complement strand
AAGATGAAGAATCATAAAGGAATAAAAGAATTCAGATGAAATGAGTATATACGCATTACGGATATGAACAAGTTGGCAGAAATTCCGTACGCCATGACGAAAATTTTTAATTTTCAAAAGAGATATATGCACTAAAGAGGTGCAAACAAAATGAACAGAGAAGAAATTATTGATTTGCTAAAGGTACACAAAAAAGACCTTGAAAAATTCGGTGTGAAATATATAGGAATATTTGGGTCAGTCTCTCGCGATGAAAGCGATGAGAAAAGCGATGTGGACATCGTTGTGGAGTTTGAAAGAGGGATGGGGACATTCAGGAATTTTGGAGGCTTGATAAGTTATTTGGAGAAACTTTTTGATAGGTCTGTGGATATTTTAACGCCGATAGGTATAGAGTCCATAAGAAATGATGAGATCAAGAAAAGCATAAAACAGGGGATTATATATGTCTAAGAGAGGAGATAAAGAGCACATAATAGACATACTTACTGCCTGTGAAAATATATTAAGTTATAAAGAAGGATATGATTTTAATATGTTTATGGGTGATAAGAAAACACAGGATGCAATAATCAGAAATATTGAAATAATTGGAGAAGCAGTAAAAAGTATATCTGAAACTTTAAAAGAAAAATATTCGAAAATAGGGTGGAAAGAAATTGCCAAAACAAGGGATAAACTTATTCACTCATATTTTGGAATTGATTTGGATATCGTGTGGGACATAATAAATGTAGATATTCCTCGTTTAAGAGAACAGATAAAAGAAATAATTCAAAAAGAAGGATGGAACAATGATAGGTTTAAACTATAGCGGCGTGCGGAACTCTTCGCCTGATTTCGCAGGCTCGCCCTTCGGGTCTGCTAACATGTGCGTATCCGACTTCGCTACGCTCCGCCCAAATCTTGCTTCAACGGCTTCGGATGTTAGGTGAAATTTTATAGATAATAATATCTCAACGGCATAACACTTTCTCAGTAAAGAGTATCTATTTAAGCAACCTTTTTATTGGAACATGATTTTAGTATTGTATGAATACCAAAATAAAGAAAATATATGGAAATTTGGAAAAAGAGGTGGATCTGATATATATAGAAAATGGATCTGATCCTGATATGAACTTTTTTTATCTAACAGGTGCTGAATCCGGGCTTTTTGAAGGATGCGCAGCTCTTGCGTATCCCGACTCTTTAGAACTAATAGTTTCGCTCCTGGAAGAAGAGAGTACGAAAAAGGCAAAAAAGGACAGGATACACATTTTTAAAAAGAGAGAAGAAAAAAAGGATATTTTAAAGAAAAGGCTCAAAGTGGATAGAATAGGAATAAATGGAAAGAATTTGAGCTATGATTCATATAAAAAATTAAAAAGGATCACAAAAGCTGAGATAATCGATGTTTCTAACGCATTATCAAAGGCAAGGCTCATAAAAGAAAAAGATGAGATAGAGAAGATTAAAAAAGCATGCAATATAGTTTCAGAAGTTTGTGAAGAAATAAAATCGTACATAAAAGAGGGAATTAAAGAATACGAACTCTCTGCAGAGATGACTTATCTGATGTTGAAAAAAGGTGCTACGGAGCCTTCTTTCACAAATATATGTTCCTTCGGTGAGAATGCAGCCGAACCACACTATACAGCAGGTAATCGAGTCTTGAAGAAGGGAGATTACGTACTTTTGGATTTTGGAGCAAGATATAAAAGATACGTCTCAGATATAACTAGAACATTTATATTCGGAAAAGCCGAAGCAAAACAAAAGGAAATTTATGAAACTGTACTAAAAGCCCAGGAGATAGGATTCGAGAACGTAAGAGTAGGAGAAAAAGGAGGAAATGCACATAAAGCAGTAGAAAATTTCATAAATTCTACAAAATACAAAGGGAGATTCACTCATTCGTTGGGTCATTCTATTGGATTATCAGTACACGATGGATACTCACTTCACCCCAGCATTGATCTGATATTGGAGGAAAACATGATCTTCACAGTAGAACCTGGCATTTATATACCCAGATATGGCGGAGTAAGAATAGAGGATGATGTCTTAATAAAGAAAGATAAAATAGAGATTCTCACCAAAGCTCCAAAAAATTTCATTGAGTTATAGAGAACTCCATTTCTTTTTTTAATTGATTGTCAACATATATCTCTATCTTATAATTGCCGTGAGGCAGAACATTTTCAGTTGAGGATATGGAGAACCATATACTCCCTGATTTGCTCTGGAGTTTTATCTCTTTTTTATACATTTTTTCTTCTTCGTAATACCAGATTGCTTTCATTATGGTATTTTCTGGTGCATGTTTGTACTCAAGCCAGCAGTACACCATTCCTGCATTCGGAAAACTTGTACCTATTCCAGAGGGTTTTCCATCTTTTACCTCTGCGCATAATTTTGCGTCGGTAATGACAAAGGTTGTTACTGTGCATCCTGTTAAAAAAATTATCAAAAGAAGGGATAATATCTTTTTCATTATCTTACCACCGAGAAATCTTTATAATTTCCTTTATAATCTTTCCATTCTACTTTTATATTTTCAACAAATGCTAACTCTGGTCCTTTTTTACACCACTCTATAAATTTTTTGAGATCCTTCTCTTTCCCTTCTGCCGTAATCTCCACTCTACCATCATATAGGTTTCTTACCCATCCCCTTATCCCCAGTTCTTTCGCCTTTTTTCTTGTATTGGCTCTATAGAAGACTCCCTGTACTCTACCCGAGACAAATATATGCACCTGCTTCATGTTGTAAGTTGCAGAGATAGATATATAACTTTTTCGAAGGTGGAGAATTCACTGTTAAACTATCTTCATCTCGTCCTTTGCGAGAATGCAGAGATTGTATTTCAGCTTCTTATCTTTCAAAGCCATCAATAATGCCATATGTTCCTTTCCACTGCCAGAGATCAAGTTTATGTGGATATTTTCCATATTATCTAAATTTTTCTTTATTTCTTCTACCATACTGTCTATATTATCTCTTGAATTCACAATTATCCAGTCCACATCCTTCTCATGAGTGAACTTCTCTTTAGTCCATTCGTTGCATATTAAGGTTATTTTATCCCACTCCTCCTGCATCAGGCGACCTATATGTCCCCATGTTCCTTTTCCTATACCTAAAGTAGCTATGAGTACTTTCATTTCCTCACCATTTTAAGATTATAGCCTTGATTTATAAAGTTTTCTGTCATTCTCCAGAACTTCTCTATTGACAGTGTAGATTCTCTTTCTCGTATCACCAAGAATAATCTTCATTATTACAAGATCCCTGGATTTTAAAATTTTTAGAGCATATCTGACAGTTCTATCAGGCATATTTATTTTTTCAGCAATACTTCTAGAAGATATCCCATCTTTCTCTACCAGTGCTTCCAGCACATCTTTAGCTGAATCCGGGATTGCAAAGTAAATCCCTCCTCATGTTCAAGAATTTTCTTAGATATTTATAAAACTTTGCATAGAGGCAACACCAAATCTTTTTTAAACTTCACTATTTAAAAAATATAGTGATATCATGGAAACGAATATTATCATATCTGGAGTTGGAGGTCAGGGGAATCTCTTGGCCTCGCAGATACTGGCAAAGGCTGCTTTGAATAAGGATTATAGGGTAAGGATAGGCGAGACTCATGGAATGGCTCAGAGGGGAGGAGCTGTAACATCACATGTCAGGATAGGGGATGTATATGGAGCTTTGGTACCCGAAGGTAAATGCGATTATCTCTTGGGATTTGAGCCTGTAGAAGCATTGAGACAGGTAAAGTTCATGAAAAAGGATGGGGTGGCAGTGATAAACGAAAAACCTGTTGTTCCCGTTACGGTCTCAATAGGACAGGCTGAATATCCAGATGCAAACAAAGTTATCAGTTTTCTGGAATCTTACTGCAGAGTTTACAGATTTGATGCTTATAATGTAGCACAAAAATTAGGAAATCCGATAGTGATGAACATTATCATGATCGGCGCGTTATGTAAAGTGGGGGAGAAGCTTCCGTTTGCAAAAGAGGATATTGTGGAAGTTTTGAAGGAAAAAATTCCAGAAAAATTTTTAGATCTCGATCTTAGAGCTTTAGAAGAGGGGTATAATATATTATGAATCTATATACCATATCCCTATTTTATTATCATATATCTTATCTTCTTCCAAAGAATCCAAAAACTCTTTTCTGTAAATGAGAACATTTGCATCTGGAGAGACATAATCAAAATTTTTATAGTTTTCATAGTCTTCTTCTGAAAAATATATCTTTCTTTTCACAGTGAAAACCTGGGGATACCTATCCCATCCGAGAACTTTACAATCTTCAAGAGAGTTTTCATCTAAAAAATCCCATGATCTAATTTCACGTGTTGACGGTCCTATAGCTCCAAATATCCAGTAATTCTGAACAAATGATAAAAATATCAGGAAAAATACTAATGCATACTTTATTCTTATGTTTTTTATCTCCACGACTCTTTTTGCCATGATTATAGCTAGGAATATAGATAGATAGGCAAAAAAACGTTCAGGAGGGACTCTCGTTATTCTTACAACTGAAAAAAATATAAGGAAAAAAACAAAAGTGACAGGAATATAATCTCTTTTTTTGAGAGATAGGTAGATAAATAATGGAGATATAATTAAAACTCCGAAAAATCCTAGATATTCCTTAAAAGAATATAACTCTGTGGATAAATTCAGTCCCAACTGATAACTAACATTCGTTTTCTCCTCCAGTATAACTAGGATATGTGGAAATGCAAAAACAAAACTGATAAGGAAAGAGATTATAAGATTTTTGAACTTTTTTTTGAATATACCTATAATTGCTACTCCAAGGTATCCTATCAGAGCACTTAGAGGATGTATGAGGAACAGAATACCTAAGAGAACTCCAGAAAGATAATACTTTTTTTCAAAGAGATACAGCACCAATGGTAGAGAAACTAAACCTATAATTTCTGGAAGAAGTAATATAGAATGAGCTGTGAAATTCGGAGTATGAACGAGTATTCCTCCAATTATCCCTGCTTCTTTGGAATACTTAGAAAGGTAAAGATAAATGGATATACTTATAAGACCTGAAAAGAAAACAGGGAAAAATTTCAGCACTTTGTAAAAGGGATAAAGTATATAATAAAAACCTTGAGGATACGTTTTTAATTTAAACTCTAAATAGGCAGCATAAGAGTTTTCCTCATTCCATTCTTCTGTATTATTCTGTGGGAGATGATTGTGATTTACAAAAAAATCTGTAATCTCTCTGTGAAAATACGGATCTTCTCCTAAGAGCTGATCGAATGGAAGGACAAACAATGAAGAGAGCATCACCGAAAAGATGAATACGAGAGTAAGAGTTATTTTTTCTTCCATGAAAGAAGTTTGGATAGATAAATAAAAATATTTCTATTTTAGAGATTTCGCTATTCCTTCTCCCAAGAGTCTTTTTAAAGTTTGAAAATCTGTATTTTCTATGTCTCTTAAATTTTTAATCCCATTGTTAAATAGAACTCTGGCTCTAACTCTTCCTATATTTTTTATCCTTACGAGGGGCAACAACTCCTCTTTAACACCGTATCTCATTCTCTTTCTGATATTTTCAATCTCTCTGTAGGGGCGATTGAAAAGTTTCGCGATCTCTGTAAATGAATACAGAAGCCAGTCTCCTGTCTCTCTCATCCTGTAAAAGTCTCCAGGATATATCTTATATTTTTTAAAAATTTCTTCTTCATCCACTTCTTCCATCCAGTCGTAAAACAGCGAGGCTGTCTTTACTCTCGACAAAAAGAATTCGTATTTATCGGGCTCATACCAGTAATCAGGTACTTCAAGAAGAAACTCTTCTCCTTTTTCCAAGACAATACTGTCATACTCATCAAATTCACCCCTTCTCAGGTATAAGGATTCAAGATCTGGAGTTGATGTAATGGTATGAAGTATTCCAAAAGGAGTCATCTCATCTTTTAAAGCATTTCTAAATATTATCGCAGTTTTCGGGTCTATGTAAAGATAGGAGACCCTTTTGCCAAATAGTGTTGCAGTGTAATCTTTTATAAGATCGTTTTCTTCCAAAAAATCGACAATCTCCAGTATTCTATCATATATCTTACTAAGATTGTACTGAAAACTGTAAAAACTTCTTTCGAGAAAACTTTTAAGAGTTTCTTCGTTACTGACATAATTGGATGCTATTAATGCTAAAATATGAGTTCTCATTATACCGGGATTTGCAATTTTTGATGTAATTCTCTCAGTTTCTTTGTTGATGTAATCTTCAAAAAGCATCTCTTTCTCTTCTTCATTTTTTGCAATTAAAAGAGCCTCTCCTTCTTTATCATATTTCGGTCTTCCAGCTCTGCCCATCATCTGTTTTATCTCGAGAACAGGTATTCTCCTGTAGCCCAAGTTGCTATATCTTCTGTAATCTCTTATAATTACTCGCCTTGCGGGTAAATTGACACCTGCTGCCAATGTTGGTGTTGCTGTCAAAACTTTTAATTTATTCTCTTTAAAATACTTTTCCACCTTTTTCCTGTCTTCTCTTGCCAATCCTGCATGGTGAAATGCCACTCCTCTTCTTGCACAGCTTTCCAGAAGCTTCCCAAAACTTGTATTTGAAAACTTTATATCGATCTCAGAGAAGTTATTTTTTGCAAGTTTCTTTGCCAGGGCTTCAGCAGATCTTCTCGTATTAACAAATATCAGAAGCTGTCCATTTTCCCTGATAGTTTCATAACACAGAGAGGTTATAGGATCTTTTTTGAAACTTACTTCTTTTACGGCATCTTTATAGTATATCTTATCTTTTATATAGACTCCCATCCTTAGTTTTACGGGTCTCCACTCTGAATAGACAAGATCAGCTTTTAACCACTCCGCGATCTCTTGTGCGTTGGATATTGTTGCTGATAAAGCCAATATATGCTTATTTTTTAGTTTTGAAAGAGTCATTTCCAGTGTAGGCCCCCTTCTCATAGAGTCAATCAAGTGAATCTCATCAGCTACAACAAGCGTTACATCATCAAAAAATCTTTTTGAATGTCTTAAAAGCGAGTCGCATTTTTCGCTCGTGGTAATTATACAGTCGTATCTTGTCAGGTATCTATCCTCTGAGTCGTAATCTCCTGAAGACAATACGCAATCACAAAAATCTGAGAACTCCTCATATTTCTCTTCAGCCAGTGCTCTCAACGGAACAATGTACACAGCCTTTCCTCCATTTTTTATATGGTTCAGAATAGCAATTAAAGCAACTAAAGTTTTTCCAGAGGCTGTGGGAATGGCAAGAACCATATTTTTTCCTTCTAAAAGACCTTTTTGGATAGCTTCTTTCTGAGGAGGGAAAAGCTCTGTAATACCCTGTTCCTTCAGTTTCTTAACAGCATACTCTGGCAGTAAATCAAACATAATTTCATTACTCCAGAATCTATAAAAGTCTTCGTTTTATAAGGCAAAGATTTATAAGGGGTAGTGTAATAATTGATATGCCTGAGAATATCTCTGGCATAATAAAATAAGGTGAAAATATGGAAAATAGAAAGTTTGGCGAAAGAAAAATGTACAAGGCCGTATGTGCTGACTGCGGTAAGGAATGTGAAGTCCCATTCCAGCCCCAGGAAGGAAGACCTGTGTACTGTAGAGAATGCTATCAGAAACACAGAAGATATTGAGATTCAATCTCTGCTGGTTATAGTTATCAACTGGTTAAAAGATAGTTTTTTGAACGAGAAAGAATTATTTCTTTCTCTTGTCTTTTTATAGAAAATTTTTTAAATGCAGGTCTGCAGTATCTATGTAATGGGCTGGTAGCGCAGTCTGGTAGCGCGCTACCTTGGCATGGTAGCGGCCGGGGGTTCAAATCCCCTCCAGTCCACTAACACAAACTCTTCTTCCATGTCGTTTTTTCTCCGTCTTCCAGTATAATGCCTATTTCTCTGAGTTTTGCCCTGATCTTATCTGAAGTCTCGAAATCTTTTTTCTTTCTTGCTTCCTCTCGCAGATCTATGATGAATTGAATCAGTTTCTCTTCAAGACCTTCTTTTTTTTCTTCTGTGAGGATCCCGAAAACGTTTCCTATATCCTCAAATAGTTTTTTAGCCTTTAAAAGCTGAGCTTCGCTAGCAGATTCTGCAGACTTGTTTATTTCTTTAATAAAATCAAAGTATGCAGCTAAAGCTTTTGGTGTGTTAAAATCATCGTCCATTGCAACTTCAAAACTTTTTTTTACTTTTTTTACAGCATTTTCAAGATCGTTTCCCCTTCCTGGATTCTTCAGAGATTCGTCCAACTTCCATTTTGCATTGTATATCCTTTCAAGCGAACTCTTTGCAGATTCCAGAGTTTCTTCACTGAAATCCATTCTGCTCCTGTAGTAAATAGAAGCCAAATATAATCTTAGTACCATAGGATTGTATTTTTTTAGCAAATCCTTCACAGTTATAAAATTTCCCAGGGATTTTGACATTTTTTCTCCATCTACCGTTAATACTCCCGTATGCAGCCAATATTTTACAAATTTTTTATCATAATATGCCTCTGACTGTGCTATCTCATTTTCGTGATGTGGAAACGCTAACTCTATAGCTCCCCCGTGTATATCTATCGGAATTCCCAGATATTTTGTGGACATCACAGAGCACTCTGTATGCCATCCAGGTCTTCCCTTTCCCCACGGAGAATCCCAGAATATCTCTCCTTCTTTGGCTTTTTTCCACAGTGCAAAATCTACAGGTTTCTTTTTATTCTCGTCTATGCTGACTCTAACTCCTGCAATTATATCCTTTATAGACTGATGAGAAAGTTTTCCGTAATCTTTAAACTTTTCTACCTCAAAATAAACATTTCCTCCTGATTCATAAGCATACCCTTTTTCTATAAGCTTGGATATGAAATTGATTATATCTTCTATATGATCAGAAACTTTTGGGTACAGATCTGCTCTTTTTATATTAAGTGCATCAAAATCTTTCAGGGCATCCTTAAAAAAGAAATCCGCAATCTCTAAAGGATTTTTATTAACTTCTTTCGATCTTTTGATAAGTTTATCCTCCACATCTGTAACATTCTGAACATGAAAAATCTCATATCCTCTGTACTCAAGATATCTTAAGATTACATCAAAAGCTACGTATGTTTTTGCATGTCCAAGGTGTGCATAATCGTAAGGAGTTAAACCACAGATATATATCCTCACTTTATTATCTCTCGGCACAAACTCCTCTTTTTTTCTGTGCAATGTATTGTATACTCTAATAGTCATGGTAAAGTTTTATTTCCTATATTTAAATGGTTTGTGAATGAGGCAATGTATGGTGATTGTAGAGTATGAGAATAAAGTCATACAATGAAATTATTTCCTTATCTTAAATCCCGTTTTCTTTTTTACAGCCTTGTATATGAAATATAATACTGCAGCGAGGATAATCAAAGGTATGAATACGAATATCCCGATTATTATCGCTCTGATCGTTGCCATGAAAGCCTGTATACCAGTTTCGATAGCTCTTTTTATTCCCCACTCATAAGATATTGGTTTAGGCTCGGAAAGATAGATAGTTATAGTTGAATAGTTTATCCTATTCCTCAGATAGTTTATCTCGCCCTGAAGTCTTTCTATTTCCTCTCTCGTTCTCGAGAGATATGATTCCACTTTAAGTATCTCTTCTACATTCTTGGCTTCTTCAAGTATCTCGAGATACCTTTTTTCTTCCGCTTTTTTGTTATTCAATCTGGATTCAAGGTCCATATATCTCTTTGTAACATCTTCTCTATTCGTATCTGTACTTTTTACTTTTCCAAGCGTCTTAAGTTCTTCAAAGACGTTAGAAAAATATTCTTCGGGTATTCTCAAGGTAATCCAGCCTTCTTTATAGTTATCTTCTATCCGAGAAGAGGAATCTGCAATATATCCATCATAATTTTCTACAACAGTATTTATTTTCGCCATAGCTTTATCAAAATCATTTACCTCTATCTCTATCTGCGATGTCGTGATTACCTTTCTATCAATAGATTCTTCTTCTGGTATCGCCGTTACCGGTGCAGCTGTCGCTGCTGGGACCTGTAATTCTTCTGATGTTCTATCGGTACCTTTTGTAACTTCCCATGTTTTTTCTTCACTTATACATCCCGCTAAGAGGATTACAAAAACTAGAGCAAGTATAATTTTTTTCATAATACTAAGAGCATCTCCTTGTATTTATGTTTTTTGGTTAAGTTCAATATATTTTGAACATTAAGTCTTTGCAGTAGCTTTTCCACAGTTTTTTGTGTAGTCTGCGATTAAAGCTCTTCTTATATCTATCTCAGTTCTCATAACATCTTCTGCTTTTCCTATCAACTCTATATAGATCCCCAAGTGAGATTTGTAAACATTCGTTTTTATATTCTTAGGGATTATTCCAGAACTGAGAATATCTGATTCCTCTGGATCTATAAGTATTCTTACTTTATATTCATCTTTCACGTTTTTTGTTGCTCTCTCTATCAGTTTTTTCATTTTAATCACCTATAAACTATTAAAAGAGGAGACTTTAAAAAGTTTTCTGGAAAAAAAGCGAGATTTATAGAGTTTGTTTCTTATACTTTTTTTTCTTAGAATGCTTCTACAACTCAACCACAACCTTTAAATTGGTTTCTTCATAGTTTTTTTGACGGTGATACTATGCACAGGATAGTTTATAAAAAGCAATTGAGTGAGAATGTTAAGCTTTTTGACGTAGAGGCACCTTTGGTAGCTAAAAAGTTCAAGGCTGGGCAGTTTTTAATCGTAAAGATTGATGAAAAAGGAGAGCGAATACCATTGACAATAGTGGATACAGACAAAGAAAATGGAACTATCAGGATCATATTTCAGGAAGTTGGAAAATCGACGAAAAAGTTGGGATTACTTAACGTTGGAGACATGATCCAAGATGTTATAGGTCCTCTTGGAAAACCTGCAGAAATAAAAAAATTCGGAAAAGTTGTCTGCGTTGGAGGAGGTGTTGGTGTTGCACCTCTTTATCCACAGGCAAAAGCATTAAAAAAGGGAGGAAATGAAGTAATTTCAATAATTGGAGCTAGAAATAAGGATTTAATAATACTGGAAGAAGAGATGAGAAATGTTTCTGATAGAGTTTATATTACGACAGATGATGGATCATACGGAAGGAAAGGTTTTGTTTCTGATGTTTTGAGAGAAATACTTGAAAAAGAG
>Ga0190360_1001690_pt1 | contig 11194 bp, 8 predicted proteins | sample 48721834_MG_FD_161271 | JGI IMG/M metagenome (GOLD analysis project Ga0190360, IMG submission 161271) | Hydrothermal vent microbial mat bacterial communities from Southern Trench, Guaymas Basin, Mexico - 4872-18-3-4_MG | ecosystem: Environmental > Aquatic > Marine > Hydrothermal vents > Microbial... | reverse complement strand
AAACATGTTAATTCGGAGGCCGGTTTCTCTGAGTATTGTATACCATGTTTAATAACAGATCAGATATACAACTTTTAGAGGATCTCCCCTTCATCCTTTTACAGCACCAAACGTTAATCCTCTTACAATATACCGCTGGACTGTCAGAACAAGGATTGCTGGAGGGAGTATTGCCGAAAGCAGTCGGGTGGCCACAAACCAGAATTGAATCCCCTGGGTATGTTCTACCCCTGCAATGACCACAGTAACCGGCTGTGCTTTCTGGTATGTGAGTATTAGTGCAAATATAAACTCATTCCATGAAAAGGAAAAACATAGCACCGCAGAAACCGCAACTGCTGGCGCCGCCAGTGGAAGAGCAATTTTTAAAAAGGATGTAAAACGGGATGCACCGTCAACGAGGGCCGACTCTTCAAGCTCAACTGGTAACTCCTTGAACACATCTCTCATGATTAAAACCGCAAATGGCATGGTAAATGTTGCATTTGTCATGATCAGAGCAATTCTTGTATCGAGTAATCTGAAAGCCTTCATAAATAGAAAAAACGGAATTGCAGTTGCCATGGGAGGAAGAAATCTTTGAGATAGAAACCAGAGAGTCATGTCCTTATTTTTCCACTTTCTGAATTTAAATCTCGCAAGTCCATAACCAGCCATTATTCCCAGTATAACAGCCACTATCGTTGCTCCACTTGCAATAATTACACTATTGAGCAGAGCAGAGGTTATTTCCCTTCCCCTGCTGACATATTCATTTTTCCAGTTGTAGAAAGTTGGTTTAAACTGAAGAAAAGGAATAAGTGAAGGTTTGGTCAGTATCACCCCGGGAGGCTTAAAGCTCGTTATTATTGCCCAGTAGAATGGAAAGAATGCCCAGCAAAGGGCAATTATAATTACGACCCATACAATTATGTTTCCTACACTCCACTTTGATTTTGTAATCACTTTATGGCACTCCTACTGGCATTAATATATTGAAACTCCCAGGTACTACTCATATATCTGCCGCAACCTCTTGAAGAAATAAAGGCTTATCAAAAGCATTATGATCAGGAGAATATAAGCAAGAGCAGACGCATACCCTGTATTAAAGTTTCTGAGGCCCGTCAAATAGATATAGTACGAATATGTCTGTGTTGCCATTCCAGGTCCACCTGAAGTCATACTGAAAGGGATATCCAGTATCTTAAAAGTTTCCACCATTCTCAGAATTGTAACCGTAAAGAGCACAGGCCCTAAAAGTGGAAAAGTAATATACCTGAACATATCCCATCCTGAAGATGTATCAAGAATGGCAGCTTCGTATATTTCATCAGGTAAAGATTGGATGCCTGCAAGTATTACAAGAAAACAAAATGGAGTCCACTGCCATATATCCACAAGTGCTATAGCAAACCTTGCCAGCCAGGGATCAGAAAACCAGGCTGGCAACCTTAAAAATCCCATAGCCCTGAGAACGGTATTAATAGCACCAACTTCTTCATGAAATATCGTAAGACCCAGGTAGCCCAGGGCGATGGGGGCCGTAAAGAGAGGCATTGTAAAAATTGATCTGAACACTTTCTGACCTTTTATCTGCTTTCTTAACGGTCGGGAAATCAAAATTGCCAGTATAAGGCCTATTATAACTGTGAGAGCCACATCAAAAAGCACAAAAAATATGGTAACTTTCAAAACGCTCCAGAATCTGTAATCTGTAAATGCCCTTGCATAGTTTGCCAGCCAGATAAATCTCTGGGGTCTTCCAAGCCTCGCATAGAAAAAACTCAATCTCAAAGTATAGAGAAGAGGAAAAATTGTAAAAAGAAGAACCCATGTTATACCTGGAAGGACAAACAGAAACTTCACACTTTCGGATCTTTTCATCTCCCGACCTCATGCGCAGATATAAATAATAATTAACAACTCCGGATTCCCTTAGCGGGAACCCGGAGATCTCATACATTTAAAAAACTCCAATCTCAATGACCAGGATAACAGTTGATGAACTGTAAAGATTAATTAAGGTTTATATCCAATTGACTCCTGATAAAGCTTCAGCAGGGTATCTTTACCATAATCCTCAACTATCCTTTTCCAATCCTCATATGTTCGGTCCAGAGCCTCCTGAGGAGTAAGTTGCCCGGTAATAGCCTCTGAGAGATGCACATCCCAGATCTCATGCATCTCGGGAGTTCCTGGTATTCTCATGTAATTCTGGAAAATTGGATAGTTATAAAAGTTATCCTGATAGGCTCCAATAAAGTATTTCGCATCCTCCGCATCATAACCACCTGCCACATACTCCTCAACCTTGGCAGTTCCATAAGGCGGGAACCAGTCATACGTCGTTCCGGGGTCTACACCTGTCCAGCCCATATACACATTCCAGTGGTTAATCTCAGGAGTGGACTGCCAGGCTATGAAATAGTAGCAGAGATCGGGATCTTTTGCATACTTCGAAATAACGGGATGCCAGGAACAACCCACCTGATTGCCAACCATATTTGGCTTATCCAGATCAAGAAACCTTCCCTTCTGCATATCATACGGATGTTTTGTACCGGGGATTCCTCTTGCTCCCAGTTTGCCTTTTATAACTGACTGAGTGGGATCCTGTGAGAGTGAACCAACATCTCCCCAGGAGAAGCAGAACACAGCATTTCCTGATAGGAAATCAGCCCACGCTTCTCCAAGACTCCAGCCCCACATTGCAGGTGAGCCAGCTTTAGAAAGTTTCAGGAGCATTTCAAGAGCCCTTACATGTCCGGGACTATTGATCAAAGGTTCCATTGTTTCTGGATCAAACCAGTAAACATTGTGGTATTTCGTAACTTTTGTTTTTGGTTCGCCTGGATAAGGAATTACAACATACGGAGCGGAGAGCGCCATAAAATGGAAGAATCCCTGACCACCAACCTTCAGATGCAATGTAATTCCATTATCAGGATCACCATCTCCATTCCAGTCTTTTCCATGGAAGAACTGGGCAATTTCAAGAACGTCCTCCCAGGTTTCCATTTCAACAGGCATATCGTGTCCCATCTCCCTCCTGAACTCAGCCTGCCATTTAGGATCATTAATGATATCTCTTCTATAATAAAGTACCTGAGCATCGTGGTCGTTATTGCCACCATACCATCTGTCACCCCATTTCATCAAAGCTGCTACAGCAGGAGCTATTGAATCACGGTCCCATTTTGGCATCCTTGGATCATCAAAGAACTGGTCAATCGGTATAATCCAGTCATTCAAAATGTAATCACCATAGTAATTGGAGCAGTTAATTATTACATCATACTTCCCCGCACCGGTCATAAAATCTGTGAATATTTTCTCTCTCAACTCGGCAAACGGAATCTCAACTATATCATACCTAGCACCGGTTAGCTCTTCAAACTTATTTCTCCAGAAATAAAGGGGACCTGAAATTGGGCCTCTCTGGCCACCAGAATAAACTGCAATCGTAAACTTCTTTCCCCTCCACTTTGGATCGGGTTTCCCCTTATCAGCCTTATTAAAGGCTTCAAGCGCCAGTTTCGCCTCAGTTTCATTTGTGGTTGGAAATCCATAGAGAAGCCCTGCCTCTTCTTTCTTGGGTGCCGGGGCAGGAGCCTTCTCTTCAGGCACTGCCTCCTTCTTCTCAACGGCCTTTTCTCCAGCCTTTTTTCCACCACCTGCAAATGCAAGCGAAATGCTGAGAACAAGTGACAGAGCAACAAAGACCAACAATAATCTTTTCATTTTATATCCCTCCTTTACATTTTTTATTTTTAAAATATTTTTTTGCTTCAAATCACCCCCTTTCATAGCACATATAATTTTTGGAGATTATCATGCCTGACGATCAAAATTAAAATATGCTCAAAAACAGTTCACAATTTAATTTTACACGGTTGCAAAAATCTTAATTTAATTTTAAACTAAAAATCAAAAGAACAAAAATCCAATCAATCGAGGTAAATAATTTAAGTTAAGATTAATGAAGAACACATGATAATAATCAATACAAAAAACATTCTACACTACAGAAAATTACATGTCAAGGTTTTTGTAATTTTTGAATTTTAATCAATATATGAATTCCATAGTAAAAAGGGGTGAAATTTCTTCCTTCCCGTTTGCTACAACGAGCCAGTTTGCTACAACGAGGCGAAATAAAAAACTAATAATTTGACATAAAATAGAAATGTTTGTTAATATAATCCTACCAGAAAAAGTTTATTGGAAATATCAGTGATGGAAAATAACGGGCAACTCACATTTGATGATGATCCCCTATACGTAAAGCAAAACAAAGCACACAAATACCTTGAAGCAGGCAACTTTGAAGAAGCACAGGCTCTTTTCGAGCAAATTACAAAGGAAAACCCTTCCTATCCAGGGGCCTATGAAGGGATAAAAGCCTCTAAATTCTGGCTGAGCAAAAAAAATAAACTGAAGAAAATAAACAATTCATATGACAAGGGAAAATTACTCCTCAAAGAATGGCGCGATTTTGAAAAATTTCTTATGAGAAATGGGCTAAAACATGGAAGAGTAACGGCAAGCATTCAAAGATTTATATTCAGGGGGATAATAGAATCATTTGCCCAGGCATACAACGAAGGAATAATACCTGATACAGATATTTTGATCCAGATAGGAGATTGTTTTAAAAAGTTAGGGAACTACGAAAAAGCCATCGAAATCTATGAATATGCAAGGAGTTTTAATCCGGAAGAGCCTTCACTATTGGCTAAATTGGGTGACTGCTACTTCAGTGTGGATGAAGCGGCCAAGGCAAAGGTTCTATTCAGAGAAGCATTTTTTATAGACCCGGGACAAATAGAATTAGACCAGATTGAATCACCATTCATTCATATGCTGTATCAAAAAACAAGAGAAATAATCCAGAATAATGAGTTTGCCATCTACTGGATACCGGTAATAGCAGAAATTAACGGAGCTTTTAATGTTAAGAGAGAACCCAAAAAAGGCGAACTTGAAAAGTTGAGGAATGAGATTAGAAAACTCGAAGAAGAATACAGAATCAACAAGAAAAGAAGACAATATATAGAACCAAAACTCTTAAATCGCTATTTCTGGCTGATAGATACACTCAAAATGCTGGGAGGCAGTAGAAAAGAAATAGAACAATCCCTTCAGAAGATAAATACTATAAATCCCGAAATTTTCGCCAAGTACCTCGAATAACCTCCTTTCCTACAGGTTAGCAAGTAGGGGTCATCTGATAATGGTATAATAAATAGAAATTATTTCCCGAGCTGTCCCATGCCCATGCAAAAGGGTCTATGGTTTTTTTATATATAAAATAAAAACCGTGGGAACAGTTTTATAAAGTTTTATTCCCTCCAGAAAATTGCATAAAGTTCCAACAAATGAAAGAATATATTTTAAAGTTGATTTTGAGTAATACTTTTTTTACTATATAACTAAGTATAAAAATTACACACTCAGAATATTAAACTACACGGAGTTTTAATAAAATGCCAGAATCAGCCGAATCAATGGAGAAAAAAATTATATCAGATGAACAGGTGGTCACAAAGCTAAACGAACTTCTCAACGAGGAAAAATGGACCAGAGCCACTCTCAACAACTATACTATCAAAAACTTCACAGAACTTGATGCACTAATTGAAGAGGCAAAAAAAGCAGGAAAATTAAAGGAAATTAGAGAGCTTTGCAACGAACATCTAATTCACACTCCCAACAGTATAATTGCCCTTTACGTCATTGGGAAATTGAACTTCGAAGAAGAAGCACTTGATGAAGGTCATATTCTAAAACTCATCAATCTTTTCATGGACAACAAAAGGTTTAACATTGTGGAGTTTCTAGCAAATGAAATGCTCAAATATGGAGAAAATAAGGAAGCGCTCAACGCCCTCGCCCAGGTAATGATCAACGATAATAGAGAAAAAGAACTCATACAGATCTGGGAAAGATTGGTAAAAATAGACTATGATGAAGCCGACATTGCAAAAAAGCTTGCAGTTATAAAAGAGAAAGAAAACGATATAGAAGGAGCGGTAGAGTTTTATAAAAAGGCCCTGCTCCGCTATTTGAAAAAAGGCATGTACAATCCTGTTGAGGAAATCTGGCTCAAATTAGTTGATCTGATCCCTGAGGACACAAACTTCTTTATTTCTACAGAAAAAAGAATTGCCGATGCGATCGGTAAAGATAAGGCAGCTTTCCTCCTTTCATTCCTGATTCCTTACTATAAGGATTCCGGAGAGTACGATACCGCACTTGAGATTTTAAAAAGAATTATCAGTTATAATCCAAAGGATAGAGAGGCCAGGGAAGAAATTGTTGATTGCTATAGAAAAAAATATGCAAAACATAGCCTGCTTGAGGAATACATCAAAAAAACCGGGCTGGATAACCCCACAGTTGATATCCAGCAGGCCATGCATGACTTCGAGAACCGAATAGTATTTGATGTTGGGGGATACGTATACCACAGAAAATGGGGGATTGGTAAATGCAGGGAAATCAAAGAAGGTTTCCTCATAATTGACTTTAAGGACAAACCCGGGCACAAGATGACTCTGGAAATGGCACTCAACAGCCTGCAAACACTTCCCGAAGACCATATCTGGTTACTCAAGTTGAAGAATCTGGATGAATTGAGGGAAAAAATACTGAATAATATTGAGGAAGGGCTAAAAATCGTTATTAAAAGCAAAAACAATGCCGCAACTGTTAAGGATATTAAAGAGGAGCTTCTCAATGGAGTACTGACAAAGAGTGAATGGACAAAATGGTGGAATAAAGCAAAAAACATTCTGAAGAAAAATCCATATTTTGGTACACTACACGACAACAATGCCTACTACATAAGAAAAAAACCCATATCGTATGACGAAGATATTTATACAAGATTTAAAAATGAGAAAAACTTTGATAAAAGGATGGCTTTGCTTCAGGAGTATATAGAACACGGAGATCTGGATACCGAATTTTTTGAGGAGATGCTCGACTATTTTAAAGGTTTTCTATCCAGCGGTGTTATAAACGAAAACACCATTAAAAGTTTCTTATTACTTAAAAAACTAAAGAGGGAATACACCTATTTACCAATAGAGTTTCAATTTGATTTCGACGAAATTTTGAAAAACTATGAAGAGATACATAAAGTATTACCGACAATCCAGGATAATGATCTGAAAAAGGATATGCTAATACTTATAAAGAAGTTCTCAAAGGACTGGACTGAGATCTACATTAAATGCTTCTATGAATATCCAATGAAATTTATAATAGATGAACTTATAAGCAATGGTAAAAAAGAGCTTGTAAGTGAAACTGTCAAAAATATTGTAACTCATTATAGGGAGTTTCCTGAAATATTCATCTGGATTACCAAAAATCTCTTTTCAGAAGAAAATGAATATGGATTCGATATCTCAAAAGACCAGATAATAATGGGCCTGACCCACATACTTGATATAACCGGAAGAGAGTTAATCAATGAAAGAAATGTAGTTTACAATAGAAAAATTTTTAACACCATAGTTGATATCCTGTTTAAAGATAACCTCCTGATAGATTACATTAAATCTACATCCGAGGATAAGGTAAAAAGGCTCATACCCATAATCTTCAATATCGAAGAACTCAAAGATGAGTACATTATAAAACTCAAGTTCGCAATAAAAACAACTTTTCCGCAGATTGTATTTGATGATGAAGTTGAGAATATCTCCTCCCAGGATACACTTCTCGTGACGCAGAGGTCTTACGAACTGAAGCAGATAGAATTAAAATATCTCCTAGAACATGAAATACCGCAGAATAGCAAAGAAATCGGCATAGCAATGGAAAAGGGAGACCTGCGGGAAAATGCCGAATACAAGTTCGCTCTTGAAAAACAGGAGTTCTTAAAACAACAGGTAAAAAAACTCCAGGAAAGTCTCAATAAAGCGAGAATTCTCAAACCAGAAGAAATTAAAACCAACGTAGTTTCTGTGGGAACGATGATAACCCTGATGAATCTTGAGAATGAGAAAACAGAAAAGTATACAATTCTTGGTCCATGGGAGTCAGATCCATCGAAAAAGATAATCTCCTATACCTCTCCACTTGGTGAAACATTGATGAATAAATCAGTTGGCGATACTATAGAGATTGCAACCAAAGGCGAAAAGAAAAAATATAAAATACTGAAAATCGAAAGAGCCCTTATATAAAAAAAGTGGGTTATCTTTTATTAGTTTTTTTGGGGTAAAATAAACCTTAATACAACTACTTCTCGCTCATCCAAAAAAGGGAGCTATACTCCAACAATCTCTCCATACGTGGCCGAGTAATCCACCCTCTTTATACGGATACTGGCGGGCTTTCCAAAAAGGGATTCTGCAGTACTTTGATTCCCATTGACAATCACTTTGATATAATTGTCTGTGAGGGCTATTATATCTGATCTGTGTCTTTCAATGATTCCTTCTCTTATTTTATCCAGATATCTTCTTCTGAATATATAATTCTGCTCCTTTGACTTTTTTATAAGGTACTCACTCCTCCTCTTTTTTTCTATCTCTGGGACTGTATCTTTTAATCTTTCTGCGGCTGTACCTTCCCTGGGGGAATACTTGAAAACGTGAAGCGATGCAAAACCAACATTTTCCACCACATTTACAGTTTCTATAAAATCGCTCTCATTTTCGGATGGGAAGCCAACAATTATATCTGTTGCAAGGTGAACATCTGATTTTATCTTTTTAATTTTATCGATTATCTTTATGAACTGTTCTGAATTGTATCCCCTGTTCATCTTCTTTAAAATTGAATCCGAACCACTCTGTAGAGGAATATGGAAATGAGGCACAATCTTATCCTCACCAAGCACATCAATCAAAAAGTCATCAATAAACAGAGGTTCAATGCTTGATAGTCGAAGCCGCCATTTACCCGGAATTCTCAGGCATCTCTCAAGAAGACCCGCAAGATTGACATCTTCAAAATTATAAGCCCCAAGATTTACCCCGGTCAGTACAACCTCGCTGTAGCCTCCTTCGAGAAGTTTTCTAAGAGCTTCTACCACATCATCTACAGGCCTGCTTATCGACCTGCCTCTCGCCAGAGGTACCTTACAGTAGGCGCACCTTAAATCACAGCCATCCTGCACCTTAAGAAAAGCCCGTGACCTACTGGATGTAAAAGGAAGGGCAAAATCAAACGGATTGGTTCTATTTCCTGAATCTATACTCGATCTATAATCTGAAAATATTTCTCCAGGGTACCTTTCCCTTCGATGTTCATCAATAACTTTGATTATATCAGGAATCACAGCTTTTAAATCATTTTCTACAACGAGGTCAACTCCTTTGATCTTTTCAAGCTCCTCCCTGTTGGTCTGTGCCATGCACCCAGTAACAATAACAATCGCTTCTGGTTTTTTCTCTTTAATCGAACTGTATATTGCGTGTCGAGATTTTCTGTCACTCTTTCTTGTAACCGTACATGTATTTACTATAAAAATATCTGGCTCATCCTTTCCATTTTTGCTTTCAGTATAACCCGATGTTATGAGCTTCTGGAGAATCCCTAATCCTTCAAATTGATTCAATTTACACCCGAGATTAATAATCTTTACTTTCCTGGCCATGTTCCTCTCTTTATCGTTTGCAATTTCATTCATAATTTCAAATGATGATTTCTTTTCACAGAAAAGGTAATGTTTTCACTTCATTATTCCAAATAAATTATGGAATATGTTATCTGCTTGTATCCCAGAATAAAAACTACACCGAATGGGTATAGTGGTACTTCTATCGAAAACTGGTATCTTTGGAGATAGGTCAAACTCTCGAGCAGTTTTTTAAAATGCCATTCCGCTGGGTTACGCCCTTATCTATTCAATTCCCTGCTGCGAAGTAGCCTGAGCTGAAATTACCCTGATAAGAGCTTCTTTTAATCTTGGATCGTTTGGTTTGAGGGTAAGAGCTTTTTTATAATCCTTTTCAGCATCCTGGTATTTTCCCATCTTTTCGTATGCCTCACCCCTGAACATGTAAAATATGTACCGATCGCTTTTTAGAGAAATTGCTGCCGAAAAAGCAGTTTCCGCAAGAATATACTTACCCATGTCAAGGTAAACCCTGCCAAGGTAATAGTAATTGTAAGGATATTTTGGACTCATCGAGATGGATTTTTGAAAGTACTTGATCGCATCGTTGTATCTTTTCAGATACTGATAGGCCCGGCCTATGTTTGTGATTAACCTTGTATCTGTGGAGGAAATCTTTAAACCTTCCTCGCTTATCTCTATTGCCTTCACATAGCGACCGGTGTAAAGGTATATCCATCCCAGAACAGCATACACATCGAGGTTTTTTGGTGAAAGCTCTTTTTCTCGAAGAAGAATCGTTTCGGCTTCGTAATACTTACCCTTTTTATATAACTCGTATCCCTCTTCAAAACTTCCAGGGGCTAGTGCAGGCAGGGAAATCGTTAGTATCAGTATAGAAACAAAAATGTAGAAAACTTTAATTCTATAGAAACTCCACCTGCCGAACATCATAGTATCATTTTTTATCCTGAAATTGGGTAACATTAGGATTTTCCTGTTTTTGCGCAGGAGTGTATCCCTGTGGACTCATAACACAATTCCCATTAAAGATACACCCACTTTCGATTATCAGATCAGGTGTTTTTATATCACCGTTAAGCTCTGCTCCCTTCAGTAATTCCAGTTTCTTAATAGCTTCAACATTGCCAATTATTTTTCCATAGTTGGTCACAATACCTGCCTTGATTTTCGCTTTTACCACAGCATTAGGTCCCAGTATAAGATGTCCTTCAGCATCTATCTCTCCATCAAACTTTCCTTTAATCATAAGGGAGTTTTTAAACTTCATAGTTCCTGAGAAATCAATATCCTCAGCAAGAACGGTATCAACTTCTTTTTCCTCTATCATCCTCGACTCATTATTTTTAACCATAGATCTACTCCTTTTATCAAGCATTTTATAAACCCATTATACTTTTTTGATTTTCTCAGGTTTTAATTTGTGCCAGTCCACAACCAGCGAGGTTGCGATAAAAATAGATGAATATGTACCCGCAATTACTCCCACTATTAGGGCAAAGGCAAACCCACGCATGGTGGGTCCACCAAATATATACAGTACAATAATTACCATCAGAGTTGTGAGTGATGTAATCAAAGTTCTTGATAATGATTGATTTACACTGTGGTTCA
>Ga0190360_1001688_pt1 | contig 11196 bp, 8 predicted proteins | sample 48721834_MG_FD_161271 | JGI IMG/M metagenome (GOLD analysis project Ga0190360, IMG submission 161271) | Hydrothermal vent microbial mat bacterial communities from Southern Trench, Guaymas Basin, Mexico - 4872-18-3-4_MG | ecosystem: Environmental > Aquatic > Marine > Hydrothermal vents > Microbial... | reverse complement strand
TAAAGGGAGCCTTATCTTTCTTAATGACGGCTTCATTCAATTAAGAGTTCAACAAGTGTTTAAAAGCGAGGTTAATTGTAAAGTTCTTATTGGAGGGCCACTGCTTTCCCATAAAGGACTCAATATTCCAAAAGCAAAAATAAATATAGAGACCGTCACCTCCAAAGACCTTAATCTGGTCGATCTTGCTTTGAAAGAAGGAATAGATACTTTCGCTCTGTCCTTTGTCGAAAAAGCTGAAGATATCCTCAAGGCTAAAGACTTTGCCCAAAAAAAAGGCAAAGACATCAAAGTGGCAGCCAAGATTGAGCGAGTAGAAGCAGTTAAAAACATTGAAGAAATACTGGCAGTATCTGAGGCTATTATGATCGCCAGAGGAGATCTTGGAGTGCAGGTTCCCTTAGAAGATGTACCCTTAATCCAGAAAAGGATTATCAGACAGGCCAATATATTAGGCCGTCCAGTGATTACAGCCACCCAGATGCTGGAGTCTATGACTGAAAACACACGCCCCACTCGAGCTGAAGTAGCTGATGTAGCTAACGCTATCCTGGATGGTACAGATGCGGTCATGCTTTCTGAAGAGACAGCAGTTGGCAAATACCCTGTTGAAGCAGTAACAATGATGGCCAAAATTGCTTCTTCTACTGAAAATAACTGGAGGAATATCAGATTATCATTGGACTTAATGAACCATTTCAAGAATAAAATCGGCCGCAAAAAAGCCAGCATTGAAGACACCGTTTCTCTCAATGTGATGGAAGCTATGCACATGATAAAACCCCGTTTCATCCTCTCGCCCACCAAAACAGGCAATACGCCGCGGCGAATATCCAGATTTAAACCTGACTGCTGGATTCTAACCTTTACTGGCAGTGACGAAACATCTAAATTTTTGGCTTTTTCCTACGGAGTTTATCCATTCTGGATAAAGAACAAAGTCGATAACTGGCCTAAGACGATTATGAAATTCATCAAAGATTTAAAATTAATAAAAGCAGGGGAAAGGCTTATCCTGACCGAAGGTTTAGCTTCCAGTCCAGTGGGTGGAACAGATTCACTGAGAATAATTACAGTCTAATGAGAGTCGAGTGCTTTTGTTTTCTTCCAAAGATCTTTTTCACTCCAAATAGAAGGAGGAAGCGATGAAGATTGGAATAATTTCTTCCTACCTTCCCCTTCACTGTGGTATAGCCACTTACTCCTCCTATTTAATCGAGGAACTGCGGAAACTCGGGCATAGAGTATTTATTGTCTGTCACAAGGGCGGACAGGGATTTGACTGCTATCCTGTCTTTAATTATGATGATCCGGACTTAGCTTACAAAGCTTTCAAGACAATGATGAAATTTAACCCAGATGTGGTTCACATTCAGCATGAATACGGCCTCTTTGGAGAGCAGAAAGGAATGAATGCTATTCCTCTAGCATACAAGTTCAAGTTGAGCCAAGTACCACTAATAATAACCCTGCATACTATCCTTGAAAAGTGTGGTTATGAAGAGCAACTAATCGAGAAGGCTCTGGTTGAAATTGCCGACACCGTCATAGTTCACGAACAATATCAAAAAGAATTAATTAGAGGCCGTGCTGGCTTTCAAGACAAAATATGGGTCATTCCTCATGGAGTACGTATGATTAATCCTATCCCCAAGGCAAAAGAAAAATTGGGATTTACGGGCAAAAAAATAATTCTTCTTATGGGTTATTTCAGGAGAAGCAAAAATTTTGAACGGGTGGTTAGGGTTTATCCAAAAGTGGCCGAAGCTGTCAAAGACAGTCTTCTTCTTATTGCCTCCGGATCCAGGAGGCCAGAAGATATTCCCTACCAGGAGGAATTCCTTGAACTGGTGGCCAGCTCCAGAGCCAAAGATAAGATAAAAGTCATGCTAGGACCTTTTTCCCAGCAGAAATTTGACCTCATTCTTTCAGCAGCAGATGTGGTTGTCCTTCCCTATCTTAAAGGAGCCCAGAGTGGAATTATGGCTCATAGTCATGCCTTCGCCAAACCAATGGTAGTTTCTTCAGATGTCAAGGCTATGGCTGACTTGGTTCGAAAATTCAGATCCGGCCTTGTGGCCCAGACAGACCCAGAATTGGCAGAGGCAATAATCAACATCATAACTGATAACAATTTATCAAAAGAGTTTTCAGACAATACCAGAAAATACGTCAAAAAATATGCTTCCTGGCAAATTATTGCTTCCAGACATATTGATGTTTATAATGAAACTCTCAAAAATAAGCCCTCATCTTGAGAAAATTATAATTGAAGAGGAGGATAAAAGGGCAAATGAGAAAAGGCAGAAAAAAGAGAAGGGAGATTGTTGAAAAATACATTGGAAACCCTATCATCACCAGCAAAGATATTCCCACTCCCTGCAATGCTGTTTTTAACGCTGCAGCCACAGTTTATAAGAATGAATATATTCTTCTGATCAGAGTAGAGGGAGTGGAAGGCAAATCATCTCTCTGGATTGCCAGAAGCAAAAACGGCCTAAACTTTGAGATGGATGATAAGCCCGCTCTTATCCGCTCCAGCCAAGAACCTTTTAAAACTTATGAGAAAAGAGGACTGGAAGATCCTCGAATTACTAAGATGGATGATACTTACTACATCATTTATACTGCCTACTCTCATTATTCTCCTCGTCTGGCTCTGGCTAAAACAATAGACTTTAAGAATTTTGAGCGAATTGCTCTAATCTCTGAACCAGTGAATAAAAATGCCGTCATCTTTCCTAAAAAATTCAATAAAAGATATGTCCGCTTTGACAGACCCACGACCAAAGGCATAGCCACCTGGATCTCTTACTCTTATGATCTCATTCATTGGGGGGATTCGAAAGTGGTCTTTGAAACTCGACCCGGCTATTGGGATTCAAATAGAATAGGGCCTGGTGCACCGCCTATCCGAACCAAGAAAGGATGGCTTCTTATCTACCATGGCGTTAAGAAAACATCTGCCGGCCCTATATATAGACTTGGCCTTGCTCTCTTTGATTTAAAGGATCCGTCTAAACTAATTGGACGCTCAAGAGAACCAATCCTATCCCCTTCTGAATACTATGAGCGATCGGGTGATGTTCCTAACGTTGTTTTCACCACAGGAGCTATCCTGGAAAAGAATGGAGAAGTAAAAATATATTATGGTGCTGCTGATACCTGCATCTGCCTAGCTACCGCACATATTGATGACCTTCTTTCTCTATGTAAAAAAGAAAAGCCAGAAGATTAATTATATTTTATGCTTACCTTTTCCTGCTTTTGATTGACGGTATCATTGAATTTTTATAAACTCAATTCTCTCAAAAGTCCAGCATCACCTTTTGTGAAAGGAAAATATCATGAATAAGAAACTCGAAATCATTTCTAATTTAGTATTAATCTGGCTTCTTCTTCTGCCTCTTTTATCTTTCTCAAAGCCAGAGAAAAAACCTTTGACTGTAGCTGAGGCCAGCAATTTTACTCAAACTTCACGATATGCAGATGTTATGAAATTTATAAGAGAGCTGCAGCAGCAAACTCAACTGCTGAGGGTAGAAACAATCTGCACTAGCGCTGAAGGAAGAGCTGTTCCTCTGTTGGTTATCGGCAAGCCAGTTCCATCTTCTCCCCAAGATTTAAAATATGACAAGAGAGCAGCTATTTATATTGAAGCCAACATCCATGCCGGAGAAGTAGAAGGTAAGGAGGCCTCCCTCATGCTGGCCCGTGATATCGTCCTCGAAGAATCGCCATCCTACCTTGATCAACTGGTGATCCTTCTCGCCCCCATTTTTAATGCTGACGGTAATGAAAAAATAAGCCCGGCTAACCGCCGGAATCAGGTTGGTCCAGAGAAAGGAGTAGGAGTTCGTTACAACGGCCAGAACCTTGACCTCAACCGGGACAGCATGAAACTGGAAAGCTATGAACTTAGGGGCTTAGTCAAGAGTGTTCTCAGGCGCTGGGACCCGCTACTTCTGGTCGACTGTCATACCACCAATGGCTCTTACCACCAGGAACCGGTCACTTATTCCTGGCCTTTAAATCCCAACGGTGATTTAGCCATAATAAGCTACACTAGAGACTTAATGCTCCCGGCAATCAGCCGCATTCTTAAAGAAAAATACAAGACCCTCTCTATCCCCTATGGAAATTTTGTTGACTTTCGCTCGCCAGAAAAAGGATGGCGTACTTTTAGCCATCTCCCCCGCTTTCTTACTAATTATATGGGCCTCCGTAACAGACTGGCTATCCTCGATGAAAACTATGCTTATGCAGACTTCAAGACCAGAGTCATGGCCTGCTATAGTTTTTTGCGTTCAATTCTCGACTACTGCTCTGAGCACAAAGCCGAAATTGTCAAGCTTACGACTGAGGCAGATAGGAGAACTATTAAGCAAGGACTTAATCCTAACTCTCAATATACTTTTGGTGTTGAATTTGAGACCAAACCTCTTCCCCAAAAAGTCACTATCCTCGGTTGGGAAATGGAGGTTATTCCCCGTAAACAGGGCTGGCCCCTGCTAAAAAAGACTGAGAGGAAAAGAACTTTCGTCCTTCCTTATTTTGCTGAATTCGTTCCCAAGAGATCTGTCCCCTTGCCTTATGCTTACCTCATCCCTATTTCCGAGGTTAAAATAGAAAGGATACTTGCCCGGCACGGGCTTTTAGTGGAAAAATTGACTGAACCGGTTTCTTTAGAAGTCGAGGCTTTCCGTCTTAAAGAAATAAAGGGAGCCACCAACCTCTATCAGGGACACCGTCTTAATTCAATTAAAGGGGAGTATTTCAGGGAAAACAAAGAATTTCCGCCTGGAACACTGTTTATCACTACAGCTCAGCCCTTAGGCCGACTGGCCGCTTATCTCCTTGAACCAGAAAGCGATGATGGCCTTTTAGTCTGGAATTTTTTCGACCGCTATCTCGTCTCTCAATGGCGGCAACAACCTCAGGTATATCCTATCTACAAACTAAGGCAGCCGGTTAATATAACCAAGGTAAAGGTGGAAGAAAAGGATTAATTATTTATATTTCTTTTTGGGTGCAACCAAGAATTTTCCACAGTTCTCACAAATATAAATATCATTACTGCCTTCAATGGCCGAGCTCATCTGAGTGGACACATTGATATTGCAGCTTTGACAGGCTCCATCGACTACTTCAGCCACGGCATAGCCGTATTTTTCCATCAGCCGGTCAAACCTATCGAGGAGAGCCTCATCCAACTCTTCTCTTATCAAATTAGCTTTCTTTTCCAGTTCTTTCAGCTGCTTTTTATTGGCCTTTCTTTTCTTAAGCTCTACTTCCTGTAGTTTCTGGAGAAGGCTGGCTTGATTTATTATCTTATCTTCCCCAGGAAGCCTTAGTTCTACTTGAGATAGAACTTTATAAAGCTCAGCTTTAGATTTGGCTTCAAATATTTTTTTTCTGAAGTCAGATTTTCTTAGATATTGGGCTAAGCCAGCGAAAAGATGATTGAAAAGGCCAGGTATGGATGGATTCCAGATAACCAGAATGATAAGGTGAACTTTTTTGTTATCAACTGCTTCAAAATCAATCCCATTTTTAGAGCGGCCTACAGCTACAGCTATATTCCCACCTGTATTGACCCGGGCATGAGGCAGGGCTACCTGATGGCCAATAGCTGTTGATTCCAGTCTTTCGCGGTCAACAATCCTGGTCAGAATAAGCTCTCTGTTTTTGATTAACTTTTGCTTAATTAAAATATCGAGAAGTTCTTCCAAAGCCCCAATCTTATCTTTGGCCTTAAGGTTAAATATAATTCGAGAGGGCTTTAAAAAATCAGCAAAATGAGTACTTTTAAAAGAACTTATCATCACAACAGCTCGATTATTCTAACATAAAAATTCTGTTGTTAATAGTTTTAAATTAAAAAATTTAGCATCCTTATTTTCTTTATCTTATGGTCAATACTGGTTTTCCCAATCTTTCCTCTTCCACATGAATACCCAAGCCGGGACCAGCCGGAACACTGAGAAAGCCTTGTTTTCTGTGGGGAGCATCATCGGCCAGATGAAGATCATTATAACTGTTGAAATCAGTGGAAGTGAACAAAAATTCAGGTTTTGTACTGGCTACTAAGTGAGCAATAGTAGCTGTGGTTAAATCCCCTCCCCAGCTATCTTCTATGGTCATAACTATCCCTAGCTTCTCGCATAGATCTCGAATTAGCCGGGCCTTGGTTAGGCCGCCGAGACGAGATATCTTGAGGTTAACCACATCCATAGCCTGCTGCTGGTAAGCCCTGAGCAAGGGCTCTACCCCAGTTATAACTTCGTCCAAAACAAAAGGCAAGTCAGTATGCTGGCGAACAGCCAGACATTCTTCAAAAGTGGGACAGGGCTGCTCCAGATAAAAGTCTTCTCCTTTTAAAGAATTGGCCAGGCGAAGGGCCTGATGAGGCTGCCAGCCCGTATTAGCATCAGCTACCAGAATATCTCCAGAATGGATGACCTCCAGGGAAGCCTTTATTCGTTGAATATCATCATCAGGTTTGCCTCCAACTTTAAGCTGAAAACGGCGGTAGCCTTCCTCCCTGAAGCGAGCTACATCCTCAGCCATTTCCTCCGGCCTTCCTTGAGAAATGGCTCGGTAAAGGGGGTATTCTTCTAGAAGCCGGCCTCCAAGGAGTTCTGCCACCGACAGGCCTGAAGCCTGCCCTAAAATATCCCAACAGGCAATATCAAGAGAAGCTTTGACATAGTTATGTCCGCCTAAAGCAAAATCCATCTGCCTGTTAATGATTTTGATCTGGGTGGGATCCTGGCCGAGCAAAGATGGACCAACTTCTTTAATGCCACTGGGAATCCCCCGGGAGAAAGCTTCCATGTAAGCAGAACCCAAGGGGCAGGCTTCGGAAAATCCCTTAATCCCTTCATCTGTAGTTATCTTGACGATAGTGCTCAAGAAGGAGGATACAGCGTGGCCTCTAGACCAAGCATACTTTTCATCCAGAAGTTTATAACTAACTTGATAAACATCAATCTGTTTAATTTTCATGATTTCTCCCAATCAAATTTTTTTCACCATTTTAGTACTTCTTAAAATTTAGACATGGCAGCTCTTAATAATTTATCTCCCTCATATACTCCGATTTCGTTATTAACTGGATAATAACTTTTTACATATCTCTCCTGGACGTTAAATTACCAATGGACATCTCTTATAAAATTAGCAGCCTGCAAAAACTTCCCTCTTGCCATTGAATTAACCAACTTCTAGTGTTCCTTTGTGGATGACTCCCTCCATTCTTTTATCCATGGTGACAAAACCCTCCATTTCAAGCCGGACAAGGGCGTCCCGAAGAGTAGTTCGGCTGACACCTATTTTTTTACAAGTTTAATCCATGTTAATAATTGATCCCGGACGAATTTCTCCCTTTTTCATTTGAAACCTATGATATTCATAAATCTGATTTTTTAAAGAGACCAAATTAAAAAGACCTCCCTTAAACATTTTCAAACTAACTTAGTTAATTTTTATACTTTGTTCGTTTGAAAAATATAACAAATAAATCAACTGAGAACAAGATTAAAACGGATAGTGTACAATTTTGTTCGCAACTTTTGCTGATAATTATTAATACTTACAGCCTCATGAATTCTTCCTAATAATTATTTACAGGTTCCATCCTCCCCCCACTGACGCTTTCTCCAATCCTGGGCCAACTTACGAAAATGCGGATCTGCGTGTTCAAAAAAAATCTTATATGATTGACAGAAATGATTGAGATTATTGTCAGATGGAAGCCGAAGACGGTCTTTTGGACAGCCACCATAACAGAATTTCAGCCACGGGCATTTCTGGCATGCTTCTGGCAAATTGGCTTTCCTGTTTCCGAACTCATGTTGCCGCTTTGAATTTAACATGTTGATTAAATTACTTTCCATCACATTTCCCAGCTTCCATTCGGGATCAACAAAAAAATCACAGGAATAAACATCTCCATTATGCTCTACTACAACATATACTCCGCATTCTGACATTAAAGCACAGTCTGGCGGTTCCATATCAACATAGCGAAAAAATAGAGAATCAAAAAGCCGAACTGAGGTTGTTGGTTTATCATTCACAAAATCAGTCAGCCATAAATCAAAAACTCTACACAAAAATTTTCCATATTCCAGAGGCGGAGCAGAAAAGGAAGCTACTCTCTTCGGATCACCCGGGTCTGTTTCAAAACAAGGAATAAACTGCATGTAGCTTAAACCCATTTCTTTAAGAAATCCATATATTTCCTCAGGAAAACGGACTGAATAATCATTAACAACAGTTAAAGCATTGACAGCTACACCTGAATCTAAAAGAAGCTTGGCCTTATCTACCACTTTTGACCAAGAACCCTGGCCATTTTTTAACTTCCGATAACGGTTGTGAACATGTTTAGGTCCGTCCAAAGATATGCCTACCAAAAATTTATATCTCTTCAAGAATTTGGCCCAATTTCTATCAATCAAAAGTCCATTGGTTTGTAAGCCATTCCCTACCAATTGATTATAGCCATAACGCTGTTGAAATCTGATTGCCTTCTCATAAAAAGCAACCCCCATAAGAGTCGGTTCTCCTCCTTGCCAAGCAAAGGAAATTTGGTCTTCAGATTGGGTCATCGCTTGCCTGATAGTTTCTTCAAGTATATCTTCTCTCATTCGATGTTTCTTAGTCTTGGAGAATAACTTTGCTTTTTTCAGGTAGAAACAGTAAGTACAAGCCATATTACAATCTGGACCCGCGGGCTTTATCAAGATGGAATTTAGCCGTTTCAAAAAATATTGCATATCAATTCTTCCTATCCATGGCCAATATATAGCCAAAACAAAATAAAACAATTATTTGTCTTCATTCAAAAGCGGGTCATTTCTGATAATAATTTGGCCAGTGTACATTTGGTTATCAACCTTCATTGTAAGCTTATATTGTCCTGGTCTAGCCTCAGGCCCCTGGAGACGGGGAGTAAATCGTCCTCCAATTTTTCTCACCAGTTCCTACCCAAATGATATCCGGATTCTTCTCAAAAATAGCAACATCTCCTATTGAAGAGGAACCATAGTGGTCAAAAATTGGCATCCAAGTAATTCCAGTATTGGTTGATTTCCAGACTCCACATGAGGCTGAGGCAACCAGCACAAAAGTAAAATCTCTGTCCAGAGCTTCAATATCGGAAATACGACCGTTGGTATTGGCAGGTCCAATGTTGCGCCATGAAAAATCCTTTATGAGATTTTTCTCCAAAGATTGGGCAAAACTCAGGCTATTAATTATCGCCAGCCCTAAAAATAGAAAAACTAGAGTAATAACTGATTTAAACTTCTTAACCAATTCACTCCTCCCTATTGAATAAATCATATAAAAATATTGAGATTCGTTCAATTATTCCCTGATAACTTTTTTTGCCAAGAAGGTCGGGTGGAGAAGCTTATAGACTGGATAATCTCTATATCCTCGCCCCCATTCAGGAACAAGATAGCGGTCAAAAAAATTCCAGACAAAAAACCCATCATCGCTTTCAGGCTCAAGGAGATAAGCAACCACATTAGCCAGGGGCTGAGCAGTGCCGATAAAAAGGGTACCAGCAGGAAATTCTTTATTTTCGAGTCTATATTCACCTTTGACTGTATTAAGACGATGGCCTTGATAAATTCGATCTTGACTCTTTATTTCTTTAATCTTAAAAGATTGGACTTCTAAGGTTACAGACCTTGTCAATCTTTCTACTACAATCCCATGCTGGAGAAGTTTTTCTTTAACCTCAGGAAAGGAAAAAGGAATAAGATAAGCATAGGGAAATTGAACCGTTCTTTTGGCAATATAGTTGCAATAATAAGGGGGGTGATAGGTTCTTTTTTTATCTATTATTTTGACTTGGGGCCAGTTCCCGGATTTTTTAGTAACTTTCATTTCATAACCCAGGATAGTTAATTTCTTGGCCATCGGCTTCAAGTCATATTTAACAGCAAATGTATCTTTGGGAGAGGGATTCAATCCTCTTAAAATTGTCTTCCGGTCTGCCTGAGCAATTAACTTCTTTATTTCATTTTTATGGGCCGAGCAGTAATCTAAAATTGATTTAAGAAAATGATAGCATCCATAAACTCTGGTTTTAAAATCTGTGTAAGGGTAATTCTCATTGAGAATAGCCAATCGATTCCTGAGCCCGATATAATTAGTGATATACCGGGGTTGAGGTCCTAAAGTCTGCCAGCCCTTATCTGGATTTTTAACATCCATAAAATCCCCATGAGGGATAGAAAGAATCTTATATTTTTTCTTCAAGATGTGGCTAATGGCTGACATCATTTCATCCCTCAGGTAAGCAATAATCGAACTATCCCCATTAGGATTAAGCCCCCAAACATAGGTTACAGGCTCTCGATGATAAGAGCCGTTATGAGTATGTCCATCAAAAAACAACACCGGGTCCCAACGGCAGAGGACATTCTGGACGAGCCCTCTTACTTCTGGAGTTTCAAGCTTCATAGCATCTCTATTTAAATCCAGGTACTGGCCGTTATAACGCACACCAACTCCTTCTTCTGGACCATGTTGATTCCGGCGGTTCTCCGGGCTTATCTTTTCATTACCATCGGCATTAAAGATAGGAGCCATCAGGATAACCAGCTTATCCAAATAAGGCGGACTCTTGGCCAAGACAATATCTCTGGCTAGCATCAACGATGCCTCTTTAGCTTCTACTTCCCCAGCGTGGATATTAGCCTCGATATAAATGACAGCCCGGTCATCACCCTTAAGATCAAGTGGAGAAGAAGGAGGAGGATCACCGATAATAAGCAAGGGAACATACCGTCCCTCAGCACTGAAACAAAGTTTTTCTACCCGGAGACGATTACTTTGTTGCTGAAGACTATGAATAAAGTTAATGACATCAGCATAGCGCGATGTGGCCTTAAACTGGCTTGACTCTGCTAGCGTCAAAGGTTTCTGTTGAGCGGATAAATAAGAAATTCCAACTAAGAGCAACAAAAAAACCAAGCTAAAACATAAAAAACAAAATTTCTCACCCTTGCTCATGATTCTCTCCTTCTCTGGATTATTATTTTGCATTTAAACTCATCTTTGACAGTTGAAAAATGCAACTTATTATTATAAAAGGAATTAAGTGGCATAAAAATTTTTTTACCACCACATTTTACTATGTATTTTATAATAATTATTTCAAACCAGAGAGAGGCT
>Ga0190360_1001687_pt1 | contig 11202 bp, 10 predicted proteins | sample 48721834_MG_FD_161271 | JGI IMG/M metagenome (GOLD analysis project Ga0190360, IMG submission 161271) | Hydrothermal vent microbial mat bacterial communities from Southern Trench, Guaymas Basin, Mexico - 4872-18-3-4_MG | ecosystem: Environmental > Aquatic > Marine > Hydrothermal vents >... | reverse complement strand
CGACGACCGCCCGCGCCACCGCGACCCGCTGCTGCTCCCCGCCGGATATCCTGTTCGGATACCGATCTGCGTACTGTTCGATCCCCAGCTCAGCAAGGATCTTACGGGCGCGTTCGATCCTTTCTGTTCGTACGACACCCTGCAGCTCGAGGACAAACGCTGTATTTTCGAGGACGGTAAGTACCGGAATCAGGTTGTACGCCTGAAAGACGAACCCGATCCTGGTGAGGCGAAGCTTGGCCAACTCATCCTTCGAGAGCTTCGACATCGCTCTTCCTTCAAGGAAGGTTTCTCCGGATGTGGGCCGATCGAGGCCGCCCAACAGGTGAAGGAGCGTGGATTTACCGGACCCGGAAGGACCGGCGATCGCCGTGAACTCGCCGCTGTGTAGCTCGAGGTCGACCCCGCGTAGGGCGGGCGTCTCCACGGTTCCGGTCCTGTAAACCTTGTGTAGCCCCTCCGTTTCGATCAATCGGTTATCCGACATAGCGCATCGCCTCCACGGGTTCGAGTCTCGACGCCCGCCGTGCCGGATACCAGGCCGCAATGACCGCGACACCGGCCATGGCTGCGGCGGAGAGGGCTACCTGCGAGAAGCTCACCCGCAGGTGCAGTACGGGATTCATTCCGATCGCCTTCATCATCGAAGAGAACGCCGCCGGGAGGGGGAGGCCCCCGAACGCCTCGACGATCCACACCAAGGAGACGCCGGCGAGCGCGCCGTATACCGCTCCGGTTGCGGAGATGATCCCGGCCTCGAGAAGGATCATCCGGATGACCCGCCACTGGGATGCGCCGAGTGAGATGATCAGGCCGAGCTCCCGCGTCCGCTCTATCACCGACAGGTACACCGTGTTCAGCACAACGAGCGCGCCGAGCCCGAAGAAGACGGCCGCAAAGATGAACAGAGCCGGTTTGATGATCGCCATGTAAGAGGCGACCTGCGGCGCAAGCCGGCGCCAGTCGAGCACCTCATAATCGGAGGGGAGGATCGCGCGAAGCTCCGCCACCACTCGGTCGATCCGCCGAGCATCCCATGGCCCAGTGACGCCGGCCACGCGGACGACGACGGCGGTCGCCCCTGCGATGCTGTGTGCCAGGCGGCGGGCAACATCGAGGGGGGCTTGGATGATCGTCCGTCCCATCGCCGCTGCCGGAGTGCTGTATATCCCCAGGATCGGTACCTTCAGCGCCCCGACCCCGGTCTCCGGATGCACTCCGAGGATGACCATCTCATCGCCGACATCGATCTTGAGCAGCTTGGCCAGTTCCTCACCGATGACGACGCCCTCGTCCTTGCTCGTCAGATACCGCCCTGCCAGGATCAGGCCGCGCATTGAGCTGATCGGGTCGATCTCTTCCGGGACCACTCCTTGGACGACGATCGCCTGTGAACGCTCGCCGACGCTGGCGATCGCCGGAAGATCGAGACGTAGCGTACGCCACGCGATCCCTTCGATCCGATCGAGAGTGGAAATGATCTCATCAGGATCCTTGATCAACGGCAAGGCCGATCCCATACCCCGCCTCTCCGCATGCCTTATTTGGAGATGCCCGGTATCGAGGCGCGTCGCTGTATCGAACATGTCGCGCAGGTTCCCGCCCGCGAGCCCAAACATGACCACGAGCGAGTACACCGGGATCAACACGGCAAGCAGGGTGAGGATGCTCCGCCTCCGGTTCCGCTTCAGGTGCCGTATCGCCGCTTTCACTTGCGCTCCTCCAACCTATCCAAGCTGAAAAACGAGGGATCGATCGCGATATCGAACTGCGGGTCCTCGATCCGCTCGACCGCCCGGTCACCCCTTGTGTCTTCGACGATGATCTGCGTGGGAAAACTCCGCTCCCCGAGCTTTACTACGTGCGAAAATATCGCCGTGCGCACCACCTCTCCACGTTGATCGTAGTAGACGATCTGCTCCAGCACGTAATCGAGATCCACGCGGATCTCGAGCTTGCCGTAGACGACCGGGGCATCGGGATGCGGTATCAGAGTGAGTAAGTAGCCATCCCCATCAGCCACGGCGGTGGCATCGTAATCGTCAGAGAGGGTGCTGCGGGATAGGTCGCTGAGCGACGGCCCTGCCCCGAAGAGAGCATCACCAAGGGCGATCGCCGGGAGCTCGATCGCCATGCCGACATCAGGGGAGTAGTACCATAGGTCGTCCTTCACCTTGAGGTATCCCGTGCCCGCATCGGGATTGGGGGGAAGGATCCGGATCAGGGCGTAATCCTCTCCGAGCGTCCATACCTCAAGGACGTGCGACTCGGTCTGTCCGCTCAGCGTCAAGTCGAGCCGCAATACGGCGTGGAAGCTCTCCCCTTGCCAGGTGCTCCGTACCCGGTCGAGGATCGCCTGTGCATCGAGCTTTTGCGCCTGGGTAGACACCGCGCACAAGGTGGCCATCATGAGTATCGCCCACAACAAGATCGATCGTTTCATCGCAAGATCCTCCTTCAAGCTACCCTTCGCGTATCGCAACGACCGGCTCCAATCGGTTGACCCGCCGTGCCGGATACCACGCGGCAGTAAGCGCCGTGAACACGACCACGGAGAACGCCGCCACCCAATACCAGCCGGACGTTGATGCGTAGATCACACTTGGCATCCCAAGATCACCGCCGATCGAACCCAACAGACGTCCGAAGTTCAGGCCGACACGGGAAAGGTAGAGCAAGCTGGAGTAGCCGACGCCTCCTCCGAGGACGAAACCGATCGCGGAGACGAGAATCGACTCCAACAGCACCACCCGTGCCAGCTGGCGGCGGCCCATCCCGAGCGCTGTCATCACGCCGAACTCGCGCGTCCGTTCGAGGACTGAGTAGAACGTCGTGTTGGCGACTCCGAACCCGACAAGGAGCGAGACCATGATCACAAACGGGATCATCTTGATGACGCTCCCCTGGATGATGATGCGCGCGAGTGGGTTAAGATCGTAGTAATCGGCGACCTCGATCCCCGCCGGAACGCGCGCCCGCGCCTGGGTGACGATCCGCGGCGTCGACACGCCGGGGGGAATGCTGACGGCGATCGCCGTTCCCCCGTCCCAACCGGTGAGGGCTCGCGCATCATCGATCGGGATCAATGCCGTGCGGTTCAGCTCGGCAAGGGCTGAGGAGAATAGCCCGACGACGATGAATGCCTGTGACGAGGTCCCCTTCTCTCCATGAGCGATCAGGACGACGCGCTCTCCTAAACGTATATCGAGCCGCTCTGCCGTCTCATTACTGAGGAGGATCTCGCCGGAATGGGCAAGGTAGCGCCCTGCGGTTAAGTTCTCCTGGAGTTTCGTCACCAACTGCTCCTTGACCGGGGCCACACCTCGAATTGCCACACCGTCGGTTCCGTAGGCACTGCGAAGCATTCCCGAAGTTTCCAACCGGGGAGTCATAGCGCGGATGCGAAGTCCGCTCAGAGAGGCCTCGGCCGCATCGACTTGCTCCGGTGTCAGTCCGTTCTCCGGGATTGGGTCATCGGCATAGCCGCGAGCACGCAGCTGAAAGCTACCCTGATTCTCCATCACATACGCCCGGGTCATCGAGCTGAAGAAGCCGTCGGTGATCCCCCACATCACGAGGATGACCCAGCTACCGAAGGCAACGACAACGATCATCAGGAGCGTGCGCTGCGGATGCCGCCACAGGTTGCGCCAAGCGATCCGTGCCGTTGTCAGATTCATCTCTCCCCTTTATGTGTTCGCACCGGACAGGTCAGACCATCGGCGATCACCTGGGGAAGGAATTCGAGCAGCGACCTGTACAGCCCTTCCGGGATGCTATCGCGCCCGAGCGGGAGGAGCTTGATCATGCCGAGGGAGTAGAGGATCTCCTGCGGATCACCGGGAACGATCTCCCCTCGCGCCTGCGCCTCGACGATTTCCCGGATGAGCGGCTCGTACAGCTCCATTGAGCGTTTCAAGATATCCCCAGTGTCCAACGTGTGCATCGCTTGCATCAACTGCCCCGGGTCATCTAGCAGAATACGGGCGAACTCATTCGTCTCGATCTCGTGCACGATCCCGTGTAACAGACGCACCAACACCTCGCGCGCGTCATCGGTTGTGCCGAACGATGCGTCGATCAACCGCTGCACCATCGCTGGCAGCTCAGTGAACAGAACCTCCATGTATAGCATCTCCTTGCTCGCGAAGAACAGGTAGAAGCTCGACTTGGCTATTCCAGCCAGTTTAACTAGATCGTCAATCGTGGTCTTCCTCAAACCATAGCGAGCAAAACAGGAACGGCCGGCCGCAAGCAGCTTACTGTGAATTCGCTCCCTCTCTCTATCTGTGAACGCTCTTGGCATGTCTGATCCTGTGAATCGTGGATTTTCTTATTCACAGAGTATACAAAGTCGTTCTATCTTGTCAAGGAAGAGGTAGAAACCACCGCCGAGGATCAGTCCTTGCCGGATGAACCGGGGCGAAGATGAATCGCTACTTTACAGGCTTCGCCCCCATCGAGCACGCTTTCCAGCAGCTCAACCTCTACCGGTTCTTGTAGGATCTCCTCCCACATCCCCTTGTAGAAGCCGGCCCCGCAATAGCAGTAGATCGACGGGATTGTCCCTGGCGTCCTGAGCACGTCGCGTACTAGCGGACAGTGGCAGTATAGGGCCCGTCTCTTGTCGGGATCGGGCTCGTTCATGTACTGGACGAGATACCCGCTTTTGGGGATCTTCGTGGCGAGTATCGTATCCCCGTCCCGCACTCCGGCAAGACCCCATCCTTTGCTGACGATCTCCTCGACCATCCCGTCGGGAAGGCGCAACGTCTCGCGGAGGAACGTCTCGAACTTCTCCTGCAGTATGGCAAGGGCCACGTCGACGTCACCGGTCTCCTCATATGCCGAGCGAACGTCGCGAAGATCGGCCACGGGGTATTCGCAGGCACACCTTGTCATAACATCCCGCGCCTGTTCTTCCTCGACCAGCCCGGTGAGACGCCCCATCGCCCGGCGTATCCAGCGGATGACGTCCTCTCTTTCCGAGTCGGAAGAGAGCCCCTCGCTCCCCCGCGTCACTTCCTGGCATGCCTGCTCGCCTGCAACCTCGTCCAGAGCTGCAACGAGTTTCCGAATCCATGCCTCCTCGAAATTGATGTTATTTCCCATCCACCCTCCCTCAGTCCGATCCGATCAAGGAGAGTCAACAATACCCTGGCAATCGGCGCCCGCGCAAACCGATCGATGTATCTCAGACAGTCTGAACCCGATCTGAGCCCGATCAAAGGTCAGCGGGTCGAGGACGATCGCGTTGTTCAGCGTGAGCCAAAACGCGATCATTCAGATGGCAAGGTCGTAGTAGACCTTCTTCGTGATCCGCATATCCTCCCTCAGCAGAGTGGAAATATCAGCACTTTAATCACTCCGTCCACCCGAGTCGGGACAATATCGCCCCACCTGTCCCTCCCCTTCTATTGGTTCTGCAGTTCGCTGAGAAGCTCCAATGCCGCTTTCAGGAGCTCCTTGCTCTCCGGCCGGTTCAGCCAGAGGTTCGCTCCGGAGGGATGGGGGAGCGGTAAGATCAGCCTCCCGTCGCGCTCGTGGACCTCACCGACGGCATCGTCAAGCCCGATCTTCCCGAGGAAGCGGGAGATCGCGATCCTCCCGACCGGAACGATGATCTCGGGATCGACGAGCTCGAGCTCGCGGGCGAGGAACGGAGCGCACAGCTTCCGCTCGGCCGCCGTTGGGACGCGGTCGCCGCGCGATCCTTTCTTTCCCGGATAGCACTTGGTAATCGCGGTGATGTACTCCGTCGCCCGGAATTCACCCTCGTCGAAGCCGGCCCACCCGAGCCAGGAGAACAGCCTTCTCCCCGCCGGGCCGTCGAACGGCCGGCCGGTCCTCACCTCGTTTTTCCCCGGCGCCTGGCCGACGACCATGATCCGCGCCGGAGCCGGCCCTGAGAAGATCGGCCGCGGTACGATCGGGAAGCCCGCCTCGAGGCACCTCCGGCAGCGGCGGATCTCCGCGTGGAGCTCTGTGAGGAGATCCTCCCGATTAGTCCGGGTCACTCAGGGCTTCCTGAACAGCCTTCACGCCGGCTCCCGGCACGAACCGGTGGCCGGAGCGGCGCAGGCCGGTTTCGACCGCGCCGATCGTCGTCAGGATCTCCCCCTCCGTCACCGCCCCCATGTGCCCGATCCGGAAGTATTCGCTCGCTATCTCTGGATGGAGCCCTCCGGCGAGGATCACCCCGGCATCGCGGACGTGACCGAGGAACTCCACGCCGCTTACCCCGTCCGGATAGCGGGGGGCGGTGAGGGTGTTGGCAGCATGGGCGCTATCGGTGGGGACCTGGGAGAGGCCGAGGGCGGAGATCCCCGCCCGGAAGGCGCGGGCGAGCCTCCGATGCCGGGCGATCCGTCGATCGAGCCCTTCGGCGATGATCCGGTTGAGGCTGACCCCGAGACCGCAGATCAGGTTCACCGGCGGGGTGGCGAAGTAGGCGGGGTGCCGGGCCTCGTAGCCGCGCATGATCGGAAGCCAGGACCTCCAATCGACGTAGTAGCTCCCGACCGGCTGCTTCCGGCCCTCGAACGCGGCGATCGCCCGCTCGCTCGCCACGAGGAGGGCGAGGCCGGGCGGGACGCCGATCGCCTTCTGCGAGGCGGTGAGGACGACGTCGATCCCCCATTCCTCCTGCCTCAATTCCTCGCCGGCGACCGAGCAGACGCCGTCGAGGACCGTCAGGACCCCGTACTCCCTCCCGAGCCTTCCAAGGGGCTTCGGATCGACGCGGACCCCGGTCGAGGTGTCGACGTGGGTCGCGGTCATCAGCTTGTAATCCCCGCTTGCGAGCGCCTCCTTCACTCGGCCGTAATCGACCGTCTCCCCGAGGGGGAAGGGAAGGAGGGTCACGTCGGCCCCGTAGCGGGCGAGGAGCTCGGCGAACCGCTCGCCGAACAGGCCTGTCGAGAGGACGAGGGCCCTGTCTCCCGGTTCGATCAGGTTCGCCCCGGCCGCATCCATCGCCAGCGTCCCGGATCCGGCGAGGATGAACGGCTGGCCGTTCGGGGCCATCCAGACCTTCCGGATCAACTCGATCGCACGGCCGAATGTCTCGATGAACTCGGGATCGACGTGGCTAGTCGTCGGTTCTCCAATCGCAGCGAGGACCTCCGGCTCGAACTCGATCGGCCCGGGGATCATAAGGAGCTTCCGATCCTTCATTTTAGCGCCTCCTCGGTCGAGAATCTTCGGTCGGGGGAGAGGATCTCGAGGATCTCCCGATCCTCCGGGGAGGGCGTATCCTCGGTCACCATCCGGGAAAGGAGCTCGCCGAGGCCGGGGCCGAGCATAAACCCCTGGCCGCACATCCCGATCGCCATCATGTACCCATCGATCTCCTCCGACCAGCCGACTAGAGGCGAGCCGTCCGGGGACATCGGGTAGAGGCCGCGCCATGTCCGGCGGACGCGCAGGTTGAGGAGCTTCGGCATCAGATCGACCATCCTCCGGGAGACCATCGGGAGGAAGCCGCTCGTCTCGCGCCGATCGAATCCGGGGATCGGCGGATCCGGGGTGATGCAGAAGACGACCTGACCCGTCCGGTGCTGGAAGAAGTAGTAGTTGGCCGAGCCCGGAGCCGGCCTGATGTCGACGACCATCGGGGAGAGGAACGGGGCGACAGGCTCAGTGATCCCGGCCTCGTGCGACTCCGGCACGATCGGATGGTCGAGGCCGAGGAGCCTTCCGACCTCGCTCGCCCAACCTCCGGCGGCGTTTAGGACGATTCGCGTCTCGTAAGTTCCTTTATCGGTTCTAACCGTCCGGATGCGGCCTTCAGGGGCGTCGATCCCGACCACCTCCTCGCGGAAGTGGAACTTCGCCCCGGCCCTGACCGCCCCGTCGTACATCACGTAACTTAGAAGGAGCGGGGAGCAGTGACCGTCCTGCGGGGAGAACGTCCCGCCGATCAGGCCATCGGGATTGAGCGGCGGGATGATCTCCAACAATTCGCCTTTGTCGTACCAGTCGATGTTCAACCCGTAGCGGTGCTGGGTCGCAAGGAGCGCCTTCAGGGTATGTTCCTCCTCCTTTCGGTAGGCGACGAACGAGTAGCCGCCCTCGACCCATTCGATGTCCTGACCGTGGGCTTCCTCCCAGGTTGAGACGATCTCGATCGAGCGGAGGCCGAGGCGGATCTTCGCCGGGTCGGAGTGGGTCGCCCTGATCCCGCCGATCGCCGATTTGTTTGAGCCCTGGCCGAAGCTTGAGAACCGATCGAGGACAAGGACCTTGACCCCGGCCCGGGCCATCGCCCAGGCGGCCGGGATCCCGACGCTCCCCGCGCCGATGATGACGACGTCGTAGCCCCTACTCATCCCGGCTCTCCTTCGCCCCGGCGAACGCCCTGAACGGGACCTCGATGTAGAGCGGCCGCTTCACCGGGCGCTCGACCTCGGGAAGAGGAACCCCCTCCTCCCTGAACAGGCGGAGGATCAGGCTCGTACACGTCTTCCCCCCACATGCCCCCATCCCGGCGCGGGTGATCGCCTTGATCGCGTTCATGTCCCGGTACCCTTGCCCGATCAGCTCCCTGATCTCCCCTGCCGTGACCCGTTCGCACCGGCAGACGATCGTATCGTCCTTTAGCCGCTCGACCTCCCCGGGAAGCGGGGTTCCCACCTCGGGCGACTGGACCCTGATCCCGGCGATCCGCTTGGCGTAGCCGCTCGGGACCCTCAGCCTGATAAGACTGGTACCGGGGTTCGCCGGATTGGGCCAGATCCCGGTAACCTCCGCCTCACCGAGGACCTCGCCTGCGGTGGCGAGGACGGTCACCTCATCCCCGACTGAGAGGGTCTCGGGGGAGAACTCGTAGGGGAGGGTGACGGTCGGAAATTCCGGATCCTCCCGGTAATCGACGAGGGTGATGGCGAGCCCCGGGCAGATCGCCACGCAGTTGGCACAACCGATGCAGGATTTCCCTACTTCGGCTGCGATGTACTCGGGGAGCCTCCTGATGTCGGCCGGGTCGATTCGGATCAGGCCGAGCGGGCAGACGGCGGAACAGGGATTGCACGGGATCTCCTGCTGGCAGTGGAGGACCGGGAAGACCCCGGTCTCGTCCTCCGGGATCTCCTCGGAGTAGACCTTCCCCGGCTTCGATTTCAGGATCTCGGCGGTCCGGGCCCAGTCGGCCGGGACCTCCTTTGTCTCCGCTCCCAGGGCACGGGCGATCTCGACCCCCTTGATCTTCCCGGCGAAGATGGCGGCCGATGCCTCGGCGATCTCCTCGGCATCGCCGGCGGAGAAGGCGGTGATGCCGAACTCGACCGCCTTCTCGTAGAACTCGTCCACCGGCTCGAGCCCGACCGCGATCAGGACGGTATCGCAGGGAAACGACTTCTCCGTCCCCGGGATCGGGCGAAAGTTCGCATCGACTTCGGCGATCGTCACCGACTCCACCTGATCGGTACCGTTCGCCGAGAGGATCGTGTGCGAGGTGTAGATCGGGACACCCATCCGGACGAGCTTGTCCTTATGCACCTTGTACCCGCCGCACTCGGGGAGGGCCTCGACCAACCCGACGACCTCGATCCCGGCCTGGAGGGCGTGATATCCGGCGATCAGCCCGACGTTCCCCCCGCCGACGATGAACAGCCGATCGGCCGCCCTGACGAGATCGCGGTTGACCAGGGTCTGGAACGCACCGGCCCCGTAGACGCCGGGGAGGGTGTTACCCCGGAATACGAGCGATCTCTCCCGCGCACCGGTGGCGACGAGGAGGACTTCCGGCTCGACGAGGACGTATTCCGTGCCGTCCTTCAGGATCCCGACCTTCCGGTCGCTGAAGGCGGCGACGGCGGTCGAGTTCAGCCAGATCTCGTTCGACGGGTAGCCCCTGACCTCATCCTCGAGTTTCTTGGCGATCTCGATCCCGCGCGTCCCGGCGTAGACCGCGGAATGGGACCCGAAGAACTTGTGGGTCTGCAGGACCAGTTTTCCGCCGAGCCGGTCCTTGTCGTCGACGATCAGTGCCCCTATCCCCCTCTTCCCGAGCTCGATCCCCGCCGCCAGCCCGGCCGGCCCGCCGCCGAGGATCAATACTGGGACTTCGACCGTCTCGATCTCGTGAAGCGGCGGGAGTTCATCGACCTCGGGGAGCTTAGGGAGCCCATCGAGCGGCTCGACCCGCATCCCCGGCTTCACCTTTGTCATGCACGATTTCACCGGGGTCCCATCGGCGATCACCATGCACTGGGAACATTGCCCGTTGGCGCAGAAGAGGCCCTGCGGGGACCCGTCCTTGGGGTGGTGGCCGAAGATCCGGATCCCGTTTGCGAACAGGGCTGCGGCGATCGTCTCGCCTGAATAACCAGTGAGCGATTTTCCGGCGAACGTGAATTGGAACGGCTCCCCGCGCGAGACGTGCAGGATCGGGTGCTTCTCGATCCGGCTCATCGGGCCTCCTCCCTCCGGACGGGGTTCCTCTCCCCCTCGCCGATCTCGATGAATCGTTGGGTGACCGCCATCAGGACCTTCGCCCCCTCGGAGGAGGCCTTGTAGCCGTGCCTCTCACCTCTCCCGATCCGGTAGCTATCCCCGGTCGAAAGGGGCTCCTCTTCCCCCTCCACGCTCAGGGTGATCTCCCCTTCCAGAATGTACCCGAACTCCTCTCCCTCGTGGACCGAGTCCCTCTCCTCGCAGCCCGGCGGGAACTCGGCGATCAGGAGCTCCTCGATCGGGGAACCGGGGAGCTGGCCGGTCAGATAACGATAGGAGATCGGCGAGCCTCCGATCCTGATGTGGAGCTGATCGGCCTCCCGCCTGACCCGCGGCGGCCTTTCGTCGAGCGGCCCGCTCGCCGAGAACAGGGAGGCGATCGGTAGGTTGAGGGCGCGGCATATCGCCGCGAGGGAGACGATGGATAAGGTCGAGCGCCCCCGCTCGACCTGGGAGAGGAACCCGGGCGACAGGCCGCAACGCTCAGAGAGCTCCTCCAGCGTCATCCTCTTCTCCCGCCTCGCGGCCCGAAGCCTCTCCCCGATCCCTTCCATGATAGCTAGTATAGTGAAGACGGATTTTTATATTCAACATGAAGCCGGTTCTCTTTCACTGTGGAATAACCGGCCTCCGGGCCGTAGACTCTACTCAGTTCACGAGAGGAGGGAGCATGCAGAAGGAGAGGCTCGAGTTTCTGAAGCGGTACATGGGGACGATCTCCCCGACCGGGTTCGAGGAGGAGGCATC
>Ga0190360_1001684_pt1 | contig 11211 bp, 10 predicted proteins | sample 48721834_MG_FD_161271 | JGI IMG/M metagenome (GOLD analysis project Ga0190360, IMG submission 161271) | Hydrothermal vent microbial mat bacterial communities from Southern Trench, Guaymas Basin, Mexico - 4872-18-3-4_MG | ecosystem: Environmental > Aquatic > Marine > Hydrothermal vents >... | reverse complement strand
CAGATGGAAGGTTCTCGGGTGGAACAAGAGGAGCCTGTATTGGGCATGTTTCTCCTGAGGCAGCAGTTGGGGGGCCTATTGGATTACTTGAAGATGGGGACATAATTCGAATAGATGTTGAAAAAGGGATATTGGAGGTTGTGCTGAACGAGGAAGAACTGGAAGCGCGCAGAAAAAGATGGAAGCCATTGCCTCCAAAGGTTGGAAGTGGGGTTCTGAAAAGGTATTCTGAGATGGTTACTTCTGCAAGTTGCGGCGCTGTGTTGAAGAAGTAAGAGTATGTAAGGAGAAGAGAGATGAAGGGCGCAGAAGTTGTCATAGATTCTTTGAGGAAAGAAGGGGTTAAAGTTATTTTTGGATATCCCGGTGGGGCCGTTATCCCGATTTTTGATGAGTTATATGAAGTGGAAGATATAAGGTTTGTTTTGGCAAGGCACGAACAAGGAGCTGTTCACGCAGCTGATGGTTATGCTCGTTCTACAGGTAAGGTTGGTGTCTGTATAGTGACCTCTGGGCCGGGTGCTACAAACACGATAACAGGTATTGCTACCGCCAAAATGGATTCTGTACCGCTTGTTGTGATAAGTGGTCAGGTTAAGAGAGAATTGATAGGGTCCGATGCTTTTCAGGAAACGGATATGGTGGGTCTGACAAGACCTATTACAAAACATAATTATCTCGTTCAGAGAATTGAGGAGCTTCCTGTAATAATGAAGGAGGCCTTCTATATCGCAAGGAGCGGACGTCCGGGGCCTGTGTCCGTTGATATTCCAGTAGATATTACTCTATCCGATATCAAGGAATATGATTATCCCTCGGAAGTAAATTTACCCGGATACAAGCCCGTTTACGAAGGAAATGTAAAGCAAATAAGAAAGGTAGCAGAGGAAATAAAAAAAGCTGAGAGACCTTTACTGTACATAGGGGGAGGTGTCATAATATCGGGTGGATGTAAAGAGATCCGAGAACTAGCTAAAATAGCTAATATTCCCGTGGTGTCAACGCTTATGGGGCTAGGGTGTTTTGATTCCACTCATGAGCTGTTTTTGGGGATGCCTGGGATGCATGGTACTTATGCTGCCAATCATGCTTTGATAGAGTGCGACCTGCTCATCGCGGTTGGGGTTAGATTTGATGATAGGGTAACCGGGAACCTAAAGGCTTTCGCAAAGGATGCAAAAATTATACATATAGATATTGACCCTGCTGAAATCAGCAAGAATGTAAAAGCCCATGTACCGGTAGTGGGAGATGCAAAAAGGGTTCTTTCAAAACTGCTTGAGTATGTTGAACCCAGGAGAAAGAACTGGTGGAATGATACGGTTTCCAGCTGGAAAAAGCGCTATCCATTGAGCTACGACCATAAAGATGCAGATGGTATACCGCCCCAGTATGTAATTGACCTTTTGAACGAGGTTGCTCCAGAAGATAGCATAATCGTAACAGATGTTGGACAGCATCAGATGTGGGCGGCTCAGCTGTATAGGTACCGTTATCCAAGAACTCTTCTGACCTCTGGGGGGCTTGGTACAATGGGATATGGGTTTCCCGCGGCAATAGGAGCTGCTATAGGGAATCCAGACAAGACAGTGATAGTTATTTCTGGAGATGGAAGCATTCAAATGAATATCCAGGAGTTTGCAACTGCGCATCTTAACGATGTTAATGTTAAAGTACTCATAATGAATAATGCTTATCTGGGGATGGTCAGGCAATGGCAAGATCTATTCTGGAACAAAAGATATGCGGCTACATGTTTGAAAAGGAGGGATGGTTGTCCTCCAAAATGTGATGGAAGCGAAGTTTCCTGCCCTGAATATTATTGCCCTGATTTCGTAAAACTGGCTGAGTCGTATTTTATTAAGGGATATAGAGTTAGAAAAACTGAGGAGGTTAAGCCAATTTTGGAAAAAATAATGTCCTACAAAGGCCCTGCTGTTGTGGAGTTTGTTGTTCGTAGAGAAGAGAATGTCTTCCCTATGGTACCAGCAGGGAAGTCTCTTGACGAAATGTTGTTGGGAAGCTGATTTTTGAAAAATGTTTAGAAGGGATCGTGAGGTAGAAAATGGAGGAGAAGCATTCAATTGTGGTTACAGTAATAAATAGAGCGGGGGTCCTCGCAAGGATTTCATCTTTGATTACCCAGAGAGGGTATAATATTGAAAATGTAATAGGTGCTCCTACAGAAGATCCCAATGTTTATAAAGTAAATTTTGGTATAAGAGGAACTGATGAACAGATTGAAAAAATTGTGAAACAGCTCAATAAACTGATAGACGTTATCAAGGTCGAGGATATTTCCCATAAGAAAAACTATATTCTTCGTGAGTATCTTATAATAAAAGTTAAAGCGAAGACTTCAACGAGAACAGATATTTTTGAGCTCATTAACGTTTTCAGGGCTAAAATTCTTGACGTCGCGAAAAATTTTATAACCATTGAATTGTCAGGACCACCTCGAAAAGTTAGCAGATTTATTGAGCTTTTGTCCCCTTATGGGATTCAGCAATATATAAGGACTGGGGAAATTGCTCTGAGGGAATGAAGTGTTAGAAAGGAGGACTACTATGGCTTTAAAGATTTATTATGATAGGGATTCAAAACCAGAATTGCTTAAAGAAAGAACGATAGCAATAATAGGATACGGTAGCCAGGGACATGCCCAGGCGCAGAATCTGAGGGATAGCGGGTATAAAGTAATCGTTGCCGAGCTTGAGGGAACCCAAAATTATGAACTTGCTGTTAAGCACGGTTTTAAACCGGTTTCGGCTGAAGAAGCAGCAAAAGAAGCTGATATTATCCAACTGTTAGTTCCTGACGATGTTCAGAAAAAACTCTACTATTCAAGTATTGAAAAGCACATGAAAAAGGGAAAGGCTTTGGTGTTTTCCCATGGTTTTAACATTCATTATAACCAGATAGTGCCTGGAAAGGATATCGATGTCTATATGGTTGCTCCAAAAGGACCAGGGCATCTTGTGAGAAGAACTTTTGTTAAAGGAGAAGGAGTTCCTGCGCTGGTGGCTATTTATCAGGATGCTACTGGAAAGGCAAAAGAGCTTGCTATAACCCATGCCTGTGGAATAGGTGCTGGTCGCGCGGGTATTATTGAAACAACATTTAAGGAAGAGACCGAGACTGACCTTTTTGGGGAGCAGGTTGTTCTTTGTGGAGGAGTGACTGAGCTTATTAAAGCAGGGTTTGAGGTGCTTGTCGAGGCTGGATATCAACCGGAAATAGCATATTTTGAGTGCTTAAATGAGCTGAAGTTGATAGTTGATCTGCTTTACGAAGGTGGAATTTCAATGATGTATTATTCAGTCAGTGATACAGCGGAGTATGGAGGAATGACAAGGGGCCCAATGGTCATAGGAGAAGATGTAAAGAAGAGGATGAGAGAGATACTCAGAGCAGTGCAGGATGGAACTTTTGCCAGAGAGTGGATTATGGAAAATCAAGCAGGTAGACCGGTGCTAAAAGCGCTGAGAGAGAAACATAAAGAGCTTTTGATTGAAAAGGTGGGAGAAAAGCTTCGTTCCATGATGAGCTGGTTAAAGGAAGATAAAAATGAGTGAGGTAAAAATATTTGATACCACTCTGAGAGATGGTTCTCAAAGTGAAAATATTTCCTTCAGTTTACAGGATAAGCTGAGAATAACCGCGAAGCTGGATGAATTTGGGGTTCACTACATTGAAGGAGGATGGCCTGGATCGAATCCCAAAGATGCCTACTACTTTAGTGAAGTAAAAAAGCTTAATTTGAAAAATGCCAGGATTGTGGCCTTTGGGAGCACAAGAAAATTTAAAAATAAAGTAGGGGACGATCCGAATATTCAAGCTCTTGTAGAAGCTGAGACGCCAACTGTAGCTATATTCGGTAAGTCATGGATTCTTCATGTTGAAAAAGCTCTTAAAGTTTCTCCTGAGGATAATCTTGAAATTGTCTATGATTCAATAAGATATCTGAAAGATAAAGGGAGAGAGGTCATTTTCGATGCCGAACACTTTTTTGACGGTTTTAAGGACTCTGAAGAGTATGCTTTAAAGGTTATAAGAACAGCTGAAGAAGCTGGTGCTGACTGTATTGTTCTGTGTGATACAAACGGTGGCACCCTTCCCCATGAAGTAGGGAATATTGTCAGAAAGGTAAAGAGGGGTGTCTCTACTCCTTTAGGGATTCATGCACACAACGATTCGGGAGTAGCGGTCGCAAATAGTATAATGGCAGTACTTGAAGGGTGTACTCATGTACAGGGCACTTTTAATGGCTACGGGGAGAGATGTGGAAATGCTGATTTATGTTCAGTTATACCTAATCTCCAACTCAAATTGGGTATAAAATGTGTCCCTAATGAGAATCTTAAAAAGCTTACTCATTTATCCAGGTTTATTTCAGAGGTTGCGAATCTTTCCCATCAGTTCAATGTGCCATATGTAGGACAAAGCGCTTTTGCTCATAAAGGTGGAGTTCATGTAAATGCTGTTCTGAAGTCGACTCGGACTTATGAGCATATTGATCCTGAAATGGTTGGTAACATTCGTAGGGTCTTGATTTCGGATCTTTCTGGAAAAAGTAATATTCAATATCGTGCCGAGGAATTTGGCATTGACCTTGAGAAGCACCGGGATAAGGTGCCGCAAATTGTCAATAAACTAAAAGAACTCGAACATGAAGGATACCAGTTTGAGTCAGCTGAGAGCTCTTTTGAGCTTTTAATAAAGGAAATTGTGAAGGAATATAGAGAGTTTTTTGAACTTCAGGGTTTTAGGGTGCTTGTCGAAAAAGAAAGAGATGGAGAAGTCAGGTCTGAAGCGACAATAAGATTAAAGGTGAATAATGAGACGGAGCATTCTGCAAGTGAGGGAAATGGACCGGTTAATGCTCTTGACAGAGCGTTGAGGAAGGCTCTTTTAAGCTTCTATCCTGAACTCAAAAATTTACGGTTGTCTGATTATAAAGTGAGAGTTCTTGATGGGCCAAGGGGCACTGGTGCAAAGGTGCGGGTGCTGATAGAATCTGTCTCTGATGTTGGAGTTATAAGAACGGTTGGAGTTTCTGAGAATATTATTGAAGCGAGCTGGGAAGCAATAATTGATAGCGTAAAGTTTTATCTTATGAAAAAATACGATAAGCGAGAGGGAGCGAGAAATGGGAAATAGAGTGTACATTTTTGATACAACTTTGCGGGATGGAGAGCAAAGCCCGGGGGCTTCTTTAACTATAGATGAGAAACTAATTGTAGCAAGGCAACTTGAAAGGTTGGGAGTGGATGTTATCGAAGCTGGATTTCCTATTTCATCTGAGGGCGACTTTAAAGCTGTCAATATGATTGCAAAAGAAATAAAAGATTCTATAGTTTGTGGACTTTCCAGAGCTTTGCCAAAGGATATAGATGTCTGTTGGGAAGCAGTGAAGGAAGCAGAAAATCCCAGAATTCATACTTTTATTGCTACTTCCAACATCCACATGCAGAAGAAGTTACAGAAAAAACCTGATGAAGTGATTGAAATGGCTGTTGAAGCTGTTAAGAGAGCGAAAAGATACTGTTCCGATGTAGAATTTTCTCTTGAAGACGCTACGAGGACCGATTATGATTTTATGTGTAGGGTTGTAAGAGAAACTATAAGAGCTGGAGCCACAGTCATCAATATTCCTGATACTGTCGGATATGCAATCCCCAAAGAATTTGCGAACAGGATAAAATACCTGTTTGACAATGTTGCAGAGCTTGATGAAGTTATACTCAGCGTTCACTGTCATGATGATCTTGGTAATGCTGTTAGTAATTCTCTGATTGCTGTGGAAATGGGAGCAAGGCAGGTGGAATGTTGCGTAAACGGGATTGGAGAAAGAGCAGGGAATGCTGCGCTTGAAGAAGTAGTGATGAATCTTGTTACCAGAAAGGATTATTTTGGGTTGGAAGTTGGGATAAATACAAAAGAGATATATAGAACAAGTAGGATGGTTTCTGAATTAACGGGTATTGAAGTTCAGAGAAACAAGGCTATTGTTGGAAAAAACGCTTTTGCACATGAGTCTGGAATTCACCAGCACGGGGTAATAAGTAGTAAGGAGACATACGAAATAATGAAACCTGAAGACATTGGCTGGGAGGGAGAAAATCTTGTTATTGGTAAGCATTCGGGTAGACATGCAATCAAGCTTATACTTGAGAAGGAAGGTTATAGGGTCAGTAAAGAACAACTCGATATGATTACGAAGCATGTGAAGGCCCTCGCTGATAAGCAAAAGACAATTGAAAAGGTAGATCTTCTTGCTATTGCGAACGATGTGATAGGCAGGTTGTCTGAGAATCAGGCCAGGATGAAGCTAAAGGAATTTAATGTTGTTTCCGGAAGTGGAGTTACTCCTACTGCCTCTGTAAGATTGCAAATCGGGGATGAGGAGAAAATTGGGTCCGGGATTGGGGTTGGACCTGTTGATGCCTTGAGCAATGCGATTCTGTCGATTATAGGTTCAGATATAACACTTGAAGAGTATAATTTAAAATCTGTTACAGGTGGAGCGAATGCTCTTGCCAAAGTCACTGTGAAAGTAAGGGACAGGGAGGGAAATGTAGTTTCTGCCACAGGGGTCGATGAAGACATAATGAAAGCGTCAGCCAGCGCGATAATTGAAGGTTTGAATAAGATTTTTAGCTACGGGAAGGGTTAATGTCAAAAGGAGGGATAAATTGGGTGCTACTCTGGTAGAAAAGATACTAGCTGCTCATTCAGGTAGAGATAAAGTAACTCCCGGGGAGATAGTAAATGCGGACATTGACATTATAATGTGCCATGACGTTACAACAACGCCTGCTATTGAGCTACTGGAAAAGTACGGAATCAAAAGAGTGTTTGACCCAGATAGGATTGTCATAATGCCAGACCACTTTGTTCCGAACAAGGACATAAAAGCTGCAGAAATGGTAAAAAGGATTAGGGAATGGGCGAAAGAGCAGAATATAAAGAATTTTTATGAGATAGGGCGGCACGGTATATGTCATGCACTACTGCCAGAACAGGGGTATGTTAAACCCGGAACAACAATAATTTGTGGCGATAGTCATACAACTACCCATGGTGCATTTGGAGCGTTCGCTACAGGGGTGGGAAGCACAGATCTTGCCGCAGCTTTGGCTACCGGAAAGTTGTGGTTTAAGGTTCCGGAAACTATATTGGTTGAAATTAAAGGGAAGGTTCCTGATGGTGTGTATGCAAAAGATATAATTTTGAAGGTAATATCCATTCTGGGGGTTGACGGAGCGACGTATAAAGCTATAGAATTTACAGGAGAAGTTGTTGAACAGATGTCGATGGAATCCCGCATGACAATGTGCAATATGGCTATTGAGGCAGGTGGAAAGGTAGGTGTCATTGAGCCGGATGAGATAACTTTTGATTACCTCAGGAGAACTGGGGTAGAGGACGATTTTACAATTTATAGGAGTGACGATGACGCAAGGTTTTCAGATGTTATAAAGCTTGATGTGAGCGAAATGGAGCCAGTAGTGGCATTTCCACATCTGCCTTCTAATGTTAAGAACGTAAGCGAAGCTGAAGGGATAAGAATAGACCAAGCCTTTCTTGGGAGCTGTACCAATGGCAGGCTTGAGGATCTCAGGGTAGCAGCTGAGGTATTAAAGGGAAGAAGGATAGCTGAGCATGTTAGAATGATTGTGATTCCGGCCACTACCGAGATATGGAAACAGGCTGACAGAGAAGGGCTTTTATATACTTTTATGGAGGCTGGAGCGACAGTTTCAACTCCAACCTGTGGGCCGTGTCTTGGTGGGCATATGGGCATTCTTGCCTCTGGAGAAAGATGCATAAGTTCTACGAATAGGAATTTTGTAGGCAGAATGGGAAGTCCTGAATCGGAGGTTTATCTTGCAAGTCCTGCCACAGTGGCTGCCAGTGCAATCGATGGAAAAATAGCTGACCCGAGAAAGTATTTATGAGAGGGAGGAAATGAAAGGGAGAGCAATAGTTTACGAAAGAAATCACATTAACACGGACGAAATAATCCCTGCACGTTACCTCAACATGGATAATGAAAAGGATCTGGCTCCTCACGCGATGGAGGACCTTGACCTAAGTTTTCAGGAGAAAGTTAAGTGGGGAAGCATTCTTGTAGCAGGTGAGAATTTTGGATGTGGAAGTTCAAGGGAGCATGCAGTATGGGCGTTGCGTGGAGCCGGGATAAAAGCTGTTGTTTGCGAATCTTTCGCGAGGATTTTCTATAGAAACTGTATTAACAATGGGTTTCTTGCTATTGAGTGTGAAGGTATAACAAAATACGTTAAAAATGGAGATGAGGTTGAGCTTGATCTTGAAAGAGGGGAGTTTCGAAATATAAATGCCGGTAAAACCCTGAAATTTCATCCGTTACCGAAGTTTGCTATAGAAATTATCGAAGCCGGAGGGTTGATGAGTTATATCGTTAGAGGGAGTGTTTAAAGTATGGAGTACAAGGTAGCTGTTTTGCCCGGTGATGGGATAGGGCCTGAAATTATTGAGGAAGCGGTAAGAGTCATAAGGGCAGTTGAAGAAAAGTATGGGTTAAAAGTGGAGCTAAACTACGCTCCAGTAGGAGGGGCTGCATGGGAGGAGCATGGGAATCATCTGCCAGAAGAAACGCTGAAGATATGCAGGGAATCTGACGCGATCTTATTCGGAGCTGTGGGAGGACCGGTATCCGAGCAAAACTTACCGAAATGGAAGGACGTAGAGAGAACAGCTTTGCTTGGTTTGAGAAAGGAATTTGACCTTTTCGCCAATCTCAGGCATATACGTCTCCCGTCGTATCTGTCAGGAGCATCTCCATTGAAAAATGAGATAGTTAAGGGTGGATTTGACATTATGTTTGTCAGGGAGCTTACTGGTGGGATTTACTTTGCCGATCCCAAAGGTAGAGCTGGTAGAGGTTCTGGGGAGAAAGCCTTTGATACAATGGTATATCATAGATGGGAAATCGAAAGAATAGCAAGACTTGCCTTTGAAATAGCCAGGAAGAGAAAGAAAAAGCTGACATCAATTGACAAAGCGAATGTGCTCACAACGATGTCTTTTTGGAGGGAGGTGGTAGAGGAAGTTGCCACAGAGTATCCAGATGTTAATTTTGAGAATATGCTTGTCGATAATGCAGCTATGCAGCTTGTAAAGAATCCAGGGCAGTTTGATGTTGTTCTGTGCGGAAACATGTTTGGTGATATTCTGACGGATGAGGCAGCTGGCATTGCGGGTAGCCTTGGAATGCTGCCAAGCGCTTCTCTGAGAGAGGATAATTTTGGAATGTATGAACCGGGTGGAGGATCAGCCCCTGATATAGCAGGTAAGGGTATAGCCAACCCTATAGCACAGATCCTAAGTGCGGCAATGATGTTTAAATATACGTTCGGACGGGAGGACATCTCAAAAGACATTGAAAAGGCGGTAGATAACGTTCTCGAGAGAGGATATAGAACGCCAGATATAGCCCTGGGTAATGTGAAGAAGGTGTCAACAAAAGAACTCGGCGAAATGATTGTAAACGAGGTGCTCAAAAGTTAAGGGAAGCATCGTTACTACCTATAAAAGCTTAAACTTCTTCCCATTCTGGAGTTTCACGATTTTTTGTTAAATTTTCCAGGGTAATGAAGGAGGGAAGGGAGTGAGAATAGATGATTACAAATTTGGACGCATTGTGATAGGGAAAAAGGTATATACAAAAGATGTTATAGTTTTCCCGGATCATGTAAAAGAAAACTGGTGGAGGAAAAGTGGGCATAACCTCGTCGAGGATGATATAAAAGATGTTATTGAATACAGGCCAGAGCTTCTCGTTATAGGAAGAGGTAAATTTGGTCTTATGAAAGTTGGTGAGGAGTTATTAAAGAAGTTAAAAGAACTTGGAGTTGAGGTTGTTGTTGGAAAAACAGATGAAGCAATAAGAGTTTATAACTCTTCGGATGTGGAAAGGAAAGTAGGGGCTTTTCATTTAACATGCTGAATATTTCCGGGAAGTTCAGGGACATGGTGGTACAGTTTATGGGTGTGGGATATATGATTTTTGTTGATCAGGTTGTCCACGATTACAGGGGGTAGGAGAGCAGTGGTTGGTGATATTTTATAGTTTTCCAGGATGTTCAGTGGGGTTTTGAATTGTTTGTAGGAGTTTTTTCTCAGGAAATTGAAATAGAATTGATAAGCTGAAGCTTTATTAAGGAAATCTTTTATTGAGCTGAATGATTCTCTGGAGTAGAATTCGTCTTCGATTAATCTATGAGAGGATTCTACATCGGCATTAGCATTGGGGTAATGTGGAGGTATATATTTCACCTTAGCATTCCAATTCTTTTCGACATATTTTTTAAATCCTCTGTCATGATGTATTCTTATTCCGCTAAACTCAGAGCCGTTATCCACTTGAATTGTTATTTTTTCTGGATTGATTCCGTGCTTAGATAGATGCTCAAATAATAATTTCACTGAAATTATTGTTGATGTTACACTTTTCTCATATGTATAGAAATAGAAGAGCGTTCCAGAGCGTACATCCCTTGCTGTGATTTGATATCTCGGTAGTTTGTATTTGCAGTAGTATTTAAAAAACTCTGGTATGTCATCGAGATATTTTACATCCATCTGTATCACCTCAAACGGTTTTAATCTCTCTTTTTCTTTTCTCAGGTCTCTTTTCTTTTGATATTTCCTTTTGACCCTCTTTGTGAGTCCATTTTCTTTCAGTACCCTGTAAATAGCACCAGAGCTCATTGGAAGATTAAACTCCTGTTTCAGCCTTTTTGCTCCAAATCCGGTTATCTCTCTTAACTTTATTATCAACTCAGTCTTTTCCGGAGAGAGTTTGTTTCTGATAAGTTTGGGACTTCGAGGTAAATCTATTAGCCCGGCAAGTCCCATGCGCTGGTATCTTTTCACCCACTTCAGGACAGTTTTTACATTTACCCCGAACTCACAGGCTGTTTTTCTGTATGATTTGATTTCATAGTATCTTTCAACCATTTCCCTTCTGAAGTTGTATAATATTTTCTTGTCTTTTAGTTTGTTATTTGCTATGATACTATAGGTCATGTTTTTTCTCCTTATCTTTGATTCCTTTTCCAAAAATCTCACAGAGCATAGCCCTTCCTCGGGCTATGCTCTCATCACTCATTACCCTTAATTTAATCAATTCTATTGTACCACCATGTGCATGAACTTTCCCACTCA
>Ga0190360_1001682_pt1 | contig 11216 bp, 11 predicted proteins | sample 48721834_MG_FD_161271 | JGI IMG/M metagenome (GOLD analysis project Ga0190360, IMG submission 161271) | Hydrothermal vent microbial mat bacterial communities from Southern Trench, Guaymas Basin, Mexico - 4872-18-3-4_MG | ecosystem: Environmental > Aquatic > Marine > Hydrothermal vents >... | reverse complement strand
TTATTTGTACTTATTAGTTTCGATGGTTTCACATTAATTGGTTGGGCTTGTAGATCAGACTGGAAGATCGCCTCCTTGGCATGGAGGAGGCCTCGGGTTCAAATCCCGACAAGTCCACTATTTGTTTTTTAGATGAATTATCTCTAGTTCATCCTGGTTATTCTCTTCACTTGGCCAGCCATCATATATTTGTGGATGCTGAATAAAAAGACTTCTATGAAAAATATAAAACAAACTTCCATAAAAACTTGATCTAATAATTGTTTTTTTCTCTGCGTAACTAAATGTTTCCTCAGCTGAAATAATATTGTCTTTATTTGTATCAGCTGGTCCTTTTAAACCTTTAATTAAATAAAATGGAAAAAGCCAACTTCTCCTTAAAAACAATGGGTAAGATGTTTCATCTGCATCTGCAGATGTGATTATTACTCGACCGGATTTTCTAAGATCACTACTTCCATCGATCATCCCACCGCTATAGCATGTTTCAAAAATCAATAGAATATTTTTTGAATTAATACAATCAAATGCTGATGCTAGTTCATCATCAAGAATGTTTTCACTAGAGTTGCCCTTATCATTTTTAAAAGGTATGATAAACTCATCAATGCCATCAGGTTCATCAAATGGTTCTACATCATCTGTTCTCCCACCATGCATTGAAAAATAAAATAAAACTAAATCATCTTTTTTTAACCCATAATTAACTAGCAGCTGAGGCATTTCGAGTATAGTATTTTTTGTAGCCTTGTGTTCGCTTAGAATATAAATATGTTTTTCATCCCAGCTATTATTGAGTAATATTTTTTTCAAATCATTTACATTTTTTAGATCACGTTTTGGATCTCCAACTGTTATAAAAACAGCCCATGAATTAACATTTTTTAGAATATTACTGTTATTTGTTATCTTAGATGAGGCTATATTATATGAACTGGAAAAAACAATTAAAACTAAAATGATAGTTATAACAACTTTATTTCTTTTCATAACAAAACCTTTATTTTATTGTTACAATAGTTTGGGATTATTTTAATATAATCATTTTGTATTCTTATATTTATGTCCTCTGATGAAGAATTAAGAAAAAAAGCTGAGAAGCATGCAGAAGAAAAAATAGGTTTTTATATCCATTTTACAGTTTATATTATGGTTAATTTATTACTGATAATTATATGGTATACAGCTAATGGTCCTGAGTCCTTCCCCTGGTTTATTTTTGCAATGGTAGGCTGGAGTATTGGTATAGTCGTTCATTTTGTTGCGGTATTCGCTGGCGGGAGTTATAAAGATAAATTAATAGCTAAGGAATATGATAAATTAAAAAATAAATAATAATGAATAATATACAAAAGTCTTAAATATAGGAAAACATGTTTTAGAAGTACGGTATGGAATTCTTATGATGCGTACAAAAGTAGTTAATGATTCAACTGATTTGATACCGTTATTGAGAGCTTTTGATAGTAAAGTGAAAAAAGAAGTTTTTAATGAACTTCTTTTGGATTGGAAACCCATGAGTGAAATAGTAGAAAAATATGGTAAAGAAGGGGCCGAAGCTCTTGAATATTTTGATAAGATGAAACTAGTTGAAACAAAGTGGACTACACCTGAGGAGGGGATTAATGGTCGTCCACAGAAAAAATATCGTTCTTATTATTCTGCTTTTAACATAAACATTAGTTGTCCTGTTAACGAGATTAGTGAGATTTTCACTGTAGCGTCACTTAATACAAATGAGTTTAAAGATTTGGAAAAAAAGATTTATGATTTTGTTGGTGAAGATGGTAAGTTTAGTAGCATGGTTGCGGAGAATTTTAATCTTTCTAACCTTGCTTTAAAAGGATTTGTTAAAAGATCTAATAAGTTTTGTTATAAAGGCTTAAAACTTAGTAGAAAAGAATAACTTTGTATGTTTTAGGTTTTTTTAATAATAAATAAAATTGTTTAAACTGATTTTGTATTCATGTCTAATGGTTTTATGGGGTTTGAGTTAATAGTTGTTCAGGCGTTCTGGCTTATACTACCAGCGTATATCGCTAATGCTAGTGCTGTCCTGGTTGGCGGTGGACTTCCTATTGATTTTGGTAAAACTTGGAAAGATGGTCGACGTGTTCTTGGTGATGGTAAAACCTGGCGTGGTTTTCTTGTTGGATCCTATGTAGGTGTAACCTCTGGTTTTGGTTTATCTGTAGCTGCTAAATATATAGGTATGAGTGATTTTGCTTTTCTAGGTTTAAATGATTTCATGGGTTTTCCTTATATGATTCCTATTGTTTCTTCGATTTGTTTTGGTGCCCTGTTAGGTGATATTGTGGAGAGTTTTTTTAAAAGACGTATTGGTAAAAAACGAGGAGAGGATTGGATTCTATTTGATCAACTTGATTTTGTACTGGGTATGCTTTTTTTTAGTTTACTAGTATCAAGTTTATTGCAAATACTTGGTTTAACAAGTTATAATTGGTTTATTAAAAGTTTTACTATTTGGCATATCTTGTTTTTATTGTTTGTTACACCGTTTTTTCATTTTTTTGCGAATTTTGTGCATAAAAAAGTTAAAAACTAAAAAACTTCTATTATGAAATAAAATATTTAAAGAAGAGTTGGTTTTAATAGTTTTTTTAGACAAAAAAAGATGCGGAAAAGGGAATAATTTGGAAATGAAAAATACTCAGAGAATATATATGAATGAAGAATTACGACGATGGATTGAGGAGACTCAGCATGAGATTAAAATACATAAAGAAAAAAAGAAAGATGAACCTGTTAGGAAAACAAAGGGTAAATGTGAGATATGTGGTGAGAAAAAAGCTGAACATGTTTGTTTGAAATGTGGTAGAGCTGTTTGTAAATCTTGTTATTTTAAGATTATAGGTATTTGTAAAAAGTGTGTTCCATCTGAGATTGCTAGTAAATGGGATGGGAGTAAACCTGATTGGGAGAAAAAACTTGGTGTTGAATGGATTGGTTAGTTAAGTGCTTTTTTTGTTTTTTTCTTTTTTTAGTCTTTGTCCTTCTAAATATAGTGCTAGCATTGATCTTGCGGTTCTCCAGCTTGACGGGTAGATTGGTACTCCTGCTGATTTTAGATCCCATACTAGGTCTTCGAATTCTCTCCCACCTACCCATGTTGCTAGTATAGGTTTTCTATATGCCTCGTGTAGTTTACGTTCTCTTATCATTTTTAGTATGGCACCTGTGAATTCTCTTGGACGCGCGTATCCTCCATGTACGCTTGCTACGATTACGCCGTCTATGTTTGGATCCTCTAGTAGTATCCTAGTAGCTGCTTCGTATCTATAAAAACCTGCATCTGCTACTAGGTCAACAGGGTTGTTGGGTTTAACTAGGTCTGGTAGTATTTTATCGATTTTTTTATAAGTTTTTTTACTGAGTTTTGGTATGGTTAGTCCGTTTGCTTCACAGGCATCTGTAAGTAGTATCCCTAATCCTCCACCATTTGTTATAATGCCTATACGGTTACCCTGTGCTGGTGGTTGACCTGCGAGTGCCCTAGCCATATCGAAGAGTTCAACTATGTCTCTACAACGTATACCTCCTGCTTGTTTTATCGCGGCGCTATATATTTCATCACTACCAGCCATACTTCCAGTGTGTGATGCTGTTGCACGTGCCCCAGCTTTGCTTCTACCAGATTTTACCACAAGAACTGGTTTGTCACATTTTTTAATAGCGTTCATAAAAGCTCGTCCATCTTTTACACTCTCGATATATAAACCTATAACCTTAGTTTCTGGATCATGTGCGAAATAATCGATGAGATCATCATCGTCTATATCTATTTTGTTTCCTACTCCAATGATTTTTGAAACACCTACGAATTCGCTATTAGCGAGATATATCATTCCTATACCAAGGGCTCCACTTTGACTAATCAACGCAAGGTTACCTTTTCGTGGTACTCCATAAACAAAAGAAGCATCCAGGTTATCCGAGGCGTTTTTAAACCCCATCGTGTTTGGCCCTAGTACACGCATACGTGTCTTTGAATTTTTAATAATCCTTTTTAGTTCATCCTCTAGTTCATGGTTCCCTGCTTCACTGAACCCCGATGAGATAATAATCACGTTTTTCACTTTTTTCTGTACACACTCTTGTAAAATCTGAGGAACAACATCTGCTGGAACAGAGATTATAACTAAATCAATCTCATCAGGAACATTACCAAGTTTCTTGTAACATTTAAGCCCAAGGATTTCTTTCTCCCTGAGATTTATAGGGTATATTCTACATTCATAATCTGAAATTAGAAGATTTTTCAACGCAGCATTACCAATCTTCCTTGAATCCCTGGATGCACCTACAACTGCTATACTCCTAGGTTTAAAAAATGTTTCAAGCTCGTGTTTCATAAAACATCACAACACCAAATACACAACATCCATCAAAGACTTCATTTTTTCCCATATAAAATACTGAAACACATAATTGTCAATCAATTATATAAAACTCATAGTTCAAAATCTAAAAATATTTTAACAATACTTATCTTACTTTTCCCAGCGAAGTTAAACTTAGTAATGTTTACCATGTAGATATATATCTAAAAACTAAAAAAATATATGATTAATCTGAAATGTATTTTTTCATAACCATGATAACCTCTTCACTGTTTTCTGCTTTACAATAATCATTTAATATATCTCTATTCAACTCCAAAAAATGAGGGCTCCATTTATAAAGACTTAGTAATTCCCCCGCATGACGTTGTTCACCAAGGATATAAAGTGAAGCAGCGAAAGCCTCTAATGTTGTGAGCTTGAATGGTTTACCATAGTTCACAGGATTTGCAGCTAAAAGAAACGGAAGTGCACGAGAATAATTTATTCTATCTAGATATTCAAAACTTGTATCAACAGTTTTCCATGAACAATCAAGAGCGAGTAAACCATTTCTCTCTGCAATTTTCAAATCCTCCCTGGACAGACTTTTCTCAGCTAAAGGGTTTAACAAAACCAAGTTCCTAGGTAACCTTCTAATGTTTTTCTCAAGTTTTACAAAACCAAAACGAGCAAGCTTCCTAGCTGTACATTTACGAGGGTCATCCTCCCCTGTATGATAAACATACAACCTAATTCTGTGTTTCATTTTTCATCAACAAATAAATCAAAAACAAAATGACCTATACCTGGTGCATAAGATTTCACTTTTCTATATTTCAAAAGATACACCTTTTTATTATACCTAACAGCTACTTTTTGTACAACCTGCATAAGAGCACCTGGTACAATTTTTTCAGAATATTTCTCATGAAAATGGATAAAACCAGTATTATTTCGAAGGGAATCAAAAGCAACAGTTAAAAAACCCTCTGTACCATCAATATAACCCATGATAACTCTATCAGCAACACCCCGTGGTGCGACTTTTTTATTATCGCCAAAAACTGGTTCAACAATATCTACCACATTATTCAATACAATGTTTTGACATAGATAATCATATGCGACAGGGTTTTTTTCACAAGCGAAAATCTTCTTAGGTTTACTATAAACCGCCATTGGAATAGAAAAATAACCAATACCTGCAAACAAATCAACAACTACTTCATCTCTCCTAGATATATTTGCCATACGAATCCGTTCATCCATGTTACCAGAGGAAAACATAACCTTCTGAGGATCAAGTTTAAAACGGATACCATTCTCTTTGTGTATAGTCTCAGTATCCTTACAACCATAAACAACTTCTACATTTGGTTCTCTAAACTCTCCAGAAACACCACCGATGTCGTTCAAAACTGTTCTACATTTTAACACACTACTATAAACCCTTCCTATAACATCCTGGTATCTCAGCAATTCTTCATCTAGTTTCAATATTAACACGTCACCGATTTTCTCCCATTTACAGGGTAAACTATCAATCAAAAAACCTGGGATTTCATTGTTGAGTATTTTTTTAATGTTTTCAAATGGCTGCATCATCAATTTTCAAAAAAAACTAGATAACTTGAATAACTATTAAAATCTTCATCCCTAAAAAAATAGTTTTAACAGAGTCTCTCTTAGCAACCCTTTTTATCCTCATATATATTCATGTTTTTCAACAAAAAATGAATCTTTTTCCATATAAACCTCGTAAAAACCAGATAGCGATAATGCAAACAATTAAAAACACTTTAGATTCAAATAGAAATCTTGTATTTGAATCTGGCACTGGCTCTGGTAAAACCATTTGTTGCCTGACCTCCACCATTGAATATGCTCTTGAGAATAATAAAAAAATTATCTATACAACACGGACAAACGCGCAACAACAACAAGTGATACATGAGTTAAGAATGATGCGTGATAAAAATAAGGAGTATAAAGATAAAATTTTTGGAGTAGGCATGCAAGGTAGAGCAAACATGTGCCTCCTCGCTAGGAACAATCCAGAGTTTAAACACGGGACATCTGAAGAACTTTCAAGGTTTTGCTCATATGAAAAGAAAAAAGCAAAATCCAATAATCCAAAAAAAGGGTGTACATATTATAGAAATTTCCTAGTAGATGATGAAAAAACTACTAAAACTCTTCAATGGGTTAAAGAACATCTTCCTACTGCAGAAGAATTTATTGAATACTGCGAACAAGAAAAACTATGTCCATATGAAATCAATAAATTGTTAATACGTGACTCCCCACTAATTGTAGTACCATACATCTATGTTTTTGACCCTATAATACGCAACATGCTTTTCGACTGGCTACACGTTTCTGAAAAAGACATCATATTAGTCGTTGACGAAGCACATAACTTACCCAACTACATCAGAGATCTCTACTCTATTCAACTCACTACTTATATGCTAAACAACTCCTTATTAGAAACAGAAAAATATGGTGACCCTTCAATAGTCAACGGTCGCTTCACAGTCTCCAATTTATGTAAAACCTTAATAGAAATCATTAGAGACTTACGAGACACCTACGTCTACGGACTCCTTGAAAACAGCATACAATATGAAAACAATAGAAATATAGATGCTTTCCTCCCATCACATGAATTTGAAACAGAAATACTATCACGCTTATCGATCACTAGTAAAACATTACACGATATAATAAATGATTTAATCGCATTTGGTGAAAAAATCCAGGAATACCGTGAAAAAGAAGAAAAACTACCGCGATCCTATCTTCATAAACTCGGTGTATTCCTAGACACATGGATTAACCTAGAAATGAATCAATATACTAAACTAATCGTAGATGCAAACAATGGTAAAAACCCACGAGTTGAAGCATACTGTCTAGATCCCTCTATTGGTACCAACATTATCAAAGAGTTTCATTCATCTATTCACATGTCAGGTACACTTGAACCCCTTGAAGAATACCGTGACTCTATAGGTTTAGATGTTGATACTGAATTAGTCGCCTATCCTTCTCCATTCCCCGTGGAAAATAGAAGAATATTTTTTGTAAAGGATGTAACAACAAAATATGATGAAATAACACGTGATAAAAAAATCATCGACAAAATGAGCAGCTACATAACCAATATCTGTAATACCTTCCCAAGGAACACTATGGTTTTTTTCCCTAGTTTTAATATTATGTCCATGTTCAGGAGAAATAGTGATCTAAAAAATATTCATCGATGTGTATTGTTTGAGGAACAAGAAATGTCTCAAATAGCTCTCATGGATCTTGTTTCTGAATTCAAAGAACATGGTTCTCTGGGAAACAATGGCGCTACCTTGTTCTCTGTAATGGGTGGACGTATAAGTGAGGGGATGGATTTCCCAGCTGAACAACTAGAGATAGCTGTAATAGTAGGTATACCCTATCCTAAACCAACAGCTCGGCAACGAGGATTGCAAAGGTATTATGATCTTAAATTTAGAAAAGGCTGGGAATACACTGTCGAGGCGCCTACTGCTAGGAAACTATTACAATCCCTTGGACGTCTTATTCGTGATGAGAAAGACCGTGGAGTAGCTGTAATCCTTGATCGAAGGATAACACGTTTTAAAAAATATATTAAAGATTTGCAGGAATCGAAAAACATAATACATGATATCAACAACTTCATTAATCAATAAAAAAAATTGGGATGTTTTTTTATTCTGGTAGAAAATTAGGTATGCCATCCTCAATAGGATAAACTTTATTACATTTTTTACAAGTGAAACTACCCTTAAATATCTCCTCTTTATTTTCTTCTTCAACCCGTAGTTCTAAATCCCCTTTACAAACAGGGCAGCAGAGTATATCAATTATGTCTTTTTTCAAAAAAACATCACCCCTCCAATAGATACATAGCTCTTTTCATACCAACATCAGGATCCCATATAAAAACCCAGTCGTCTTCACTGTTTTTACGTCCCTCTTCAATACTTTGCATGAAGTTTTTCACCTGCGAATCCATCATATCAGCCTGATGAACAATCATTGCTTCAACAGTTTTCGGCATACGGGGGCTACCATACTCATAACGACCATGGTGACTAAGGATAATATGACATAGTTTATCCTCAAGGTTTTTATCAAAATCTTCTCCTTTGCTCCGGAGTTCTTCTATTTTTTCACGTACCCATCGGTCGCCTAACACGATATGACCGATAAAGTTTCCCTCATCTGTTTTTTCAATAGCTGCTCTTGTTTTGTATTCTTTTATCTTACCAATATCATGAAGTATAGCACCGGTGAGTAATAAATCCCTATTTATCCCAGGGTACATTTCACTAATGTTTTTACAGAGACGCACAACACCAACAGTATGTTCAAGGTTTCCACCAACATAGTTATGATGATGAGTAATAGCACTAGGGGTATGAGTGAAATCTTTAACAAAACCTGGGTCGTCAAAAAACAGTTTTAAAAGATTACTAAGTTGTTTATCTTCAACTTTTTTTATATCCTCTTTGAGAATTTCTAATAACTCTTTTATCCTATGTTCATCTAATGAGGGGATAAAATCATCAACATCATACTCATTAGGGTTACATCTCCGTATACCACCAGTTGATTCATTAATAGATATCTGAGGTTTATCCTCATAAATCTCAACGTTACCTAGTCGTACTTGTACGACATCTCCTACTTTAAAACTATCATAAAGCCTTTTAACACGGTCTTTATTCTCACCACCCCAATATTTTACATTAATCTCACCAGTTTTATCAGTTACAACCAATCCAAACCATGTACCACGTTTATACGGTCGAGGAGGGTTTTTGATCTTCACAGCATAAATATCATTAACAACATCACCCTCACGTAAATCCTCAATAAACTGTTCTTTTTTACGTTTACCGGTGTCAGCCTGAATCATGGTTTGTTCATCCTTTTTTTTATCATAGTTATAGATGTCTACCATAGTATATTTACTCCCCCCTAAAAAAAGGGTGAAATTAAATACTATTATTTTTTTCTGCTATACTTTTCCAAGTTTATACATTTTTCCTTTCAAATTGTAACAAAACCTTTATCACAAACTTATAAAATAAAACAATAAATTATAAAAAATAACAAATAAAAACTTTGGTGGTTTAATTTTATCCACCTACTATACATTTTCATAATATTAGTAAAAATGATAACTATAAAAACATGCAACACTACAAGAAGACCAGAGGAAAAGTTTTCCTTTCTGCCTTCTTTTTTTTATATTTTTTTCAAAACCTGATATTCTTTTCCTTCCTCAACCATTCTAATATTACCAACTTCTAATTTTTTAAACAACTCAGGATGCTCAGTATGGATAGGATACAACTCCAAAGGTTTTACCTTACGTATCAACTCCCGTAGATCATCCCCCAGTATATGACCTGAACAATGTGCTTGCACAAATCTTAGTTTAAAAAAATTTATCCAGTTCATCATACGATCATATGATATTTCCATCTCTTCATTAAAGGGTTCAGATAATGAATGAATATAGATTCCACCATTTGGTTTCAGATCAATTAGTTGATTGAAATAATAAAAATTTAGGACAACCATGTACTGACTAGGTTTTTTAACAATTTCTTCAGCCGTGACAACGTTAGGGTAATTCAACCGTTTTTTGATGTACCACTCATTGTAATCCTCATTAATATACGTCCCTGTGAGACGTTTAGGTTTTAATAGTAATATGTTTTCATCTCTGCTATCTGGCACTTTTAATTTTTTATCTTTATGATATTTTTCAAGGAAACAAGCATGTTTAAAACTTATTACTAGTTTTTTGTCTAGTTGTCTCGCGATTTTGTAAAAAGTCGTGAAACGATCAACATCTTTAAAGTTAAAATCAACGATTGATAATTTCTTATTCCCCTTTATATTTTTAATTGACTCGTTGTATACCCCCTGCTCTGACTCGTTTGTAGTACCAACATCGATCCTTGTACCTTCAGTTATCATCGCTACAGGTTTACTCTCTAATGCTTTCTCTATGAAATCCTCCGTCATCTCAGCATGTAAACCATGCATCCTAAGATCGCCTGTATATACTATTGGACCCTGTGAGGTATGTATTATAAAACCGTAAGCACCAGGGACACTATGATCAACATGAATAGGTTCTATCTCAAGTGAATCAATTTTTATTTTATCATCTGTTCTAAAAGTATGAAAAATTCGTTTTATAGGAGGGTTTCTATATTCATTTTTGTAAATCGGTCTTTTTTTATAGTTTAACACCTCGCTTTCAATACTACGTTGTGACTGTTCTTCTATTGCTTCAAGTAGATGTTTACATGTTTCACCACAATATATAGGTATATCTTTATGTAGAAAAGAAACATAGTTTGCATGATCAGCATGTGCATGAGACAACACTACTCCTTGTATTTCTGGTTCCTCTGGTTTCCTACCATAATGTTCCAGGAGATCATCTCTATAAATCCCTTTAATATCCGGGATGAGCTGCATGGTTAAGAAATCCCCGATGCCGTTAGCTGATCGTGGTGTTAGATATTCCTCGAAAAACATTCCTCTTCTTTTAAAACTCATACCGAAATCTAGGAAAATCTTTGTATCATTATCTTCTAGGAGGATTTTGTTTCCACCTATTTCGTTTACTCCCCCATAAAACGTTAACTTTACCAGTTTTATCACCAGAATAGTCTTTTGAACAATAATAGGGTAAATAAATTTTATTACATAATCAGTAGTTCGGCAAGTGGATGAGAGATGATGGATGTTGATAGCTCAACAACATCTATTCTTTTGTATAACTAGCTCATTACCACTTACCAGAAAATGAATAAAAGTAAACGT
>Ga0190360_1001679_pt1 | contig 11227 bp, 7 predicted proteins | sample 48721834_MG_FD_161271 | JGI IMG/M metagenome (GOLD analysis project Ga0190360, IMG submission 161271) | Hydrothermal vent microbial mat bacterial communities from Southern Trench, Guaymas Basin, Mexico - 4872-18-3-4_MG | ecosystem: Environmental > Aquatic > Marine > Hydrothermal vents > Microbial... | reverse complement strand
AATTCATTAAATGATTTTGAAGAAGTCTTTAATGATATTCCCCTTGATCAAGTATCGACAAGTATGACAATAAATGCTCCTACGGTTGTCCTTCTAGCAATGTATATTGCCGTTGGAGAAAAACAAGGAGTACCGCAAGAAAAATTAAGGGGAACTGTTCAAAATGATATCTTAAAAGAATATGTTGCTCGAGGAGCTTATATTTTTCCCCCTAAACATGCACTCAGACTTACTGCCGATGTTATAGAATATTGTTCTAAATATCTACCTAAATTTAATACTATAAGCATCTGTGGCTATCATATTAGAGAAGCAGGTTCTGATGCTGTTCAAGAAATTGCTTTTACGCTCGCTGATGGTATTGCTTATATAAATGAGGTATTAAAGCGAGGAATTAAAATCGATGATTTTGCTCCAAGGTTGTCTTTTATGTTCTGTACTCATAATTATTTTTTCGAAGAAATAGCAAAATTACGAGCTGCTAGAAGATTATGGGCTAAAATTATAAAAGAAAAATATAATGCTAAAGATCCAAATTCTTATAGGTTAAGATTTCATACCCAAACTGCTGGCGGAACATTAACTGCGCAACAACCTGAGGTGAATATTATCCGAGTAGCAATACAAGCGTTAGCTGCTATTTTAGGAGGGACACAATCACTACATACCTGTGGATATGATGAAGCATTAGCAATTCCTACTAAAGAATCTGTCAGGCTTTCACTAAGAACCCAACAGGTTATAGCTTATGAAACAGGTATTCCTGATGTGGTCGACCCGCTTGGTGGGTCATTTTATATCGAATATTTGACATCGAAATTAGAAGAAGAAGCAATGAAATATATTAATGAAATTATTAAGATGGGCGGAATGCCTAACGCCATAGAACAAGGATATATTCAGGAAAAAATACAAGAAAATGCATACAGATTTCAACAAAGAATTGAAAATGGTACCGATAAAGTAATTGGTATAAACATATTTAAGACCGATGAAGAACCCAAATTAAATGTTTTTGAATTGGACATGGACATCGAAAAAAGAGCTATTGAATCATTGAACGAGTTAAAAAGAAACCGCGATGAATCTCTTGTAGAGAAAAACCTAAAGAAACTAAAAGAAATAGCTCAATCAGATGAAAATATTATGCCTATCATGATTGAAACAGTAAAATCTTATGCTACTATTGAAGAAATTTGTAATATATTAAGAGAAGTTTTCGGTGAATATCAAGGTCCTAAAACTATTTAACCTAATTTAATTCAAAATTTTCTAAAATTTAAAATAAAATAAACCACTATAGTTTTATTTGGTCTCTAAAATATGATATCTTCTTTTTAAAAAAATGATTATTCCCAAAACCTCTTAAATAAAGTTTCAGTGTTATTAGTTCAATAAGACATTTATTATCCAATTAACTAAATTAAATATGAATTAAAAAATGGTAATAAAAATGAAAAGGAATGTACTAACTATTATTGTTCTAATAATTTTATTCGGTGCATTTGTCCCTTATTTAATTGCAATTAGCAATATTATGCTTAAAAATAATCTAATAAATCATAATGCATCCATTGATATAGTAAAAAATAATAATAGTAATCGAATTTGTTTAGACTCTAATATGGTCGTAATATCTAACATCAATTCAGCTCAATTAAATGGGACTACTCTCGAAAGTATTGCTTTTATCATTTCCTTTATAATTGGAATTGAAATATCAAATTATCCGTTTTTAAGTGAAGAGCAAAAAGAAAATCTACAACAAAATACAAGATCAGCTATTTTTACAATAATTTCTAATAATGAAGGTATTCACTTACGCGAAATATGTCGATTATTAAATAAAAAAATGGGCGTTATTCAGTATCACCTTCAAGTCCTGGAAAATTGTAATTTAATTACTTCAATTAAAGATGGGCGTTATAGACGATTTTTCACAAATAAAACAAACCTCAGAAATTATTCCAATAAAATAATTGTTTCCCTTACTAGACGAGAGACGACTTCTAAACTCCTTGAAAGTATTTATAAACATAATGGAACTGGAATTTTTCATAAAGAATTAGCGCATGAAGTGGGTATATCTTCCCAAGCAATAACATGGCATATTAAAAAATTACTTAATGAAAATATAATTAGAAGCGAGAAAATTGGTAGGCAAAAGAAATATTTTATTGTAGATGAGTATCTTGATTTGTTAAAAAATTTTATAGAAGAAAATTAACTCTAATTTTTTATTAATTATTCTTTATGTTATAATCTTGGTATTTTTAAACTCAATTATAAATGTTATTATTTCAAATTTATTAATAAATTAACAAAGAATAGTCCATTTAATATGTATAATAAATAAAAAATAAAAATAATAAGTTTATGTCTTTTTGTAATGGTCTAAATTCTCATGAATAAATTTTACAACGTCTGGAATTAGTGTACCTGGCCCATAAACATTGGCAGCCCCAATTTCTTTGAGTTTCTCAAAATCTTTAGAAGCTATAGCGCCCCCTACTAGAATCATAAAGTTATTTTTTGCACCTTTTTCTTTCAAGAGGTCTACTACTTGTTGTGTGTATGCAAAATGTGCGCCAGAATGGATACTAAGACCAATAATGTTAACATCTTCTTGAATTGCTGTTTCAACAATTTGTTGTGGGCTCTGAAATCCTCCAAATATAATTTCCATACCTGCATCTCTTAATCCTTGTGAAACAACTACTATACCTCTCCAGTGTCCATCTGCTCCAGGTTTTGACATTAATACTCTTATTTTTTCATTATTCACTTCTATACACCTTTTAAATTACAATAGGTGGTTCCCAAACGCCCCAAATTTCACGATATATATTACATACTTCACCTACCGTTGCACCTGCTCTTGTAACTTCCATTACTACTGGTAATACATTTTCTCCCTTTTCGCATACTCTTCTCAATTTATCTAATAATTCCTCAACTTTTTTGTTGTCTCGTCTTGCCTTTAATTTTTTTATTCTTTCCTGTTCAATTCTTACTGCTTCAGGATTTGTTCTATAGATGTTTTCAAAATGTTCCTCTTCCATTTTAAATAGGTTTACTCCTATAACTTTCTCGGTGCCTTCTTCTATCTCTTTCTGTCTTTTTCTAAATGCTTCTGCCATTTCGCGATAGAGCCAACCAGATTTTAATGCCTTGACTATTCCTTTACCTTCATCCAATATTCTATCTAAGTATTTCCATACTTTTTCTTCGATAGTATCTGTTAGCCACTCAATATAATATGAACCTGCAAGTGGGTCAATTGTATTTCCGATTCTAATTTCCTCTTGAATTATTTGTTGAGTTCTCAGAGCTAATAGGACAGCTTCTTCGCTAGGTAAGCATATTGCTTCATCAAAACTATTTGTATGCATACTCTGACAACCGCCAAGAGCTGCTTCAAGTGCTTGATAAGCTGTTCTAATTATATTTACATGTGGTTGTTGTTGAGTTAATGAACTTCCTGCAGTTTGGATATGAAATCTAAATTGATAACTTCTAGGATTTTTTGCATTATACTTGTCTTTCATTAATTTATACCAAATACGCCTTGCAGCTCTATATTTAGCTATTTCTTCAAAGAAGTCTTTATGAGCAGCTAAATGAAATGCCAATCTATTAACAAAACTATCTATTTCATATCCTCTATTAATCATCTCATCTATATGTGCAATTGCATTACTAAACCCAAATGCAAGTTCCTGAATTGCGTCTATTCCGCCTTCTCTATAGTTATATGTCGTAAAATTAATAGGATGCCATTTAGGTACATTTCCTTGTGCAACTGTCCATTCTATTAAATCACATGCCAACTTTAATAGATATTTCGGCTCAACATTGTGGTATGGGACATATCCAACTGTCATTGTAAGGATATCATTTTGACAGGTGCCCATAACTTTTTTTAAATCAATACCTTTTTCCATGCACATATTAAAATACATACTGCATATTGGTGCTGAGGAAAAGGGCTCAACTACGAGTGCGACACTAATTTTATCAATAGGAAGGTCTTTTGTTAAGGCATACATACTATCAATACAATATAATGGTACTCCCGCTGTACCAACTTCTGGAGAACATCTTGGATCATCTGGATCTAATCCATTAAAAGTTAATGCATCAACAGCTGCACTAAACCCCGTTTCTCCTTGTTCAAGTAAAAATTTCCATCTTTTATTAGTATCTTCAGGTGTACCAGTACCACTAAATAATCTTATTGTCCAATAACGTGTACGATACATTGTTGAATAAACTCCACGTGTGAATGGCGGCTCTCCGGGGAAACCCACGCTTTTCAAATAATCATGATTCCTAATATCTACTGGTGTATATAACTCTTTAACTGGGATCCCAGAAAATGTCCTAAACTCATCTTCTCTTTGTTTTGTATCACTAATTCTAGTCTCCCATTCCTGTACTCGCTTTTCAATCTCTTTTATTTTTTCTTGATCGAACAAATTGACCATCTCCTTTTTTAAGAATGTGATCTTTTTTTCATTTAAGTTATTATGTCTTAAATTACTATTAAATTTCAATATATTAAAATTTTTTATATACAATTGATTTTGGAATGTATTTATTAATAATTCGATTTGTAATAAATTTCTTAAATATCTAAATACTATAATCAGCACTACAACTTATAAAAATTAAAGTAATATTCTCCACGCTACCATTAAAAACATTAAAAATAATAAAATTATAGAAATTAAAGTAAAAATTCAATTATTTATACTAATTTAGCGCCACACCATTTACAGTGCTTCCAATTTGGTCTTACATGATTTCCACATCGAGGACACTTAATATATGAATGTAATTTTTGTACTTCTTTTTCGGGTTTGGGTGTTGCAACATCTTTGATTTTAGCCCCACAATACTTGCAAAATACCCAGTTTTGATTAATTTTTTCCCCACATTCTGGACATATTAATTTATCTTTTAAGTCCTCTTTACTCTTTAATATAATTTTTCCTCTAAACTTAAATACTAATATAGGAAACTCTTTTTTTAATGCAGCCCTTGATGTTTTCGTTATTTTCTGGTCAAAATAAACCAAATTTTCATCATCATTAATTATTATCTCAAAAAATTCTCCACATGCTGGACAATAAGACAAATCCTTAATTGAATTGATAAAATGTTCCATATGAAATGGCATACCACAGTTTAAACAAGCAACAACATTATCTCCTGGTACAATTTTGTTTTTACAAGCTAAGCAAATTAAATTGATGGATACTCTATTTAATTCTTTATCAATTATTGATAATTTTGCATAAAATTTTTGGTTTAATATGTCAAATTCCTCATCAGAAATATCTGAAACTAATTTTTGTAATTGTAGACCATTCAATATATCTATTATTAAGTTTCTTCTACTCATTAATTCAATTAAATTCATCAATTTATTATATGTCTGCGGTTCAGATAAATATTCTTCCAAGCTCAATTTTACCCTTGCTTAATTTTATTAATTTCAATATTGTCCAAAAAAAACATCCTACTTTTTAATGAAATTCTTCAATTAAAAATTTAATGCTTATTCTTTATGAAAAATTGAATAAATGCCCTTTTAATTTGTTTTTGAAAACGATACAAAAAACCTTTAAAACGCTATGCACTCTTTATAGTATATATCGTATTCCTTTTTTAATATATTCATAAAAAACTATTTATAATTTCAATAAATATTATTCAGCCAATCATCAATTCTGTTTTGATGATTTTTAGTTATTTAATAATAATGGATGAATTTTGTTCATAAGTAGTAATAATCTTAAAAAATAATATATTTGTCAATAAGAAATACAATAATCAATAAATTTAAATTCATCCCAATTTAATTTATTTCAATTGAAGGATATAAGAAAAATTAGGGTTAGTAGCGCAGCATGGATAGCGCGACGGACTTCTAATCCGTAGGTCGCAGGTTCAAAACCATAATCCGCTATGGGTTATAGGGAATATCCTGCCTAACCCGCCACTTTACTTACTTCTTGAATTAAGGGCTCGTGGCCTAGTGGATATGGCACAAGCCTCCTAACTTTTATCTGGAGATAGCTTGTAGTCGTGGGTTCAAATCCCACCGAGCCCGTATCACCTATATATTATCAAACTGACAAAATTCTTTTTGTTACATTAATATTTCTTCTTCAAAATTATTTTGTTTCGTAAATACAATTTTTATTTTTATTGATTGAATTTTTTGATCATATTTTTTCGATAGAAATAATTATATTCCCCAATTAAAAGTATCTTTCAATTATTTGAATATTTAAGTTCAAATGTAATGATAAAAATGGACAAATCAATATCGGAAAATAAGAATTTAGATAATATCAATATTACCCAAAAGACTAAGAGAATGGATTGGAGAATCGAGTTAATAAGAATACCCGCAATACTTGCTGTAGTCATAGTACATATGCAGTTAGAATCAGGTTGGATTAATGGTTCAACTATGCCACAAAATTTTATCTTATATATTGCTATGGCTATGTTCATGTATGCTTCAGGATTTGTTCAGGGTTTGAAAAATGAGTTTAGTAATCCTGGAGATATAAATAAAAAGAGTTATTTTAAATATATCAAAAAGAGGTTTTTAAAATTATATATTGGTTATTATTTGGCTTTTGGTACTGTATTTTTGTCTCGATTATTTGCTTATTATATTATAAATAAGCCATTTCCACTAATATATACCCCTTGGTCCCTATTTTTAGATCTGACCGGGACTTGGGGTTTATTTACCACATGTGGTTGCGGGGGTATTTGGCCTCCAGGGTGGTTTATATGTGCAATTTTTATGATATCATTAATTTATCCTTTTTTAAGAAGGCTTAGTTCTATTAATAAAATTTATATTTATGTAGTTATGGCAATCGCAATTGTGATGAGAATAATCTTAGCAATTACATTATATAATCCAGCGTATTTCTTTCCCTTCTCTTGGATAACTGAATTTTCTATTGGAATGTTATTTGGGAAATGGTCTGACTCAACTGGGGGACCTCCAGTCGTTTCAAAACGATATCAAAAAGTTATAATCAAATTAGGGGCACGAGTCTGGCCAATGTACTTGTCTCATATAGTACCTATTGTATGGATATCATATCTTGCTGGATTTTGGGAATTTTTTATAATATTCATAATTATTTTCCCATTGACAGAACTTTTTCATAGAATATTAATCATCATCAACAAAAAAATAAAGAAAATAATTTAAGACCTGTTATAAAAACATTGATTTAAATGGTTTTGCAATGTCAACCCTACAAATTTTTAATAAAGAAACTAAAAAAGAAATTAAGAAAGATTGGCGAATAGAACTAGCTAGATTAATTTCTATTGTCATAATTATAATTTATCATATATTAATATTTACCAATTGGGTTGATATAAATAATTGGTACCAAACATGGCCCATTGTAGTAGCAATTGGTTGTTTTATGTATTGCTCGGGAAATGTCCATGGTCTTAAAAAAGAATTTAATGAACCAGGCTCATTATCTATTTCAAATTATTTAAATTTTGTAAAAAAAAGATTTATTCGATTATACTTTGGGTACTATCTTGGGTTATTCATGGTTTTTATTATAAAATACATTTGTGGAAAACTTCCTGTAATAACACCATTTTCTCTCTTTTTAGATTTAACAAGCCTATGGCCATTAATTACAGGAAATAGCGGCGGTATATGGCCCGAAGGCTGGTTTATTTGTGATATTTTCATATTATCATTAATTTATCCATTATTAAGACGTCTAAAAAAACAATACTTGAGCATTATAATTATTGTTGTACCTATTTTTCAAATTATGATTATGTTTTCACCATTTTATAAATTTGCATATTTTTTCCCTTTTTTCTGGACAACTGAATTTATTATTGGCATGCTTTTTGGAGATAATAGGTCTAAACATATTGGAATACCAGTTGTCAATGGTCAGATTAAAAAAATAATTGTAAAAATGGGTAATAGAGTATGGCCATTATATCTTGCACACATGGCTCTAATATCAATTCTACCTTTATTTGCTCCATGGTGGATGTGTGTGTCGTTAATTCCTTTTATTCTCTTATTGACTGAAGGCTATTATCACTTATTGAACAAAATTTATAATTTAACCGGATATGGATATAGCACTCTAAAAGCCCAAAAAAGACCAAACTAACCATAAATAACAAAAATATATGATTTTGATTGGTCATTGAGAAAAAAATAAAAGTATCTTATAATATTTTCACCTTGTTATAAAAGTAATAATGATATACACTATAATTTTACCTAATTTTTAATAAATTATATTTACATTAAGTTATTTTTAATTTTTTAATTATAAAATAAAAAAAGGTTATAGTTATCCCCACACAATTAGTTAAAAATATTTTAAAATTTAATCGCTTAATAAATTTTAAATGCAATTTAATGAATTTTTTTAATGTTAAATATTTCTAATAATAAATCTCGTTAAAAAAGATAAAACAAAATAAAAATAAACGATAGAAAGGGTCAATAATGACTAATCCTATTGAAGAGTTAATTAAACAAATTGAAGATATAATTAAAAAATTTCTTGAAGACAAGGGAATATTAGAATATATAAGTGATTTTGGGATAAAAGAATCGCCACAAATGAAGTTTGGCGATTATAATACAGCAATATGCTTTAGGATAGCAAAAATATTGAAGGAACAACCCAGAAATATAGCCAAGATGTTAATTGATTCTATTAATTTGAGAAATTATAATCTTATTAAAGAAGTTAAGAATGAAAATGGTTATGTGAATTTTTTTATCAATTATACTGAATTTAATTTTCTCGTTTTAAAAACTATTAATGAAATGGGTTCTAATTATGGTAGATTAGAGAATATTGATAAAGATAAAAAAATCTTGATTGAACATACTTCTGTCAATCCTAACAAGCCATGGCACGTAGGGCATGCTAGAAACGCGATTTTAGGTGATACAATTGCAAGATTGTATAAGAAGGCTGGATATAATATAGAAGTTCAAAATTATATTGATGATACTGGAAAACAGGTCGCTGATACTTTATTTGCCATGGATTATTTTGGTTTTGATGGTTTACCTAATGATAAGAGAATTGATCATTGGATGGGAAAAATATATGTGGATATTTATAAATTAATGGACGAGCTCCAATCAAAAATTAAAAAATCGAAAGAATTAGGAGAAAAAACAACCAATTATGAAGATAAATTGAATGAAATTATTAATGGTATTGAAAATAAAATAAAATTAGTTGAAAAAGGGATATATAGAAATATTGTAGAGAAGTGTGTTAAGGATCAATTAAAAACTGCCTTTAAATTAAGAATTTTTTACGACCTACTCAGCTGGGAAAGCGATATTGTAAGAGCTGGACTTTTTAATGAATCTCTTAATATTATTAAAAAAAGTAAATATGTTCAATATGTTGAGGAAGGAAAATTAAAAGGTTGTCTTACAATTCTTATTGATAAATATCTGGAAGATAACCCTAATGATAAAGAAACTCGAAAATTATTTTATGGTATGTCTGAACCAAATAAAGTATTGCTAAGATCAGATGGCACTTCTACCTATGTAGCAAAGGACATCGCCTATCAGATGTGGAAATTTGGTCTATTGAAGAAAAACATGAAATATAAATTATTTATAAATCAACCAAATGGACAACAATTATGGACAACTGCTCCTGATGGAGAAACTAATGATAAATTTGGGCATGCTGATAAGATTATAAATGTAATTGGAATGGAACAAATGTATGAACAATCTTGTGTTGCTATTTCATTAAAAATAATGGACTTTAATGAATATTATAAAAATTCATATCATCTAGGATATGCTCATGTTAAGCTAAAAGAAGGTAGAATGAGTGGTCGAAAAGGTATTTGGACTGCGACTGATGATATAATTAATGAAACTATTTTAAGGGCTAAAAATGAAATACAAAAAAGAAGAATTGATTTCCCTGAAGATAAACTCGAAAAGACGGCAGAATCCATAGGCATAAGTGCCATCCGATATGCTCTAATTAATCAAAATCCAACTAAAGAAATCATTTTTGATTGGGATACTGTTTTAAATTTTGATGGAGATGCAGCCCCTTATTTACAATACGCTTATGCAAGAACTGCAGGAATCTTAAGAGAAGCTAAAAAGCGCAATATTTCATTTTCAAAAAAGAATTTAAAAACTGTATCTAAATTAATTACTCATGAAGAATTAATATTAATAAAAAATCTTGGTCTATATCCTCAAATTATTGAAAATTGTATAATAAACTATGATCCAAGTATTCTTACTCAATTTACTTATAATTTAACACAAATTTTTAGCAGATTTTATACAAAGTGTCCTATTTTACCTACAAAGGATATCGAGCTAAGAGAAGCCAGATTAATTTTGGTCGAATCATTTCAAACGGTATTAAAATCTATTTTTGATGTGCTAGGAATTGATATTTTAGAAAAAATGTAGATTTAATATAAATAACAATTAATATTTAAATTTATACGCTATTTATTATTTATAAACCTTAAATCCCAGATTTTTTTTATTAAAATCATTAGATGTCCCCATAATTTCCTTAATGGTGGGGTTTACCCGTTATATTTACATAAATTTTTTGTAAAAATTTCTACTTTTTCAGTTTTTTATAATTAGAAAAAATATTAGACTTGAGATCATTTAAAATTGTAAAATGATTAGATCTATAAATAAGAATTAAGAAAAAAGAAAATGATGGACCTGGCAGGACTTGAACCTGCAATCGCTGGCTTACTTCCTTATATTTTTTTATATTATTAGTCCGAAGGCCAGTGCCTTCTATGGATAGCTTTTAAGCCACAATCCATTGGGCCACAGGTCCTCTAAATCTTTAGATAGGTAATATTCAGTTAATAAATAAACAAATTATAGTTTTTAAATGTTTTCAATATATAGATAAATATTATTTGTGGTAATTTATTTTAGACAATCAATTTTATCTTTAATTATTTGAACATTAATTTAATAAAGAGCTAAATGAGATTTACCTTACATTACTATTTTTTCTAAAAATTACAAATGACCGATATTTTGTTATAAAAAAAACACAAATTTGATAAGTTATTTATATTATATTTCTATTAAAATTTAAAAGTTTATGATATTTAAAATGTACAAGGAAAAATAGAGAACGAAGGTCTA
>Ga0190360_1001678_pt1 | contig 11231 bp, 9 predicted proteins | sample 48721834_MG_FD_161271 | JGI IMG/M metagenome (GOLD analysis project Ga0190360, IMG submission 161271) | Hydrothermal vent microbial mat bacterial communities from Southern Trench, Guaymas Basin, Mexico - 4872-18-3-4_MG | ecosystem: Environmental > Aquatic > Marine > Hydrothermal vents > Microbial... | reverse complement strand
TGCCCCAACATATTGATGTTCAAAAGATTCTAGATTTGATTCCACCAGAAAAAGACGTTGACGCGCTTTCCGGCAAACCCTTTGTTTTATCACCAGTTTTGGAGGGGGTGCTGGAATTGCTGAAAGAATACAAAATAGATCTTAAAGGCAAAAAGGTGGGGGTTATCGGCAGAGGAAGACTGGTGGGTAAACCGGTTGCCGCTTGGCTTTTAAAACAAGGCATTAAGGTTTTAGAAAATGTCGAAGGGGCTGACGTTATCATTTCCGGGGTGGGCAAGCCCGGATTTGTTATTAACGGCAATATGATAAAAGAGGGGGCAGTAGTAATTGATGCCGCAGGAGACATAGATTTTGACAGCGCGGTAAAAAAGGCAAGTTACATCACTCCCACCCTTGGAGGCGTAGGCCCTATGACGGTCGCCATGGTTATTAAGAACCTTGTTATTTTAAACAATGTTTACCCGACCAAATTTATGGGTTAAAATAATTTTGTATGAAGTATAATCCACAAAGAATTGAAAAAAAATGGCAGAAAATTTGGGAGAATTCTGGAATTTACAAAACTCCCGATAAGACCAAAGGCAGGGAGAATTTTTACCATCTGGTGATGTTTCCTTATCCTTCGGGCGACCTTCATATAGGACATTGGTATAATTTCGCCCCCGCTGACGTTTACGCTCGCTTCAAAAGAATGCAGGGGTTTAATGTAATGTCGCCGATTGGCTTTGATTCTTTTGGATTACCGGCAGAAAATGCTGCTTTAAAGAGGGGGATTCATCCCAAAAACTGGACCAAAAAGAACATTGAGAGAATGAGAAAGCAATTGAAGTCACTTGGGAATTGTTATGACTGGTCCAGGGAGATTGTTACTTCTGAGCCCGAATATTATAAATGGACCCAGTGGATGTTTTTACAGCTGCACAAGGCGGGTTTGGCCTACCGAGCCAAGGTGCCCTGTAATTTTTGTCCTTCCTGTAAGACGGTTTTAGCCAACGAACAAGTGATTGATGGTTTGTGCGAAAGGTGCGATTCGGAGGTGGTGCAAGAGGAAATCGAGCAGTGGCTTTTTAAAATTTCTGACTTTGCCGAGGATTTATTGAAAGATTTGGAGGGCCTGGATTGGCCCGAAACCACGAAGATTATGCAGAGGAACTGGATTGGAAGGTCAGAAGGATGGCAAATAGAATTCAAAATTCAAAACGCCCGTTGTTCACCCGCCGTTTCCGCACAGCGCACGGCAAAATTTAAAATCCCCGTTTTCACTACGAGAGCGGATACCTTGTTCGGTTGTACTTATTTAGTGGTAGCTCCGGAACATCCGATTTTGAAAAACCCAAAGCTCAAAATCCAAAATTTAAAATTTGTTCAGGAATATGTCACGTCATCCAAGAAAAAAACGGAAAAGGAGAGGATTTCCGAAATAAAAGAGAAAACCGGGATAGAATTAAGGGGCGTTAAAGCCGTCAATCCGGTGAACGGCCGGGAAATCCCTATTTTCGTGGCAGATTATGTTTTAATGTATTACGGCACAGGAGCCATTATGGCAGTCCCCGCTCACGACCAAAGAGATTTTGATTTCGCCAAGAAATACAATTTACCAATTATTGACGTTATCAAACCATTAACGAAGAATGACTTCGTTAATAGGGCTTATGAGGGAGAGGGGGTGTTGGTTAATTCCGGTCGGTTTACGGGTATGCCTTCTGTTGATGCCAGAGAAAGAATCGGGGAGTGGCTAGCTAAAAAGGGGTTAGCCAAGAAAAGAGTTTATTATAGATTACGTGATTGGCTGATCTCACGACAGAGATATTGGGGGGCTCCCATCCCCATGGTTTTTTGTGAAAAATGCGGTTGGCAGCGGGTTCCGGAAAAAGATTTGCCGGTTTTGCTGCCGAAAATCAAAGATTACAAGCCTACGGGCGAAGGGAATTCTCCTCTGGCCAAATCCAAAAGTTTTGTTGAAACCACTTGTCCCAAGTGTAAGGGTTCTGCCCAAAGGGAAACAGATACCATGGATACCTTTGTTTGTTCTTCTTGGTATTATCTTCGTTACGCCGATCCCCATAACGATAAAAAATTCGCTGCCAAAAACAAAATTGAAAAATGGCTGCCAGTGCGAATGTACGTTGGAGGAGCCGAGCACACCGTCTTGCATCTTTTGTATTCCCGGTTTTTTACTAAGGTTTTAAATAAGCTTGGCCATTTGGGTTTCAAAGAGCCGTTTTTGGCCTTGCGACACCAGGGAATTATTTTGGGTCCCGATGGCCAAAAAATGTCAAAATCCAGGGGCAATGTGATAGATCCCGATGAGCAGGTGAAAAAGTATGGCGCTGACGCCGTAAGGATGTACCTTTGTTTTATGGGGCCATACAACCAAGGAGGGGCATGGAACCCAAATGGGATCGTGGGAATTTATAGATTCCTTAATAGAGTATGGGATCTATTTGGAAAATTAAAAATTAAAAATAAAAAATCAAAAAGCGAAATTAAAAATGAAAAAATAGAAAGGCTATTGCATAAAACTATTAAAAAGGTGACAGAAGATATTGAGGGCATGAGGTTTAACACAGCCATTTCCGCCCTGATGATATTAATAAATGAAGCATCCAAACAACCTCAATCATTGAAAAGTTCCACCGATCCACACGGTGAAAATTGGAAATTGATAATTAAACTCTTGGCGCCGTTTGCCCCTCACATAAGCGAGGAATTGTGGCATAACATGGGAGAACGAGAAAGCATTCATAATCAGCAATGGCCTCGATATAATCCGAAATTGGTAAAAGAAGAAAAAACCCAATTGATTATTCAGGTTAACGGCAGGGTTAGAGATAAAATTGAGGTATTTGTTGATATTTCTCAAAAGCAGGCAGAGGAATTGACATTGGGGCGAGAAAAGGTTAAAAAATGGATAGCCAACAAACCACTCAAGAAGGTGATATTTGTGCCAGGAAAACTCATTAATTTCGTAGTTTAAACATATATGTGCGGTATCGTCGGCTATTTGGGTAAACAGAAAGCGGTCCCCATTTTAATGAGCGGCCTCCAAAGAGAAAGCTACCGAGGATACGACTCCTCGGGTCTTGTTGTTTTTGAGAACGGCAAGATCGCCTGCCTTAAGACCGTGGGCAAATTGGAAACCCTGGAGAAAAAATTAAGGAGCAGCGGCACCTTAAACGGCAATATCGGTCTTGGTCATGTGCGCTGGGCAACTCATGGAGGGGTAACCGAAACAAACGCTCATCCTCATAGTGATTGTCGGGGCAATATTTGGCTGGTCCATAACGGCATTATTGAGAACTACAAAGAATTAAAAGAACAACTGAGAAAAGAAGGGCATAAGTTTGCTTCCGAAACCGATACCGAAATAGTGGCTCATCTCGTTGAGAAACATTTTCAGGGAAATCTGGAGGAAGCCGTCAGAAAGTCCTTGAGATTAATCAGAGGGGCTTATGCCTTAGCCATTATTGCCAAGGATGATCCCGGCAAAATGGTAGTGGCTCGCCTTTCCAGCCCTCTTTTAATTGGAGTTGGCTCCAAAAAGGAATATTTCGTGGCTTCCGATGCCAGCGCCATCGCTCCCTACTGCAAAAAAGTAGTTAATCTTGACGATAACGAAATAGCCGTTTTAACTCCCAACGATCTCTTAATTCTTAGGGAAAAACAGCCCGAATCTCTGGAAGTAGAAGCAGAAGATGCCGTGAAAAAAGGTTATCCCCATTTTATGCTAAAAGAAATTATGGAACAGCCCGAGTCCATAGAAAATTCCCTCAAAGGAAGAATTCTTTTGGGGCCGGGCTCTGTCAGGCTCGGCGGTTTGGAGTCTGTTCGAGAGAAGTTGCGGGAAATAGAAAGAATCAACATCGTGGCTTGCGGTACGGCTTATCACGCCGGACTCGTGGGAGAGTACATGCTGGAAGAATACGCCGGTCTTCCCACCGAAGTAGATTTTGCCTCGGAGTTTCGTTATCGCAAGCCAATTATTGATAAAAAGACGGCGGTTTTGGCTATTTCTCAATCCGGGGAAACAGCCGATACCTTAGCTGCCTTAAAAGAAATTAAAAGAAAAGGAATTTTAAGCCTAGGAATTGTTAACGCGGTGGGGTCTTCCCTTTCCCGGGAGACCGACGCCGGAGTTTATAATCGAGCGGGAACCGAAATTGGCGTAGCTTCCACCAAGGCTTTTACTTCCCAGTTGGTCGTTTTAGCTCTTTTTACTTTGTGTTTGGGAAGACAAAAAGATTTGTCGGTGGTGATGGGGCAAAGAATAGTCAAAGAGTTACAGCGTTTGCCCACTTTGGTAAAAGAGGTTTTGCAAAAAAACAACCAGGTTAAAAAATTAGCTGAAAAGTACAAAGATTTCAGCAATTTCCTCTACCTCGGCAGAAAGTACAACTATCCTGTCGCTTTGGAGGGAGCCTTGAAATTAAAAGAGGTTTCCTATGCTCACGCCGAGGGCTACGGAGCCGGGGAAATGAAGCACGGTCCCATTGCTTTGATTGACGAGAGCTTCCCGACTTTTGTGATTTGTCCGACAGATTCGGTTTACGAGAAAGCCATTTCCAACCTTGAGGAGATTAGGGCCAGGAAAGGACCTATCATTGCTTTGGCTACGGAAGGCAACAAAGAAATCAAAAAGCTGGCAAACGACGTAATTTACATTCCCAAAACCCTGGAAATGCTCACCCCGATTTTAAGCGTCGTACCCTTGCAGCTTTTCGCTTATCATATGGGAGTGTTACGCGGCTGCGATGTGGATAAGCCCCGCAACCTCGCCAAATCCGTCACCGTCGAATAAAATGAAACCAAGTTTCATTTCAAAGCGTGCGCCGCGGTGGCAGCCGTTTTTTATTTTGGAGAAAATATGGTAGGATAATAAACGATGACCCAATTTCAAAAAACCATTTTTATCGGTGGAGAGGCTGGATTGGGAACGGCCGTTACCGCCCACCTTATCGGGAAAATATTTTGCCGCTGGGGATATTACGTTTTTAATTACCGGGACTACCCCTCCTTAATCAGAGGCGGGCATAATTTTAATATTCTCAAGATTTCCGACAAACCTATTTATTCTCACGAAGAAAAATACGACATTATTTTGGCCCTGGATTCAAAAACAGTTGATTTGCATAAAAGGAATCTGAAGAAGGGGGGATTGGTCGTCAAAACAGAAGAATTCAAATCCATCGTGAAGAAGCTGGGGGGGCCGAAAATTTTGGAAAACGACATTCTGATCGGCTACCTCTTCAAACTGTTCGGAGTGGACCTCGACATTTTATTGACAACCGCTAGGGAGTATTTTGGGGAGAAGTCGGATTTGGTTCAGAAAGCCATTAAGGAAGGTTATGCATCAGCCGAAGTAAAAGAAAAATTGGAAAAGATCGGAAAAGAAAAATATTTCATTTCCGGGAATGAGGGGGTAGGCATAGGGTCCATAGCCGCCGGAATAGATCTTTATCTGGCTTATCCTATGACTCCGGCTACCCCCGTACTCCATTTTTTAGCCAAAAGACAACTGGAAAACAATATTTTAGTTTTTCAGCCGGAGAACGAAATTGCAGTTATCAATGCGGCTTTAGGAGCTTCTTTCACGGGAGCCAAGGTTATGGTTGGCACTTCTGGAGGCGGCTTCGCTTTAATGACGGAAGCTTTCAGTATGGCCGGTATGGCTGAACTTCCCTTGGTCGTTTATTTGGCCCAAAGGACAGCTCCTTCTACGGGAGTTCCCACTTATACCGCACAGGGAGATTTAAAATTTGCCTTGAATGCAGGGCACGGTGAATTCGCCAGAATTGTGGTGGCTCCTGGTGACCCCCGGGAAGCTATATTAAGAACTCAGGAGACCTTTTATTTAACCTGTAAATATAGGACGCCGGCTATTATTTTGGGGGACAAGCATCTGGGCGAAAGTAATTATTCTTTTGACGAGCTTAAAAAATCATCATTGACGCCCGTTTCTCATGCGGTAGACAGAGCCAGCAGTTACGAACACGGTGAACGTGGTCACACCGTGGAAGACGCGGAAAGCGTAGCTAAGGGTCAGGAAAAAAGATTAAGTAAGGTGCCGCTGATTGAAAAAGAAATTCAGAAGTTGAATCCTGTTGCCGTTTACGGCAAGGGCAGTAATTTAATTGTTAGTCACGGCTCGACCAAGGGAGCTATCCTGGACGCCCTGCTTGAACTTCCGGACTTCAGATTTTTACAAATTTCCTATTTAAGCCCGTTTCCCCGGGAACAGGTTTCCAATGAAATCAAAAAATCTCAAAAAGTGATTTTGGTGGAAAATTCAGCCACCGGCTTATTGGCCGATGTCGTTGCCGAGCAAACGGGTTTTATGATAAAAGATAAAATTTTAAAATATGACGGGAGGCCGTTTATTCCGGAAGACATAATTAAAGAGTTAAAAAAAATATGAAACCGGAAGATTTAGGCACAAAAGAAATAAATACGTGGTGTCCGGGTTGTCTGAACTTCGGCATTTTACGGGCCGTAAAAGAAGCCGTCGCCGAGTTGGATATTGCCGGCAGCACGGCTATGGTTACGGGCATTGGCTGTCACGCCAAGATTTATGATTATTTAAACCTGAAGGGCTTTTACGGCATTCATGGCCGGGTTTTGCCCCTAGCTTTCGGCATAAAACTGGGCAACCCCGATTTGAAAGTCATTGGTTTTGGCGGCGACGGCGATACTTATGCCGAAGGCATGGAGCATTTCGTTCATAACTGCCGCTACAATGCCGATATTACAATGATGGTGCACAATAATCAGGTTTTTTCTCTGACTACCGGCCAGTTTACTCCTACCACGGAAAAAGGATTTAAGGATGGTTCCAGCCCCTTGGGCTTGGCAGAAAATCCTCTAAATCCGCTTGTCTTGGCAATGGAAGCGGGAGCCACTTTTGTGGCCAGGGCTTATGCTTTGGAGGTTTCTCATTTGAAAGATTTAATAAAGCAAGCCATAAACCATAAAGGGTTTTCTTTCATTGACATTTTGCAGCCATGCATTGTCTATCATAAATATTCCGTTCCCTATTTGAACAAAAATGTTTACAAGCTTGACAACGGTCACGATGCGAGTAATTTTAATAAAGCCCTGGAAAAAGCGAGGGAATGGGACTATTCTTACGAAAAAGACACCAAGGTCCCCATCGGGCTTTTTTACAAAATCGAGAAACCCGCTTTTGAATCCCAATGGCCCCAATTGAAAGGACCTTGGTATAATATAAAGAGAGAAGTCAATTGGCATAATGTCATCAATAAATTCAAATAAAAGAATCGTTTGTCTGGGCGGGGGAAACGCCATGCCGAAAGCCGTGCTGGAGGGATTAAAAAATTATCCTTTACAGATTTCGGTTATTTCGGCCATGCTGGATTCGGGAGGATCGGCGGGTCGGGAGAGAGATTATTTTAAAACCAAAGTATCTTTTGGCGATTTCCGTCGAGCAGCCTTGGCTTTATCCGGCGCATCCCCCCAGAAAAAAGAAATGCTGTCCTCTCGCTTAAAAGACGGCCCCCTGGAGAATCACGTTCTAGCCAATCTTTATTGTTCTTCTTTTGTAACGGCTGCCGACAATTTTGAAAAATCTATGGAAGAGCTGGAAGAAGAAATCAAAGAAGATTTGGAAATTCTACCCAGGCACGAGCTTTTACCGGCCACCCTCGATGATGCCACCCTTTGCGTAGAATTGGACGACGGACAAATTATTAAAGGAGAGGGGAATATAGATGTTCCCAAGCATGACGGCAAAATAGGAATAAAGAGAATATTTTTGGAGCCCGAAGCCAAAGCTTATCCTAAATCTCTGGAAGCCATCAAAAAAGCAGATTTGATAGTCATCGGCCCAGGAGACCTGTTTTCTTCTCTGGCCCAAATTTTATTGGTCCGAGGAATCCCCGAAGCCATTAAGAAAAGCAAAGCTAAAAAAGTCTATATCTGCAACTTAATGACTAAAAACGGCGAAACCAATGGCTTTTCGGTTTTAAACTTTGCCGGAGAAATTGAAAAGTTGCTGGAAGACAGGTTGGATTTCGTGCTCTACAACAATTCCTTTCCTCCAAAAAAGATAATCGAAAAATATAAAAAGGAACACCCTCAATTTTTGGAACCGGTTTCTTTTGATCGGGCTTCTTTACCACCTAATTTTATAGGTTTAAACTTACTAAAACCCGATCTTTTGGAGCACGATTCCCAAAAGGTCTCCAATGTTTTAATTTCTTTGTTATGAAGATTAATCAGGCGGTAATTTTGGCTGCGGGTGAGAGTTCCCGCTTTTGGCCGTTAAATTACCAGCACAAGTCCCTTTTAATTTTAGGAGGAAGGCCTTTGATATTGCATGCCCTTGAAGGGCTGAAAAGAGCGGGAATAAGGGAAGCCGTTGTTATCCAGGGGTCGAAAAAAGATATAGAAAGAGAGCTCAAAAACTATTCCGCTCCTCTGCGAATTCGCTATGTGGTCCAGCCCAAGCCGCTGGGGACCGGCGATGCCTTAAGGCGGGCGGAAGGGCTGATAAAGGGACCATTCGTGGTTATCGGCGGGCATAAGATAGACCTGGACGATTATCTTCCCCGGCTGATCAAAAAATACGCCGGCAGGATAGTTTTCGTCGGCACCAGAACATCCACTCCTTGGGAATTCGGAATAGCGAAGTTTAAAAGCGGAAAGGTTGTGGAAATAGTGGAAAATCCGGCAAAAGGCAAAGAGCCTTCCGATGTTAAAACCAGCGAAACTTATGTTTTTCCGAAAGAAATATTCGGATATTTAAAAAAGGTTCCCCCGAAAGAAGATGCCTTGATAGACGCAATGAACCTTTTCATAAAGGAAAAGCGCGCCGATTTGGTTTTGACCGCAAAAAGTCCCATATCCCTTAAATATCCCTGGAACGCCCTTGATGCTTTGGATATTTTTTTAAATTCAAAAAATTTCAAAAAGAAGATAGCTTCTTCGGCTTTCATCGGCAGAAATGTAGTCATTAAAGGAAGGGTCTACATAGGCAAGAACGCATCCGTCGGCGATAATTCGGTTTTGACCGGCCCCTGCTACATAGGAGATGGCTGCAAAATCGGGGCGGCCAATGTTTTCCGTGGCCCCGTCAGTCTGGAAAAAGAAGTGACGACCGGCGCTTTTTTTGAAATAAAAAACTCCATTGTCCAAGCGGGGACCCATTTTCATTCCGGCTATCTCGGTGATTCGGTTATAGGAAAAGACTGCCGCTTCGGTGCCGGCTTCATTACCGCCAATCGGCGTCTGGACAGAGAGAGCATAAAATCGCTCGTTAAGGGTAAAAAGATCGATACGGGAATTACTTACCTGGGCGCAATCGTTGGCGAGAAAACTTCTTTTGGAATTCATACAGGAACTATGCCCGGAGTTTTAATAGGTTCAAATTCTTTAGTGGGGCCGGGCACTCTTATTTTTGATAATATAAAGGATAAATTCATTGTTTTTTCCGAATCCAAAACAATTGACAAACCGAAAGATTAGTGATATAGTGAGTCATTCTTGAAAAGGAGGTTGGCCAAATGGAAACGGGCACAAAAATCGGGGGGTTTTGGATAACCCAAGAGGAAAGAGTGATTTTGTCTCACGCTTTGCGCGAGGCCATCGAGAGAGTTTCTTCTGCCGGAGGAAATCAGTACGGCCCAATTTCGTTAGCCGAGGCGAAAATACTCCTCAGCCGCATCGAGAAAGAGAAACACCCGCTTGCTCTATATCTTGAGGGCAGGTGCCCCGAGTGCGGGGAAGAGATTGTCAGTGAGGCGGTGGCCTACTGCCCCCTTTGTCTTAATGAACTGAACGGAGACATTGTTCTCCGTCAGTTTGTCAAGTAAAAAAGAGGCCGACGAATAAGTCGTCGGCCTTTTCCTTGACAAAAGTTGGAAAAACAACTAATATATTATGTACCCTAAAAAACAAATAAGAACGATGGAGGGGTTGTAATGTTCAAAATTAGGAAACTTAAGGAGAAGGATTTGGAGAATGGATTTCTAGAAACCCTTTCTCGCGTGGCCTTTGTAGGTCTTACGCCGCGGGAGGCAAGAAGGATCAAACTTGGCTCCTCTGCCACCGTTTTTGTGGCAGAGCGCTTCGGAGAGATTGTTGGGACGGCAATGCTGATTGTCACCCAGCACTTTATCCACCGCGGCGGCAAGGTTGGCCACATTGAAGACGTGGCCACAAAGGAGGGGTTTGAAGGCCGGGGCATTGGCAGAACCTTGGTCAAATACGCTGTGCTGGAGGCCGAAGCTCAAGGATGTTATAAAGTTATTTTGAGCTGCGCCGAGCACAATATTCCCTTCTATGAGAGGTGCGGCTTCCATCCGCATGAGACAACAATGCGGATGGATCTTCGAAAGATGTAATAAGAAAAGACCGGAGCTTGCTCCGGTCTTTCTCTTTGGCATATTTTAAATTAAAATATAGTAATGGAGATTGTAAAATTAAAGGGGAAAACAATCGGAAAGGCGGCCGAAGCGATTTTAAAAGGGCAGATAGTCGTATTTCCCACCGATACGATTTACGGATTATTGTGCGACGTCGGGAACCGGAAGGCGATGAGCAAGCTTTTTAAGATAAAAGGAAGGGCCAAAAACAAGCAGGTTCCGGTTTTTGTGAAGGACATCAAAATGGCAAAGCGTTTTTGTTATATCGACAAAAAACAGGAAGAGTTCTTGAAAAAGGTTTGGCCGGGAAAAGTGACGGTTGTTTTAAAAAGCAAAGAAGGCGGGACCCTGGGGTTGAGGATTCCCCGGGGCGATTTCATACGAAAACTGATGTCGGCCGTAAACAGGCCGATTAGCGGAACTTCGGCAAACATCTCGGGAAAGCCCGGCTCCGGCAGGATAACAGAGATTATAAAACAATTTAAAGGCCGGAAATGTCAGCCGGATTTAATTGTTGACGCGGGAAACCTAAAAAAATCGCGACCCTCCACGATTGTTGATTTGACGGCTATACCCCCTAAAATCTTAAGACCATGATTATTCTAGGCATAGACACTTCCTGCGATGATACGGCCATATCTCTTTTGGAGGCGGGAAGGTCGGGATTCAAGATAATCTCCAATATTATATCTTCCCAAGTAAAACTCCACAAAAAATACGGAGGAGTTTATCCTTTTCTGGCCAAAAGGGAGCACCAGAAGAATCTGCCTCAAGTTTTAAGAAAGGCCATGAGGGGATACAAGTTTTCTGACATTAATCTTATTGGGGTGACCGTAGGTCCCGGTTTGGAAC
>Ga0190360_1001676_pt1 | contig 11239 bp, 13 predicted proteins | sample 48721834_MG_FD_161271 | JGI IMG/M metagenome (GOLD analysis project Ga0190360, IMG submission 161271) | Hydrothermal vent microbial mat bacterial communities from Southern Trench, Guaymas Basin, Mexico - 4872-18-3-4_MG | ecosystem: Environmental > Aquatic > Marine > Hydrothermal vents >... | reverse complement strand
GATCAAAAGAGAAGCTATAACGATGCTGAAGCTCGTGATACTCTCAATGTACTTTGAAGGAGATATAACCTTCGTAATAAGCGAATTAAAGGCTAAAGCATCGTTAAGGGAGTTTACAGGCTTCTAAACAGGTTTACAGTCGATCAGTTTGTGGATATGGTGTTGAGAACCATAAACGCCGTTTGTGGAAAGCGAAAGAGCGAAAAGCGATAATAATTGGAGATATCACCAATTTGACGGTGGATATTAACAGGTTCAGAAAGAAGTATAAGAGAGAAGATTTAAAAGATAAGGACTATAAACGGGCTTATTCCAGGTCCAAAGGCTTGCTGAATGGTGACATTTTGGAGGGGGTTAAAGAAGGTTTAGATACTATATTCATGCGGAATGTCACACATCACATACCAGACCGAATAGAGTATTATTAAGAACCTACAACTATTTTTAAAACCAGATGGTTTTGTACATCAATTTCAAGAAGCCAAGCCATGCAGATGATTCCAAACTCACTGATGATGTCATAATCAGAGATGAGAAAGGAGAGATCATAGGGTTCACCGCCCTAAATGCAAGCAGAAGAAGGAGAGAAAGAAAATATGGGCACAGCGTATAAAAGGGCGTATCTGGCTTCGTGCCTTCGGCACTATGCCCAAATACCTCTTTGGGGAACTTCAGATACGGTCGGAACGTTATACACCTTTTCGTTTAAGGAGGCAAAAGCATGAAAATTGACCTGAAGCAAGGTAGGACATAAGACATCGGAAGTTTTAATAATCGGAGAGTGAAATAGCAGCGAACAGCGTATACATGATACTCACTTCTTATCAGTTATTATCTGTGACCGCTTTCCTCAGCTCATACAGCTTATTCAATGCCTCTATCGGCGATATCTTATCTATATCCAGCCTTCTCAATGCCTCTACCACTGGATGCTCCTTAGTGACGTACCGCACCTCCACTCTCCGCTCTGTTTCATGAGGTGCCTTATCCTTATCCTTATCCTCATCCTCCATACGCTTCAGAACGCTCTTTGCTGTTTCTATCACCGCTTGAGGTAGTCCAGCGAGCTTAGCAGCCTGGATACCATAGCTCTTCGTGCCTTTACCTTCCTGCACCTTCCTTATGAAGAATATCTCATCCCCTGATTCCTTTATCGCAACATTGTAGCACTTCGCACCACTCAGCCGGTCAGCAAGGCTCGTGAGCTCATGGAAATGCGTAGCGAACATCGTCTTCGCTTTTATCTCATCATGTACATATTCCGCAACCGCCCACGCTATACTGAGCCCATCAAGTGTACTTGTGCCACGCCCGATCTCATCCAGTATCACCAGACTCCTCTCGGTTGCATTGTTCAATATGTTTGCAGTCTCACTCATCTCCACCATGAACGAACTCTGACCCATGGAGAGGTCATCATAAGCACCCACACGCGTGAATATCCGGTCAACGATGCCTATTCTCGCTTCTCGCGCGGGCACGAAAGCTCCTATCTGCGCCATCAAGACAATTAACGCCGTTTGTCGCATGTATGTGCTCTTACCGCTCATGTTCGGTCCCGTGATGATCATCAATCGTGTTGGATCATTGAAATGGACGTCATTGGGCACAAACCCTTCCTTCACCTCCCGCTCCACCACCGGATGCCTGCCCTCCTTTATCGTCAGCTCCTGTCCTTCCACCACTTCAGGACAGCAGTATTGGTTCTCCACAGCAACCTCAGCAAGCGCTAATAGCATATCCAGCTCCGCAATCAGGTTTGCAGCTTCCTGTATATCCTTACTCCGGGCAGCGACATTCAGCCTTATCTGCTCGAAAAGTTCGTATTCCAGCTCTTTTATTCGCTCATCGGCACTCAATGCCTTCGCCTCATACTCCTTTAACTCCTCTGTTATGTAACGCTCGGCTTCTGTCAGCGTCTGTTTCCTTATATATGTGTGTGGCACCTTCTTAATCTGTGATTTCCTCACCTCTATGTAATACCCGAAGACCTTATTATAACCCACTTTTAGCGATTTTATACCTGTTCGGGCTTTCTCACGCTCCTCAAAGTCCGCTAACCATTGCCTGCCCTCGTGCTTTATCCTTCTTAATTCATCCAGTTCTTTATTGAAGCCCTCCTTTATCACTCCACCATCCTTTATCGTCGCTGGTGGCTCCTCCACTATCGCACGCTCCACAAGCTCTACAACAGAAGAGAAGTCCATCGCCTTTAAGCTCTTCCTGATTTCTTTTAGCCTTCTGGCACGACATTTCTTTAATAAATCCTGAATCGCATTTATCTGCTCTAACGACCTTCGTAACAATATCAAATCCCTGCCTTTTGCATTCCCATACGCCACACGGCTTATTATCCGTTCAATATCGAATATCTCGCTGAAAGCGTCCTTCAATGCCTCTCTGAGTAGAATATCATCAAAGAACTCCTTTATCACCTCCTGTCTGCTCCTTATCTCGTCCACATCCAGTAAAGGATATCTCAAACTCTTCTTCAGCAGTCGAGAACCCATACCAGTGAGTGTTTTATCCAATACACTGATAAGCGTGCCTCTTTGTGTGCCATCCCTTATATTTGCGAATATCTCAAGATTACGAACCGTTACACTGTCCACAACCATATAATCGGAAACGAAGAGAGTTTTCAGCGGCTTTATATGTGACAGGATACGTTTCTGTGTATCCCTGAGGTAAGATATAACAGCCCCCGCAGCCGATATACCAGCCTTTAGCCCGGCACAACCAAAACCATCGAGCGATATAACACCAAAATGGTTTATCAATGCCGTATATGCGTTCTTATACTCGAAGTAATAATCGTCATAGCGCGATATTGCACATCCCACCTCGCATTCCCAATCCAATGATAGCGATTCTGGTATCACAATCTCCGCAGGTCTCACTCGCTCTATCTCATTTCCCAGTGAGCATTCATCTTCCAGTTCCGTCAGCCAGAACTCCCCGGTTGATATGTCTATCGTGGCAATCCCTACTTTGCCCTCTACACGACTCACGCACATGAGATAATTAGAAGCACGCTCCTCCAGAAGTGTATCCTCTATAACCGTCCCGGGTGTGATGAGTCGCACAACCTCACGCTTCTCTATCCCCGTCCCCCGTTTCTGTCTGTCCTCCATCTGCTCACATATAGCCACCTTGTAGCCCTTCTTTATCAACTGCCGTATGTATGGCGTGACAGCATGAAAAGGCACCCCAGCCATTGGTATTCGTCCCGCTGCACCCTTACCACGACCTGTTGTGGTTAATGCAATCTGCAATTCCCGGGATGCTATCTTTGCATCTTCACCAAAAGTCTCATAGAAATCACCCACACGGAATAGTAGGATCGCATCCCGGTACTTATCCTTTATCCTGTAATATTGCCGCATCATCGGCGTTAGCTCTGTCATCTTCTTTACTAACACCTATACCTATACTATCCTACCCTATACACAGCCATACATATACATACATCACAGGAACCTGAACACTTCGGGCAACTTGCCCGTTATTCGTCTAAACTCCTCCGTCCATTGCTCAGGTTCTAAGCCTTTCTGCGCAAGCAGAACCGCAGTCCATCGTTCCAGACCCACACCTGAACAGCCCGACCACAACTCTTTTCCACTCTGCAGCTTCACACTGAACCCTTTTGGATATTTGTCACCGTTCACACTCACATTCTGGAATTCCAGCCATTTGCCACTGTATGGCAGAATAGCCTCAAAATCTACCGTACCCACCTCCTTCAACTCCGCCAGACCCGCCATACCCTCCTGTGCCATGAACCAGGGTGTCACCCACGCTTCCCGCCATTCTATATCCAGTATCTCTGCGAATATACGGCGATAACGCTCACGTAGCTCGTTAGCATGCTCTATCACCTGCTCTTTTGTCCCTATCCATACAATCTCCACCCTGTGGAACTCATCCAGCCGTTCTATACCATGAAGCCCACCACTTTCATATCTGTGCGAAGTACCAGACCTATCAAATACCTTTATTGGCAGAATTGAATCTGGCAATGTCTTACCCATGAGAAATATCCAGAATGGTGGGCATTGCGCATAACACAGCCCCCCTATGGGCTCTATTCGGTCCTTTATCATCTCCAGAGGCACTTCATTTGTTACTTTGTAATAATCCATCACCTCCTCCCAGTACTCAGGGTCCCGTGTCTTCGGTGCGCATACGTAATAAGCCTCAGGATAAATACCCTTTGCATGCCCTGATCTCTTCCAGACCTCCCATGGCACCAGCTTCGGAAATACCATCTCCTCATAACCCAAAGGCTTCAATACCTCTTCTATCAGTACGCGCTCGAACGCTCTGAAAATTCTCGTTATCTGTGGTCCGTAAATCCACTGACCGCGTCCTGCGGCATGTCTTATCCAGCCTCGCTTCACCATCTCCTCTGTAGGGTCTTTATCAAACCGGAATGACTTCTTCTTGCTCTCAAATAGTAATTCCCAGTGCTCACTCTTGCCCTTCCAGCTCGCTATTGTCTTTTTCTCATCCAGTAGCCTTAATAACCTATCAGGAATCCGTTTCTCCAGTGCTGCATAGTCCACATCGAGATACAGTGTTAAACGCCCGTCATTATGCTTTAACTCACTCACAAAAGGTAATCGCTTCAATTTGATGCTCTCTTCCCAACCCATCGTTATCTTATAGCTCTCTATCTCTATGCCCCTTATTCCGATCCTGTATTTAGCGAGGAATCTACTGAACTCCTTCTTCAATCTGGTAAGAGCATCATGAGCCCTTACAAATCTATCAGAGCTCAAATCCAGCTTTAACTCCTCTCCCGAAACGCTCCATCCCTCTATCTCTGCACCACAGCCCGGTGGCGCACCACGTTTCAGTAAAGGTTCTGCGGACTCACGCATAAAATCGCTCAGCTCTGATAGCGTTATATTATTCAGACTGCTACTGCATTTAAGTACCGCCTTCAATTGAAACTGGATATCACTATCACTCATGCATGCACCAGATAGAAGATGAATTTATTTGATATTAAATGATACACAACATATTATAATTATAGATGCGAAGAGCAAGAAGGAGGAGATGTATTGGCTTCCAGCCGAATTTTCTATACTTTGAACCCCGCGACCGGGCATATACGTGTGGAGAAGAGGTATTGAAGCTGGAGGAGCTGGAGAGTATAAGATTGAAGGACTTTTTACAACTCGACCAGGCGAGTGCGGCAGCGCAGATGGGCATTTCTCAACCCACTTTCCATCGTATCATAACGGAAGCGCATCGTAAGATAGCACGCGCACTCGTTGAGGGTAAGGCTATAAGGATAGAGGGTGGGCATTATGTGATGGTGGAGAGGACTCGCTGGCAGGGTTATAAAAAGGGTCCCATGAGTGTTGTTGATAGGAGGTGATATAGGATATGGCAGAAGAGAGAGAAGAGGGTAAAAGGAGTATGGCAGAGCAGGAGAGGGCGGTACAGGCGATGATGGAGAAGGTGAAGCATAAGGTAATGGTGATGAGTGGAAAGGGCGGAGTGGGGAAGACGACAGTGGCAGCAAATCTCGCGTTCGCTCTCGGAATGAAAGGTCTGGACGTGGGTCTAATGGATGCAGACATACATGGACCTGATATACCAAAGATACTGGGGATAGAAGATAAGCGACCGGGGGCATCGGGCGATAAAATACTCCCGATATTGGTCACGCCACGTTTGAAAGCGATGTCCATCGGCTTTCTCCTCCCTGACAGGGATTCCGCTATTATATGGCGGGGGCCGATGAAGATGAATGCGATAAGGCAATTCCTCTCAGATGTGGACTGGGGTGAACTTGACTATCTCGTCATAGACCTCCCGCCGGGCACAGGTGATGAGCCACTGAGTGTTGCACAATTGATAAAGAATGTGGATGGCACGATAATAGTAACAACACCACAAGACCTCGCACTGCTCGATTCGAGGAAGGCAGTGAACTTCTCCAGGGTGCTTAAATTGCCTGTTATAGGCATAATAGAGAACATGAGTGGATTTGTCTGCCCCTATTGTGGCAAAGAGATAAATATCTTCAAATATGGCGGTGGTGAGCAGTCGGCGCGTGAACTTGGCGTTACTTTCCTTGGTAGGGTACCTATTGATCCCGGGATGGTGATAGCTGCGGATAACGGAACCCCGTTCGTATTGCAGAAGGACTCTAAGGTGCGTGAGGCATTCGAGCATATAGTGGAGAAGGTGCGTGAGATAGTGGAGAAGAAGAGATAAATAAGAGGGATGCAAACGATTTTTCAAAAATCTGGATAATATACCTTTTATTTTCATTTAACAGCGCTTCAGTATCAAATACCACCATTTATCTTATCTATGCTCCAAAGTTTTCTCTTTTTTATATCCGTTTCTCTTGCCTCTTCTATAACTTCTCTCGCTGTCATGCCTTTAAACATTTCTCTTAGCGAGCCCTTTTCTTCGGAACTGGGAATGGCTTGAGTAAAACGCCTTCTCCAGACTCAACCACAATCGCTCTATCTTTAAACCCAAATTTTTCGCTCATTTTGCATTACTTCAAACTTATGGTATTACCATTCGAGCTACTGAGAAAAGGCAATTTATATTTTTATATGATGAATATATATTCAATAATGATGTGGGTGAGAGATAAAGGGATAAGCGAGGCGATATAGAAATGAAGGTATGCGTAACTGCAATGGGAAAGGACCTGGATGCAGAGGTGGATCCAAGGTTCGGGCGATGCCAGTATTTTATATTCGTTGACACAGATACAATGGCGTTCGATGCTGTGGAGAACACCGCTATAGCAGCACCAGGTGGAGCAGGAATTCAAGCTGCACAGACCGTTGTGAATAAAGGCGTAGATGTACTCATCTCGGGCAACATCGGTCCTAATGCCTTCCAGGTGCTCTCTACCGCGGGTGTAAAGGTCGCAACAGGTGCGTATGGCACTGTAAGAGAAGCAATAGAGATGTATAAAAGTGGTAAATTGAACGTGAGCGGAGGTTCTACAGTTGGTGCTCATGCCGGTATGGGTATGGGCATGGGTATGGGTAGAGGTCGCGGTATGGGACGAGGCATAGGGCAAAGCATGGTTATGCCACAGGGAGAAAAAGCTGAAAAAGAGAGTCTCGAGGGACTCGAGGAGATGGTAAATAAACTGGAGAACGAATTAAAGGAAGTGAAGAAGCGTATAGAGGAGCTCAAGCGGAGGTGAGGTGATGCTGGAATGAAGATTGCTGTTCCCGTAATCGGAACGCAGGGGTTGGACGCCCCTGTGAGTGAGCATTTTGGTAGAGCGCCCGCTTTCACCATAGTGGATATGAGCACGAAGGAAGTGAAGGTGGTCCCGAACTCGGGTGAGCATTTCGGTGGTGTTAAAGTAGCACCAGAAATCTTAGCAGAGGAAGGTGTGGAGGTAGTACTCTGCTCAGGATTAGGACCGAAGGCAATAAACATGTTTGAGCAGTTTGGTATAGAGGTCTATGTGGGTGCGAGTGGAACAGTAAGAGATACAATAAGAGCATTTCAGGCTGGCTTGCTTCACGAAGCTTCGGATAAAGACGCATGTATGATGCACAGGCATTGATTCAAACAGGAGGTGATATGGATATATATGAGTGGAGGAAGAGGGCGAATGGGCGGTAGAGGACTGGGTCCTGGTGGTGAGTGCGTATGCCCGAAATGTGGATACCGGGTGCCACATTCGCGTGGTGAACCTTGCTACAATAAGACATGCCCGAAATGTGGCACCAGTATGACGAGGGCATGATGTTCATGTGTCTGGAGTTAAAAATAGAAATAGAAGAAGTTAGGAGGTGATGTGAAAAAATGGCGTTCGGGTGGTATGGAAGAGGTGGATACCGCTGGAGAAACATGTATTACCTCACGGGCTTGCCAGGCTGGATGAGGTTCGGGTTCTCTCCAGGCTGGATAGGTAGAAGCCCAACTGGATTGCCACCGACAGCGCAGTATCTCATGCAGAGCGGACAGTTGCCTCAGTTCAGTTCATGGATACAGCAGCAGATGCCGGTAGCAGGTATGGGTATGGGCATTGGCATGGGTACAATGCCCGGCATGACAAGGGAGCAGGAGATTTCGATGCTGGAGAATCAGGCGAAGATGCTCAGTGAGCAGTTGGAGCAGATAAAGAAGAGACTGGATGAATTGAAGAAATGATGCAGGGGGTCTAATCCCCCTATTTTTTTCGATGCGATGGTTTGGTTATGGAAGGCTTTTGTTGATGAGCATTTATGTGTGGGCTGTGGCAAGTGCACCAGAGTCTGCTGGACTGGTGCGATCAGGCTTGCGGATGTGGATAAGAAAGCCAGAGTTGATTTCAGACGCTGTGTCTGCTGTACCGCATGTGTGAGGACATGTCCAGCAGGTGCTGTACATATAGTACCATATCCAATCGGGAATTTGGAATTTGAGGAGTTAAGTGCTCGTTTAAATATAATAGAGAGGCAGCTTAAAGACTTAACGAGGAGCATTGAGCAATTATAGCAGTTATAATTGTTACCCCTCATTTAGCAGCATAGTGATGCCTTTATCAACACCCTCACAGGGATGTCTCCCAGTCTTACAGAATGTTTCAAAGTGCTGTAGCCACTGTGGATAGTCGGGAGCGGAGCGAACGAAGCGGACGAAGCTCCTCAACTGCTCTATCGTCTCGGGCTCCAGTTCATGCTCCATTATGCATGCATCCTTATTCGCTATCTGCGGTGGTACTTTTATTATCTCGAGAAAAGCACGTATAGTTTCATGTCGGTCCTTCACCACTTTTGCTATCTTCTTACCCTTTGGCGTCAGGGTTATACCCTCATACTTCTTGTAATTGACAAGCCCCATCCCGTTTAGCCTCCTTGCCATCTCCACAACACTGGATGGCTTCACATTTAATGCTCTGGCTATCTCTTTCACCCTTGCGTATCCCTTCCCTTCCTGCAAGGAGATGTTCAAAATCGCTTCAAGATAATCCTCCGCTTTCCTGCTCAACATCACCGGCATCACAATAAATTAGGTCTACCTATATAAAGTAGGCTACACTTACACATATTAATCTCTTATCTATGCTATTCCTTTTATATCAATATCGGAATGAAATGATAATCTTCTTCGATCTCGAGGGACCTCTATCACCGCAGGACAATGCATACGAGGTGATGAAGCTAATAGGGGATGAAGGTGCACATATCTTTGAAGCTATAAGCAACTATGATGACATATTGGCGCTGGAGGGGCGAGAAGGTTACGAGCCGGGTGATACTCTCGCATTGATCATCCCCTTCCTCATGCTTCATGGTATAACAGAAGAGGACATAAAACGAGTATCAGAACGTGCAACGCTTGTAAGAGGTGCGAAATATCTATTTGAGAGGTTACGTGCTGAGGGCTGGGATATATATATCATCTCAACAAGTTATGAGCAGCACGCATACAATATAGGTCGCAGGCTGGGGCTTGAACCCTCGAGGATTATATGTACAGCCTTAACCTTAAATCAGGATTGGATGTCCGGAAAGGAGAAGGAATCACTACTATCACTGACGAAGAGAGTAGAAGAGAGGATAATTGAGCTTCATTCTAATTCCCATTCGCAAATTAACGAGCTCAGGTCGGTAATGGATGATTTCTTCTTCCATCAGTTGCCACGTTCCGGGTTTGATGTATTACGGCAGGTGAGGGTGATAGGTGGAGAGCGGAAGGCGGAGGCGATAAGGAGCATCATGAAGGAGAAGGGGAAGCCACTCAGTGACGCTATTGCTGTTGGGGATAGTATCACCGATTATAAGATGCTAAAGTTGATAAAAGAGCACGGTGGCTTATCGGTTGTATTCAATGGCAATGAGTATGCAGTGCCGTATGCCACAGTGGGACTTGCATCTGTTGATATATCCTTCCTCCTTATCCTCTGCGATGCGTTCGTCCAGGGCGGTAAAGCGAGAGTAAAGGAGATAGTGAAGACGTGGGAAGCGAACAGGGTGGATTTCGAGAGCAATCCTGACGCAGTCGCAGGCGATTACATCAGGGATGATATAAAAGACAGTATTAAGATTAAGAGCAGGAAACTACCACTTCCGTATTTACACGATATTGAGGATGCAGATGATAGCGAGTTGGAGACGATAATAAGGGTACATAAACGCGTAAGGATGGAGGTAAGAGCCCGGGCAGGGAGATTGGGCTGAAGTTGAATTCTATTAATTTCAATGATGGGAGAGGTAATGATAGAGTTGAGGTTGAGGTGCCTTTGGTAGCATTGGATGATTCCGCTGTCGTTGACAACATGGTTTTTCACTACTGACTCGCATACGGTGAAGCCACTGTTCTTCCTGAGAGGGATATTAGAAGCCTAGTAATTGCAGGCAACTGAGGGGTACAGAAAAAGGTAAAGATGCAGAGATAATTGGCACATTCAACCCTGTAAGCATTTTTATTACCTTCTTCACCGTCTCCAATGCTACTTTTGATGAGGTTGTTTGTCATCACAAGGAATTATCTTCAATCTCGGGTCCATCGCATATACTTATAAAAATAGTAGGCAAATAAGAAGTAAGAAGTAAGAAGAGACTGACCGTGCTTGTAATCAGTGTTGCCATAATCAGTGGGATTGGATTTGGGTTTGTGATATTCATATTCCAAAACGAGAGAGAAGAACCCCACCATATCCCGGTCGCGGAACATAACGCAGAAATAAAACTGCCCGAGCCTGTAAAGGATAGTGATACATCAATAGAAGAAGCTTTGCTTGAAAGAAGGTCTATCAGGCAGTATAAGGACGACCCGTTGACACTTGCTGAAGTCTCACAGCTTCTTTGGTCTGCTCAGGGGATTACTGGTCTTTGGAGAGGGAGAACAGCGCCATCCGCAGGTGTTACTTATCCTCTTGAAGTTTACGTCGTTGTTGGAAATGTGATGTGTATAACCTCTCCGAAGAAATTTATAAATATAAACCGCACGAACACAAACTTGAGAGGGTTGCGGAAGGGGATAAAAGGGCTGAGCTATGTGATGCTGCCCTCGGACAACGTTGTGTCAGAGATGGTGCCATTGTCATACCATAACTCTTCTTTTTAACCCATATTCATCTCTGTTGCACCAAAAATTGGCGTGTTTGTAGCCACAAATCACGCCGAAAGCACAATATCGCCTATTTTTCTTAATTTTATCTCCCGCTACATGGTTTCTACCAAAACCAGGTAAATTAAACCGGGTAAAAACCGAAAATCATTTAAATGCATAACCCATATATTTTAAC